>Ga0247727_10007399_pt1 | contig 20909 bp, 11 predicted proteins | sample WisWelCaveWW1625_FD_202498 | JGI IMG/M metagenome (GOLD analysis project Ga0247727, IMG submission 202498) | Biofilm microbial communities from Wishing Well Cave, Virginia, United States - WW16-25 | ecosystem: Environmental > Aquatic > Deep subsurface > Groundwater > Cave microbial mat | place... | reverse complement strand
GCTCACAACCTTCTTCAGGTTGATTCTCAGCCCCACGAGCTGGTCTCCGGCAGCGTTCACCCTCGTGCCCGAGTGGAGCCTCAAAATGGCCCCTTCTCGGCCGGGCCTCTAGCCGGTTTTTGCTAAACGGCCTGACCCGCCGCGAAGCCCGACGCCCAGGCCCACTGGAAGTTGTAGCCGCCGAGCCAGCCGGTCACGTCCACGGCCTCACCGATGAAGTGCAGGCCCGGCACGCGGCGGCAGGCAAGCGTGCGGGAAGACAGCTCGCTCGTGTCCACTCCTCCAGCGGTCACCTCGGCCTTGCCGAAGCCCTCGCTGGTGCTCGGCCGCAGTCGCCAGCAGCCGAGACGCTGCGCCAGCTCCGCCAGCTCGCCCTTGCTCGCCTCGCGCAGCGGCCGCGGCGGGGCGTGAAGCAAAGCCCAGGCCTCCGCGAAGCGGCGCGGATGGCGCTGGGCCAGCAGCCCCGCGCAGTCTCGCCCCTGCTCGCGAGCCTCGCTCACGCAGCGCGCAGCGTCGGCACCCGGCAGCAGGTCGATCTCGATGCTCTCCCCTGGCTGCCAGTAGCTCGACACCTGGAGCACGGCCGGACCGGAGAGGCCGCGATGCGTGAAGAGCGCGTTCTCGCGAAAGCCCTGCCCGCCGCAGCTCGTCAGCGTGTCGATCGAGACGCCCCGCAGCGCAGCGCAGAAGTCCAGCTCGGCGCCCTCGAAGCGCAGCGGCACCAGGCCCGGCCGCGTCGGCACCCGCGCGAGGCCGAACTGCCGAGCGATGCGCAGCGCGAAGTCCGTCGCACCCAGCTTCGGGATCGAGAGGCCCCCGCTCGCCACCACCAGGGACGCGCATTCGAACGGGCCGGCATCCGTCAGGAGGCGAAAGCCGGTTCCGAGGGTGAGAGCGGCGCTCAGCTCCCGCACCTCGCAGCCGGTCTCGATGCGAACGCCGGCCGAGGCGCAGGCATCGCCTAGCATCGCGAGGATCTGGCGCGCGCTGCCGTCGCAGAAGAGCTGGCCGAGCTTCTTCTCGTGGTACGCGATGCCGGAGCGCTCGACCCAGGCGACGAAGTTGGCGGGCGTGTAGCGGGCCAACGCGGAGCGACAGAAGTCCGGATTCTGCGAGAGGAAGCCCTCGGGCGTGGTCGCCAGGTTGGTGAAGTTGCAGCGACCGCCACCCGAGATCAGGATCTTGCGTCCGATCTCGCGGTTGCGCTCGATCACCAGCACGCGCCTGCCGCGCCTGCCGGCTTCGCTGGCGCACATCAGCCCCGCTGCCCCAGCGCCGACCACGATCACGTCGAAGTGCATGGCGGCGGAGAGTGCGCAGCGATGAGGCCGGCAGCAATGGGATAGATTCCGAGCCCCCACGCCGCGAGGAGCCGAGTTGACCGAGCGCGATCCGCCGCCCGCCGGCCGCCCGAACCGTTGGACGTGCCTCGACAGCTTCGGGTGCGGGGCCGCCGTCGTCGCCTTTGCCGCCTCGCGCTGGCTCTGGATCGCCTATGCACCGCTCTCGAGCCAGTACTGGGAGGAGGGTTACCGCTGGCTCGCGCTCGAAGAGATCCTGGCCGGCGCCCCGCTGCCGCTGCTCGACTTCCAGGCGGATCACTACCAGGGCGGCTCGCTCGTCATGATCACACTCGCGCTCGCGCTCACGTCGCTCGGTGTCGCGCCGTTCGTGGCGCTCAAGGCGGTGGCGGTAGGCTTCGGGAGCGCCACCTGCGCGGCTCTGTTCGTGCTCGGCCACGTGTGCTTCGGGCGCGCCGCCGGCGTGTTCTCCGCGCTGATCTATCTGCTGGGCCCGCCGCTCGTCGCGTATTGGGGCGTCGTCGCGATGGGCTTTCATGCGGAGTCCGCGCTGTTCAGCTTGGTAGGTGTCGGCGTGTTGCTGGCCCTCGCGAACCGCGAGCGGCGGAGCCCGCTCAGCTGGCTGTTGTTTGGCGCGCTCTCCGGGCTCGGCATCTGGTTCACGCCCACGGCGGCGATCGGGGTGCTGGCCTGCGTCCTGGCCTGGCCGCTGCTGGCCGCGCGCCCGCGCGCCGCGGAGCTTCTTGCGGCGGCGCTCGGCCTCTGCCTCGGCCTCACGCCGTGGCTGCTCCACAACGCGACCCACGACTTCGCCGGTGTAGCGCGACTACTCGAGGTGTTCGGCCTCGCAGGCTCTGCTGATCCCTGGCGCAGCCAGGGTCTGTTCGAACGCGCGCGCGACCTGTTCCTGCGCGCGCCGAGCGAAGGTCTGCTCGACCCCGGCGGCGACCAGGCAGGATCCCCGCGGTTCTGGGTTCTCGTCTGCGGCGTGTGGCTTCCCAGCGGCCTCGCGCTGCTGGCGGCCGGCCGGCGCGTCTTCGCGACGCTGACCCAAGGCCCAAGGCGTGCAGCATTCGAGGCCCGCAGCGAGCTCGTCTTCGCGGTCTACGCACTGCTGTTCGTGGCGATCTACCTGGGCAGCCGCTTCACGCTTTCGGTGGACCCGAGCCCGATCGCGTATCGGCTGATCGTGCCGCTGGCGGTGCTGGGGATCCCGCCGATCGCGATCTCGGCAGCCCGTGGGATCGGGGCTCCTGGTGCGCGCCGTGGGTTCGCTTTCGCCGCGTGCGCAGTCGGGTTGCTCTCTCTCGCGACCGCGACGCTCGGCTTCGCGCTGCGCCACCAATCCCCGGGGACTCCGCTCAGCTTGGAGCGTGCCGACGTCGCCTTCGGCCACATCCTCCAGCGCAAGTACGGCAACGACCTGCCCGTGGCGGTGGCAAAGTTCGGCTGGCTCGAAGGCGAGCGCCGCGAGCGCGTGCTGGTGGGAATCGGCTGGGGGCTCCAGGCGGCCTACGAGCAGGTCGGCCAGATCGCCGATCTCGCACGCGCACTCGAGCGCCTCGAGCCCGAGGCGCGCGCCCACGTCGAGCGGGGCATCCGCTTCTGGAGCCACGAGCGACGTGCGCACCTGGAGCCCGTCGTCCGGCGCAGCGCCGACCCTGACCCGATTCGCGCGCTGGCGCGCATCGACCAGCTCGACGCCTGGGTGCAGCGTCCGCCGCTGGTGCTGATCACGCTGGACACGACGCGCGTCGACCATCTCTCGTGCTACGGCTACGAGCGCAACACCACGCCGCAGCTCGATGCCTTCGCCGAGCGCGGGGTGCGCTTCGAGCGGGCCTGGTCCACCTCGTCGTGGACCCTGCCCGCACACGCCTCGCTGTTCACCGGCAACTATCCCTCACGGCACGGCGCGGACTACGACTCGCGTGGTGCGGCCGTGCTCGGCGAGGTGATCGCGCTGCCCGTGGCGCGCCACGTGCGGGCGGGCAAGCTCGCCGACGACTCCACCACGCTGGCCGAGCTGCTGGCCGCGCGCGGCTACCGCACGGGCGCCTTCGTGGCCGGGCCCTGGCTGCACCGGAGCTTCGGCCTGCTGCAGGGCTTCGAGCGCCAGGACGACGCCGTAAAAAACTTTGGCGGGCGCCCCGCTGCGGAGATCACGACCGCGGCACTCCGCTGGCTCGAACCGATCGAGGCCGAGCAGCCCTACTTCTTGTTCGTGAACTACTTCGACCCTCACGCTCCCTACGAGCCGAGCGGTCACTACCCGGACTTTCCGCGCGCCGGCGAGCCGCTCGACTACGACTACGCAGCGCTGATGCGCGGCGAGACCACCCTCGACGACGACGCCCGCGCCGTGTTGCGCGACCGCTACGACGCGGAGATCCGGGACATGGACCGCGAGCTCGGGCGGCTCCTCGAGGCAGTGCGCGCGCGCCCGGGCGGCGAGCGCGCTCTGATCGTCGTCACGGCCGACCACGGGGAGGCGCTCGGCGAGCAGGGGCGCCTGGGGCACGGCTTCTGGCTGAGCGAAGAGCTCACCCGCGTTCCGCTGCTGGTGCACTACCCCGGCGGTCGGGCCGGCGGCAGCCGCCGTTCGGAGCCCGTTCAGCTCGTCGACGTGCTGCCGCTCCTCGCCCGCGAGCTCGAGCTCACGCTCCCGCGGCCCGTGGATGGCGTCGAGCCCGGCCAGCGCGGCGCCGTCTTTGCCGAGCTGCGCCGCGAGGCCACAGCCGCGCTGCGCTTCGGTGCGGCCTACGACCGCGATCTAGCGACGGTGGTGCGCTGGCCGCACAAGCTCGAGCGCACGGACAGCGGCCACGAGAGGCTGCTGCGACTGTCCGAGGGCACGCTGGGTGAGCAGCCCGAGCCGCTGACGGAGGCCAACTTGCCGTTGCGAGCGCTGCTGGAGGAGCACGCTCTCCGCGCGCCGATGGCGCCCGTGCGTGGCCCGGCAGCGGTCGACGCCGAAACCCTCGAGGCGCTCCGGGAACTCGGCTATGTCGAGTGAGACGCCCGCGCCTGCGCGCGCACACACGCGATCACCAGCAGGTACACGAGCAGCCCGAGCATCAACGCGCGACTGAAGCCGAACAGCAGTGCGACGATGCGCGTGCTGAAGATGCCGAGCACCGAGAAGCAGCCGTTCGTGGCCCAGGCCCAGGGGATCAGCTCCGCGGAGCCTCGCGCGAGCAGCCGCACGCCGATCGGGAACAGCATGCCCATCAGGAACGCGACCGGGAAGATCGAGGCCAGCGCGATGCCGATCCGCGCCGGCAGCGAGAGCGCGATCGCGCCCCCGAAGAGCGGCCCAGAGCCCAGCGCGAAGCCGAGGCCTAGCGCGGCCAGCAGCAGCACGATCGCACTCGAGGCGCGCTCGAGCTGGCCCTCCCCGAGCCGTCCGGTGAGATTGCTGCCGAGGCCGCTCGCGAGCAGGAAGCCGAACAGCCCGACGGAGAGGCCGTAGATGGGCTTGCCCAGAAAGGATTGGAGCTTCAGCAGCGCCGCGATCTCGACGGCCATGTAGGCGAAGCCGATGCAGGCGAAGTAGAGCAGCAGGCGGAAGCTCGAGCGAAACGCGCGCAGATCCTGCCGGCGCCGCACGCTCGACAGGAGAGGAGCCAGGGCCAGCAGTGCGGAGAGCGAGCCGATGCTGAGGCCCAGCGAGACCAGCGGGTTGCCCGCCAGCAGCTCGAACCCCTGGCCGCTCGCGAAGGCGCCCCGCAGGTGGCCGGCATCGAGCGCGTACTGGAAGGGACGATCGTCGGTGGCCGGCCAGATCGAGAACGAGGCTTCCGCCGCGAGCGCCTTCAGATCCCGGTCGGTGGCGATCCGTGCGTAGAGGTTGCGGGGATCGACGGCCTGCCCGCCGTCCGGGTAGAGCGCGACGAAGTCGAGTCGCCGGCAGGTCTCGAGGAAGCTTGCGCGCTCCGAGGCCGAGATCGGACGGCGGCTCACGATGATGTGGACCAGGTCGTAGCTCGGCGAGATGACCTTCGGCAGCGCGGCCATCAGCACGTGGTCCGCGAAGCGCGCGCCTGGAGCTACATGCTCGAGTGCGAGCCGCAGGCCCGTGAGCGTGCGCAGCGCGGGCACGTAGGGATGGGCCGAGCCGCCCTCCCCCTCCCCTTGCCACAGCGCCGCGACGAGATCGGCGCGCGTCGAGTACATCACGTAGGAGAACGCGCCTTCCTCGCTGAGCAGCCGGAAGTACGTCTGGAGCGCCTCCACGGTGAACAGGTCGTCCACACGCACCAGGTCCATCTTCTCGAGGTTGGCGCCCCCGACGATGCTGAACTCGACCAGGTCGAAGCGCTCCCGACTGCGCTCCGCATAGTTGCGGCCCTCGTCCGCGACGGCCTCGACGCGCGGGTCCTCGTAGAGCCGGCCGCTGAACTCCCGCAGCTCGTGCTGCATGATGTCGTCGACGACGACGTCGCTGATGTCGACCGCGATGACCCGCTCCGCACCGTGCTGGAGCGCGGCGAGCACCTCGCGGCCGCCGCCCGCACCGATGTTGAGCACGCGGCCGTAGCGCCGGCCGAGCCCGTGATGAAGCGAGGTCAGGTCCGCGTCGAGCCAGGCGCCGAGCGCCGCGGGATCCTCGCCTGGATTCGTGACGAAGGTGCTGAAGCGCGCGTTGTAGTTGATGAGCTTCGTCTCGGGGATCGGGCCCTCGTAGCGCGGGCTCAGCCCCCAGCCGCGGAAGTTCTCCCACTGCTGCGGCACGCGGTCGCTCCGAATGATCGTCCAGGCATCGAGCGCCCAACGCTCGTACGCGATGTCACCCGGCTCGATCGAGAAGCTCCGGTACTGCGGCGCGCTCACCTCGCCCATCGTATTGAGCGTGGCGAAGCTGAGCAGGCCCGGGCGCAGCACACCGGCGGCGATGAGCAGAGCTGGCAGCGTCACGAGCGCGCGGCGCCAGCCCGGGGTGCGCAGCTGCCAGCCGGCTCCGAGCAGTGCAGCGGGCGCGGCGCCGAGCAGGATCGCGACCGGCGCACCCACGCTCGTCAGCAGCGCGGGGCTCACGACGCAGCCCAATGACGCGCCGAACAGATCCGCGAAGTAGAGCCGTCCGATCCGGCTCGGGTCGCTGCGAAAGATCAGCGCGAGCGTGAGACCGCCCAGAAAGAACGGGAGCACGGTCACGTGAAAGACCAGCAGCCGCCAGAGCTGAACGGAGGGGTCGGCGCGGCCATAGATCAGGTCGCCGTGTCCGATGGGCACGGCCATGATCGCGTACACGCTGGCCAGCAGCGAAGCTGCGAACCAGAACACGAGCGAGCCGGCCAGCGCCCTCGGCTCCTTCGACTCGCGCAGGGCGGGCACGAGATACGCGACGATCCCGCCGCCCGAGAGGCCAACCAGCGCGATCGCAATCGCCGCCACCGTGTTGCCGGCCCCGAGCGTCACGTGGAAGATCGCGCTCAGCATGATCTCGTCGACCAGCAGCGCGAACGAGACCGCCAGGATCGACGGCAGCGCCAGCGGCCAGGGCCTCATCGCCGCACCGCCCCGTGCCCGCGGACGTTCACCAGGAGCTGCGCCGGGTCGGCGACATGGCGCGAGAGCTGGAGCACGTTGTCGGCCGTCGTATAGAAGAGATCGCGCGGGACGAAGTACTCGAGATAGGGAGAGTCGTCCGTGTTGAGCGGCACGTCCGGCTCGGCGTCGAGATAGGCGCGGATCTCGGCAGGGCCCATGCGCAGGTGGCCGAGCAGCTGCTCCGGAGACGAGATATCGATCGAGGCCAGGTCCTCGCGCACGTCGGGATCCTCGAACTTCTGTTGCAGCAGCCCATAGTCGATGTCAGGCGAATCCAGCTTCGCGACGAGCAGCGCGTGCCCGTCCACGTACCAGAGCGTGGCAAAGGGGAAGACCTCGAGAAAGGTCTTGACCGCAGAGCGCAGCCGCCGCGGTGCGATCTGGTAGACGGGCATCCACTGGCAGACGACACCGCCCGGGTTCAGGTGAGCGCGAATCGCCTCGTAGTACTCGCGCGTGTAGAGGTAGCCGACGCGCGAGACCTTCGGGTGGATCGGATCGGCCGTGATCATGTCGAAGCGTAGAGGCGTCAGCTTCATGAACAGGCGCCCGTCGTCGATGCGGACGTGCACGAGCGGATTCGCGAGCACGTTGCCGTTCACGTCCGCAAGCTGCGCCTGCGCGGCCAAGATGTCGGGCGAGAGCTCCACCACGTCGATGCGCTCGAGACCGGGGTGCCGGGCCGTGGCCCGGAGCGTGATGCCCATGCCCAGCCCGACCACCAGCACCCGGGCCGGCTCCCGCATCAGCAGCAGCGGGAGGTGGCCCTTGAGTACGAAGTGCCGGCGCTGGCGATAGCCGTCGTCGGCCTCGACGTTGCCGCCGATGATGAGCGAGGTCGCTCCCGAGGCCGCGCGCACGACGTCGATGGTGTTCTGCACCCCCTCGGCGTGGTAGAGCAGCTTCGCGTCGGCGAGGCTGGCCTGGTCGAAGTTGAGCAGCGGTCGATAGGGCAGCAGCAACGCGGCGGCGCTGCAGAGCAGCGTCAGCGCCGCCGCCGGCCAGAGCGCGCCTAGAGCGGCGCGCCCCGAGACCCGCGCGAGTGCGGCGCCCACCGCCAAGAACAGCAGGCCCAGCAGCGCGATCGTCACGCTCGCACCCAGCCGGGGAATCAGGACGAAGCCGGCCACCAGCGAGCCGAACACCGCGCCGAGCGTGTTCGAAGCGTAGAGGTCGCCGCTGCGGCTGCCGACCCGGGCGACGCTCGTGGTGTAGACGCGTAGCGCCGCCGGAAACGTGGCGCCGAGCAGGCTGGCCGGAACCACGAGCAGCGGGAACGACACCAGCAGCGTACTCGCGACCAGGGCGTGCTCTCCGAGGCGTGGCCCGAGCGCGGCGAGCAGGCGCCCGAACACGGCGGGGGTGACGTGCAGCAGCAGCCCCAACCCTGCGACGCTGGCTGCGATGCCCAGCTCGAGCCGGGCGAACAGCGCGAGCGGGCTCTCGTGTCGGTCGACGAGCCGCGAGATCATCCGGCTGCCGAGGAAGATTCCGAACAGGAAGCACGCCAGGGTCGCGGCAAAGGAGTAGACCGTGGCGCTGAAGCTGATCAGCAGGATCCGCGTCCAGGCGACCTCGAGCGCGAAGGAGCCGAAGCCGGAGACTCCGAACGCGATCAGCGCGGCCGTCGCGAGCTGCCTGCGTTCGTTCGGGTCCAAGCCCGGCAGGGGGTCGAGGTCGGGCTGCGCTGCGTCCCGTGCGCTGTCGGGGATCCTTGCCCGCCAGCCGAGCGCGCAGCACGTGGCCCCGATCATGCCGTTGACGGCCGCGGCAAAGGCCGTGGAGCGCGCCATCCCGAGGTAGGGCAGCAGGACGAAGCCCGCGGCGAGCGTGCCGACCAGGGCGCCGAGCGTGTTCACCGCATAGAAGTACGCCCCCGCTTCGCCGAGCACGCTGCGGCTGCGGACGAAGTGCTTCAGGATCAGCGGCAGGGTCGCGCCCATCAGCGTGGTGGGCAGCAGCAGCGCCCCGCCGGCCAGCCCGATGCGCAGCGCCTGGTAGCCGGGGCTCGCGCCGCCCCCCGCCCCGCCGTAGGCCGTCTGCAACAGCGGCTCGAAGGCCGCGAGGATCGCGCTGAAGCGCAGCCCGATGAGACCGATGCCCAGCTCGGCGAGCCCGTACCAGAACAGCGGGCGCACCGTGCGCTCGGCCAGGCGCCCGCCCAGCAGGCTGCCGAGCGCGAGCCCGCCCATGAAGGTGCCGAGGATGATCGACACGCCGTACATGTCGCTTCCGAAGAAGAGACCCAGGCTGCGCATCCAGAGCACCTGGTAGACCAGACCCGCGGAGCCGGACCCGAAGAAGAGGCCGCTGACCAGCAGCCACAGCCCGGGCGTGGCCGACCTCGGGCTCGTGGCATCTCTGCGTCGGCTCACGGTCTCTCCGCCAAAGGTTCCACGGCTCGGGCAGGCTCCGCATATAATCGAGTCCGAAGAGACCGGCAACCGGGGAATGGCCGCTCACACACGCTCCCTCCTGCGTCGAACCTTCGTCCTCCTCTCCGTCGCCGCAGGCGGGTTCCTGCTGCTCGAGATGAGCGCGCGCGTCCATCTGTTCGGCCTCGCGGGGCTCTCGCCCGCGGCGGTGAACAGCATTCGCGGGCTGCCCCAGAGCGCCTACACGCAGCCGTCCGCCGAAGCGCGGCTCGGCTTCGTGCTGAAGCCGAACCTCGACGGCATCTTCAAGCTCGTCCCCTTCCGCACCAACGCACGCGGCCTGCGCGATCGCGACTACGCGCTCACGAAGCCCGAGGGCACTTTCCGGGTCGCCGTGGTGGGATCCTCGTTCGCGCTGCCTGCGGGCGTCGCGATCGAACGCGCCTTCCACTCGCTGCTCGAGGAGCGCTTCTCGCAGGAGCTGGCGCCCGTCCGAGTGGAGTTCATCAACTTCGCCGTTGGCATGTACAACCCGGAGCAGGTGCTCGCGATGCTCGAGCTGCGCGCGCTCGGCTACGCGCCGGATCTGGTGCTGATGACGGCGACAAGGCTCTCGATGCCGTGGCTGATCCACGACCCGGCCTCCGTGGCCGGGCGCGCCGTGCGCCGGCTCGACCCCGCGGCGCTGCCGAGCTTCGGCCCTGCGGTTCCCGTCTTGCAGAGCTTCGCGGTGCGGCTGGCCCTCGCGCGCATGGGGCACAGCCCTGCCTCGTACATGGGCTGGCTCGAGCGCCTCGCGATCGCGCTCACCGAGCCGGCGTCTCCCCCGGCCCGGGGCGCGCCGGCCGCGGGCCCCCCGGAGCCGCCGCCCGCCGGCAGCGTCATCGAGCGGCTGGCGGGCGTCGGCAGGCGGCAGCGGATCCCGATCGCTCTCGTCCTGCTGGAGTTCGAGGACCGTGAGCGGCTCCCGATCGACGCCGAGGTCGCGGCGGAGGCACGAGCCCATGGGATCCACTACCTCGACACGCGCGCTGCGTTCCGCGGGACTCGCGCCAGCGACTTCTGGATCTACGAGCTCGACCCCCACCCCAACTGGAAGGCCCACGAGGTCTTCGCGCAGGTCATCGCTACCTTCTTGCGCGATAACGGACTCCTGCCGATGCCGCCCCGACCATGAAACGCACCGCCGAGCTGCTGTTCCTGGTGCTCGTGCCGTTGGGATTGTTCCTGGCGCTGGGTGAGCTCGCGCTGCGCGTCTACCTGTCGCGTCACATCTTCTTCGACGTGGAGATGTCCCGCTATGCGCTGGCGCTCAAGCTGGATTCGAAGAATCCCCGGATCGGGCACCACCATCGCCCGAACGCGGTGGCGCGCCTGATGGGCGTGACGGTCCGCACCAACGCGGACGGCTTCCGCGACGACGAGGTTGCGGTGGCGAAAGACGGGCGCCGCCGGCTCGTGTTTCTCGGGGACTCGCTGACGCTCGGCTGGGGCGTCGAGCGGGAGCAGACCTTCGAGCACCTGCTCGAGGCACGGCTGAACCAGATGCGGCCGACCGAGGTCATCAACCTCGGCGTCGGCAACTACAACACCACGCAGGAAGTGAACCTGTTCCTCGACAAGGGCGCCAAGTACCAGCCGGACCAGGTCGTGCTGTTCTACTTCATCAACGACGCCGAGCCCGTGCCGCAGAAGTCGCGCTTCCCGGGGCTCGGGCACTCTCGGCTGGTCACCTTCTACTGGTCCCGCCTCAAGGCGCTGCGAGCGCGGCTGTCACCGGGGACGAGGTTCGCAGAGTACTACGCGGCGCTCTATCGAGGCGGAGCCGAAGGCTGGGCGAGGAGTGCGGACGCGCTGCTCGAGCTGAAGCGGCAGAGCGTGGCGCGCGGCTTCGACCTGCGCGTCGTGCTCCTTCCCGAGCTGCACGACCTCGTCGACTACACCTTCCGCAAGGAGCACGGCATCGTGATGGACTTCCTGCGCGCGAACGGGATCCCGGCGCTCGATCTCGCCCCGCAGTTCGCGAAGGAGCACGATCCCCATTCGCTCTGGGTCTCGCTCGACGACGCGCACCCGAACGCGCGCGCCCACGGCTTGATCGCAGACTACTCCCTGAACTTCCTGGCGGAGGCACCCTGACCCATGGCCGGCGCACTGATCCGAAAGTACAAGTGGTACCTGCTCGCGATCGTCGGCCTGTATGCCGCGATCTCTCTCTGGCTGTTCTTCTTCACGGACTCGCCCCAGAACGTGCCTTTCGAGTACGAGATCCACTGAGCGGGCCCCGGCTGCGGAGCGCGCAGGGCCCTAGCGTGCTCGCCGGCGCCTCACGTGGAGCCACGCGATCAGGGGCAGCGCCGCAGCGAGCTCAGGTCCGATGCCGCAGGCGGGTGCGCCGCCGCCGCCGCCACCGCCCGTGGTGTTGAACTCGGCGTGCACCGCCTTGTCGCCGTCCATCACCACGACCAGGGGGTTGGCGCTACCCGTGGCAGCTCCGCTCCAGCCGCCGAACAGCCAGCTCGTGCTGATGGGCGTCGCGCTGAGCGTGACGCTCGAGCCCGCCGGATAAGGACCGGCCGGCGGATCGACCGTGACGAAGCCCCCACCGTCCGTCGTGACGACCAGCGTATGCGACACGAGAGTAAAGCTCGCGCTGACGGTCTTGTCGGCGTCCACGGTGAGGAGCTGCGGGCTCGCCGTGCCGGTGAGGTCGCCGGCGAAGCCGTCGAAGACCGCGTTGGCGCCGGGCGTCGCGGTGACGGTGACGATCGTGCCGGGCGCGTAGGGGCCGCTCGGCGGATCGAGCGTCAGGCTGCCGGGGCCGCTCGCGCTCGCGCTCACCGTGTAGTGCTGGGTGAAGCTCGCGCTGACGGTCTTGTCGGCGTCCACGGTGAGGAGCTGCGGGCTGGCCGTGCCCGTGAGGTCGCCGGTGAAGCCGTCGAAGACCGCATTGGCGCCGGGCGTCGCGGTGACGGTGACGATCGTGCCGGGGGCGTAGGGGCCCGTCGGGGGATCGAGCGTGACCGAGCCCGGGCCAGTTGCGCTCGCGCTCACCGTGTAGTGCTGCGTGAAGCTCGCGCTGACGGCCTTGTCGGCATCGACCGTGAGCAGCTGCGGGCTCGCCGTACCCGTGAGGTCGCCGGCGAAGCCGTCGAAGATCGCGTTGAGGTCGGGCGTCGCGGTGACGGTGACGATCGTGCCGGGCGCGTAGGGGCCCGTCGGGGGATCGAGCGTCAGGCTGCCGGGGCCGCTTGCGCTCGCACTCACCGTGTAGTGCTGCGTGAAGCTGGCGCTCACGGCCTTGTCGGCATCGATGGTGAGCAGCTGCGGGCTCACGCTGCCGCTGAGATCACCGGCGAAGCCGTCGAAGACCGCGTTGGCGCCGGGCGTCGCGGTGACGGTGACGATCGTGCCGGGCGCGTAGGGGCCGCTCGGCGGATCGAGCGTGACCGAGCCTGGGCCGGTGGCGCTCGCACTCACCGTGTAGTGCTGCGTGAAGCTCGCGCTGACGTTCTTGTCGCCGTCCACGGTGAGGAGCTGCGGGCTCGCCGTGCCGCTGAGGTCGCCGGCGAAGTCGTCGAAGACCGCGTTGGCTCCGGGCGTCGCGGTGACGGTGACGACCGTGCCAGGGGCGTAGGGGCCGCTCGGGGGATCGAGCGTCAAGCTGCCGGGGCCACTCGCGCTCGCGCTCACTGTGTAGTGCTGCGTGAAGCTCGCGCTGACGGTCTTGTCCGCGTCCACGGTGAGAAGCTGCGGGCTCGCGCTGCCGCTGAGATCACCGGCGAAGCCGTCGAAGACCGCGTTCACGCCGGGCGTCGCGCTGACGCTGACGATGGTGCCCGCGACATAGGTACCGCCCGGCGGATCGAGCGTGACCGAGCCCGGGCCGATCACATTCACGCTGACGTCGTAGAGCCTCGCGAAGGTGGCGGTCACGCTCTCGTTGGCGTCGACGACCAGCGCGGCGGGGTTGAGCGAGCCGGATAGATCGCCGCTCCAGCCAACGAACACCGCGTCGGGGCTCGGGATTGCCGTGACGGTCACGGTGGTGCCCGGAGCGTAGGGGCCGGTCGGCGGATCGAGGGTCACGCTGCCGGGGCCCACCGCCGCCGTGGCGACGCTGAGGAGCTGCGCGAAGCTCGCGCTCACCGCAGTGTCCGCACTCACGACGAGAGTCTCGGGGTTCGCGCTGCCACCGAGCGCACCGCTCCAGGCGCTGAACACGGCGTTGGCGCTCGGCACCGCAATCAGCGTCACGAGCGTGCCGGGGGCATAGCTCCCACCGGGCGGGATCAGCGTCACGCTGCCGTTGCCTGTGGTCGCGACCGAGAGCGTGTAGTGCTGCGTGAAGCTGGCGCTGACCGTCTTGTCGCCGTCGACGGTGAGCAGCTGGGGACTCGCGCTGCCGCTGAGCGCGCCGCTGAAGCCATCGAACACTGCGTTGGCACCGGGCGTCGCGGTGACGGTCACGACGGCGCCGGCGAGATAGGTTCCGCCGGGCGGATCGAGAGTCACGCTGCCAGGGCCCGTCGCATTCACGGTGACGTCGTAGAGCGACGCGAAGTTGCCGGTCACGCTCTCGTTGGCGTCCACGATCAAGATGGCGGGGTTGGCGGAGCCCGAGAGATCGCCGCTCCAGCCGACGAAGACCGCCTCCGCAGCCGGAAGGGCCGTGACCGTCACCACCGAGCCGGCGGGATAGGGGCCGGTCGGGGGGGAGAGCGCCACGCTGCCGGGTCCGGCCGCTGCCGCGCTGACGCTGAAGAGCTGCACGAAGCTCGCACTCACCGCGGTGTCCGCGCTGACGCTGAGTGTCTCCGGGTTGGCGCTGCCGCCGAGCGCGCCGCCCCAGCCGTTGAACACGGCGTTGGCGCCAGGCACGGCGATCAGCGTCACGAGCGTGCCGGCGGCATAGCTCCCGCCGGGCGGGCTCAGGCTCACGCTGCCGGGACCCGACGTCGTGACCGAGAGCGTGTAATGCTGCGTGAAGCTGGCGCTGATCGTCTTGTCGGCATCGACGGTGAGGAGCTGCGGGCTGGTCGTGCCGATGAGCGCCCCGCTGAAGCCGTCGAACACCGCGTTGGCGCCGGGCGTGGCCGTGACGGTCACGACCGTGCCGGCGGCGTAGCTGCCGCCGGGCGGGCTCAGCGTCACCGTGCCAGGGCCGGTGCTGTCGAGCGTGACGTCGTAGAGCGCCACGAAGCCCGCCGTGATCGACTTGTTGCCGTTCATCAGCAGCGCTTGCGGGCTCGCCGTGCCGGCGAGATCGCCGCCGAAGCCCTGGAACACCGAGTCGGGGCTCGGAGTCGCCGTGACCGTCACCGTGGTGCCTGGCGCATACGGGCCCGTGGGCGGTGAGAGCGTCACGCTGCCGGGGCCCGTGGTCGAGACCGAGAGCGCGTAGTGCTGCGTGAAGCTCGCGCCAAGGTTCTTGTCGGCGTCGATGGTGAGAAGCTGCGGGCTCGGTGTGCCGGTGAGCGCTCCGCTGAAGCCGTCGAACACCGCGTTGGCCCCGGGCGTCGCGCTGACGGTCACGACCGTGCCGGCGGCATAGGTGCCGCCGGGCGGGCTCAACGTCACGCTGCCGGGGCCCGTCGTAGTGACCGCTACGTCATAGAGCGCTGCGAAGCCCGCCGTGATGGACTTGTTGCCGGTCATCACCAGCGGCTGCGGGCTGCTCGTGCCGGTGAGATCGCCGCCGAAGCCCTGGAACACCGCGTCCGGGCTCGGAGTCGCCGTGACCGTGACTGTGGAGCCCAGCGCATAGGGGCCGGTGGGCGGCGAGAGCGTCACGCTGCCGGGGCCCGTGGTCGAGACCGAGAGCGTGTAGAGCTGCGTGAAGCTCGCGTTGATCGTCTTGTCGGCATTTACGGTGAGCAGCTGCGGGCTGGTCGTGCCGCTGAGCGCTCCGCTGAAGCCGTTGAACACCGCATTGGCGCCGGGCGTCGCGGTGACCGTCACGACCGTGCCGGCGGGGTAGCTGCCCCCGGGCGGGCTCAGCGTCACCGTGCCAGGGCCGGTGCTGTTGACCGTGACGTCGTAGAGCGTCGCGAAGCTCCCGGTGACGGCCTTGTTGCCGTTCATCACGAGCGGCTGCGGGCTGGTGGCGCCGCTCAGGTCGCCGCTCCAGCCGATGAAGCCAGCGTCCAGGCCGGGCGTGGCGGTCAGGGTCACCGTCTGCCCGGAGGTGTAGGTGCCGCCGGGCGGGCTCACCGTCACCGAGCCCGGGCCAACGCTGGTCAGGCTCAGCGTGACGATCTGGCTCACGTTGATCGCCACCGTGTCCACGGTCTGGTCGAGCGAGTCGTTGCCCTCGAGCTGCAGCACGTAGCTGCCCGGGGCGGTGAACGTGGCCGTCGTGTTGGGGTTGCTTGCGCTCCCGAAGCTCACCGAGCCGGGCCCGCTCTGCTTGCTCCAGAGCGCGAGCACGAGGCTCGGCGGGTAGGGGTGCCCGTCGTCGCTCACGAAGCCGGCGAGGCTCACGCTGTTCGCCGGCCAGGTGATGGTCTGCGGCGGCCCGGCGTCCACGATCGGAGAGCCGTTGCCGCCGAGCGGAATCGCGACCACCTCGTAGATGCGCCCGTCGTTCTCGAACGGGTCGCCGCCGTTGTCCACGCGCCGGTCGGTCACCCAGTAGTTGCGCAGCAGCGGGTTCGTCGAGCCCGGCGCGATCGTCACGCCCGAGGGCTTGGTGCCGCTCGGAAAGTTCACGTCGATCTTGCGCAGGTAGCCGCCCTCGGGCGTCACCTCGTAGAGATCGCGGGTGCTGCGGTCCGCGAGCACCAGCGTGTTCCAGAACGGGTCGTAGACGATGCCTTCGGCGTCGGGGATCCCCATCGGGAGGAGGCTGAAGGTGGTCACCACGTCGTCGCCGAAGGTGTCGGCACCGCTGAACACGCCGTTCGGCCCGGGGTCGATCTCGCAGATCTCCGCGCTGGCGCCGCTCGAGACGTAGAGATGGCCGTCGATATTGTCGAAGGCGACGTCCTCGAGGTCGTCACAGCCGGCGGTGGCGTAGCCTCGGAGGCTGGTGCGAATGTCGTCCGCGGTGTTCCAGACGCCGTCCGGTCCGAACTCGATCTCGTAGAGCCGTTTCTGGTCGTCGTCGCTGATCCAGAGCCGCCCGCCGGCGGGATCCCAGCTGATGCCGGTCGGCTCGTTGCTGAAGGCGGTCGTGGTCGCGGTGCTGCTGACGACGCCGGTCCGGGAGTGCGTCCATAGGTTCACGCCCGCGAAGATCGTCATCTCGTCGACTTCGGAGTCGCAGGTGAGGAAATCCCCGGTCTGCGGGCGGTAGGTGATGCCGGCGGTGTCGGGCGCGGGCGGGCTCCACAGCGAGGCGTCGATGGTCTGGATCACCGTGCCCGGGTCCACGACCTGTGCCGAGGCGGGGCTCGAGGCGCCGAGCAACGCGAGCCAGAGGCCCAGCAGCGCGGCCGACGTGCGGCCGGCGCGTACTCGGCGCGCTCGTTTCGCTCGCGATCCGACCGCCGGACCGACCCTGCTCGTTTCCTCGGTTGCCACAGCTTTTCCCGCTCAGGGTCGGATCCCAGCACTGCCCCGCACCGGGGTCCGTACCGGCTCCCGCGGCTACGTTGCGGAGAAGCGAGCACGGCCCGAGCACTTCGTGGGTGCGCTGCCGCTCGAAAAAGGTGGCTCGGCGGGGCGGTCGACCTCAGAGCAGGCCGCGGCTGCGCAGGAACTCCTCCAGCACGTCGGCGAAGAGGGCGTGCGCGCGCCGGTTCGGGTGTGGATCCAGCTCGTGGATCCAGAACTCCTGGGGCCGCGTGCCGCGGAAGGCTGCGCGCGTATCCAGATAGAACATGCCCTCCTCGAGCACGCGCGCTTCGAGCCAGCGCTCGAGCGCGCTGGGCGACCGGGGATCGTACTCGAGGCGCACCACGACGACGGGCAGGCCGCGTTCGCGGCTGATCTCGCCGAGCTTCGCCACCACCTGCTGCGCCTCGGGAACCGGCGGCGGCGGAGCGAGCGGCGGGGCCGCGAAGCTCGGCCATCCGAGCCCGAGGCGAGCCTGGATCAGCTTCACCAGAAAGGAGCGCGGGCCGCCCGGTGCGACCAGGCGCAGTACATCCTGGGGCGGCACGTCGCGGAAGTCGGCGAACATGCGAGGCACCGCCATCGCGGTGATCGAGACCAGCACCAGATCAGGCTCGAAGGCGAGCGCGCGCTGCTCCAGCATCGCCAGGAACTGGCTCGGGCCGTGCATCCCGACTGCGAAGTTCAGGAACTCGCAGGGCGCAGGTGGGCGCTCCCGCGAGCAGCGCTGCTCGAGCCGGCTGTGGAACGCGTCTTCGATCTCGACACCCACGGGTAGCGTGAAGGAGCTGCCGATCACGGCCACCCGCAACGCGCCGGGCGGCTTCGCGGGCGCGTACTCCCGGTCGCGCATGCCGCGGGAGTTGGTGCGGAAGTGCACGCCCTTGAAGAAGACGTCCAGATCGGGCTTGTACTCGTAAACCAGCCCCGGCTCGGTCTCGAAGGTGACGAGCGCCGCCGGATCGAGGTCGCGCAGGATGCCGACCCGGCGCGGGTCGAGCCCAGCGTGCCCGAAGATCACCAGCCGCGCGCTCGCCTCGAGCAGTACGAAGAGCGCGAGCACAACGATTGAGACCCGCCCGAGGCTCGCCACCCCACTCTCCCCCCGCTTCGGCTCCGAACGTGCACCGGGCCCGCCGTGAGTTCAAGCTCCCCGCAGCGGCGGCTGGTTACGGGAAGTCGTACTCGATCACCAGCAGCGGAGCCCCGGCCACGTCGCCCTCGAAGGCCTCGGCCACGCGTGCGCCAGCGCCGGAGATGACGAGGACGAGGCTGTTGCCCGAGGCCCAGCCCGGCCGGTCCACCAGCGGCTGGAGCAGGCTCACCAGGCTCGGGCTGCGCTGGTCGAGGCCGATCGCGCCGACGCTCGGCCACGGGCTCGGCGTCCAGCTCACGACGGTCGCGGTACGGGGGCGCAACGAGAGGTTGCGCGCGACGGCCGTGAAGGGCGCGGCGTCGTCGCTTGCCTCGACCTCGAGCGCCAGCGTCGTAACGCCGATCGAGACCTCGTCGACCTTGAACTGCAGGTAGGCGTCGAGGATGCGCGCGCCATGCGGCACCGCGACGCCGCTGAAGCGCAGGCCCACCAGCTGATCGCGCCTGTCGTAGATCAGCTCGAGGTCGCTGCTCGTCAGGCCCAACTTGCCGTCGTAGACGCGCTCCTCGACATCGTCGGCACTGGCGTCGATGCGGCGCTGCGTCGTGATCGAGCCGGCCGTGACCAGGCTGATGTTCACCTGGTCCTGTCCGACGCCGCCGGCGGCATCGACGACGCGCGCCGTGATGCGGTGGGCGCCGGCCGAGAGCACCGAGGTCGTGAACGAGGGCCCCGCTTCGATCGAGCCGTCCCGATCCGCGTCCAGGTGAGATTCGCGGCCAGGTTGCCTTGCTCCGGGTCGACCGCCGTCGCCACGAAGCTCACCGCACTGTTGCTCGGGAAGCCCGAGCCGTCCGCCGGAGCCGTGATTTCCACCTGCGGAAGCCCGTTCACCGGGCCCCCGGCCACGCAGCTCGCGGTGCCCGAGTCGCTGAAGCTGCTGCCGGCCACGGGCAGGAACTGCCAGTCGTAGCTGCCGGGCCGAAGCGTGAGCTTCAGCACCCCATACGTGGACCCGTTCGAGGCCTCGCTGTTCGGAAGTAGCAAGCCCGGGCCGCCGACACCCCCGCCGCCCGTCCCCACCACGAATTGACGGATGCCGCGTGCGGGCTCCGCCAGACCCGCCGGGCTTTGCGCCGCGAAGCGCTCGTAGTGATGATCGTGGCCCGATAGCACGAGGTCCGCTCCGGCCTCGTACAGCAGCTGCCAGAGATCGACCGTCGCGCCCTGGTCGCCGAGCCCGCCCGAGGAGAAGCGCGGGTGGTGCCAGAGGGCGAGCGTGCAGGCCCGAGGCTGCGCCGTCAGCTCGGCCTGAAGCCAGGCCCCCTGCGCTGAGTTGCGCGAGCAGCCCCCGACGTCGCCGCAGTTGGAGTTGAGCACGATTACGCGCCAGGTGTCGGCGTCGTAGGCGTACCAGCCCTGGCCGGGGCTGCCGGCCGCCGCTCCGAAGTAGCCGAAGTAGCCCGACGCATTCGAGGTGCCGTACTCGTGGTTGCCAGCCGACGGGCGGGTCCGCGCGCGCTGGCGCCCCCAGCTCGACCCGTAGCAGTTCTGATAGTCGGCGGCGCTGCCGTTCGGGTACGCGTTGTCGCCCAGCGTCATCACGGTGCCGAAGTGCTGCGCGAGCACCGCCTCGGTCTGCGTATGGCCGCTGCGGGAGCAGTCCGCGATGTCGCCGGCGCCGAGCAGCACGAAGCGGCCCGAAACGATCTCGAGCTGGAAGGTCGCCGAGCCGATGCGGCCGCCCGCATCGCTCGCAGTCGCGGTGATGGTGTGGACCCCGGTCGCGAGGGTGGAGGTCGTGAAGCTGGCGCCGCTGCCGATCGAGCCATTGCGATTCGAGAACCACTGCAGCGACGCGCTCACGTTGCCCTGCTCGGGGTCGCTCGCGTTCGCGGCAAAGCCGAGCGGAGCGCCCGTCGTGGACATGGCGTGATCCCCGGGCGCGGTGATCGTCACGCTGGGCGGGAAGTCGATGCCCGTGGCGTCGTATACGACGTGCAGCAGCGGCGCGCCCGTGCTCGAGGCGTCGAAGGACTCGGCCGTGCGCCGTCCGCTGCCCGTCACGAGCAGCACCAGCGCGCGGCCCGACTGCCAGCCCGGCCGGCTCACCACCTCCTGGATCACGGGAGCGAGGCCGGTCGCGCGCTGCTCGGGGCCCGCGTCGCCCACGGTCGCCCAGGGCAGCGGCGTCCAGCCCGCGGAAGCGACGGTCGTGGCACGGCCAGCCAGGTTGTTGGCCGCGGTGCTGAAGGCCGGCGCGTCGTCCGCCGCCTGCGCGCGGATGGTCAATGCCGTCGCCTCGAGATTCACCTCGTCGACCTGGAACTGGAGCCAGGCGTCCAGGATCGGCGCGCCACTTGGGATCGCGAGCCCCGCGAAGCGCATTCCCACCGTCTGCGGCGAGCCGTCCGTCACGAGCTCGAGGTCGGTGCTCGTGAGGCTCACGCTGCTGGAGCCGACCTTCTGCTCCGCGTCGTCCGCGCTCGCCGAGACCCGCGACTCGACGACCGCCGTCACGGCCCCGGCACCACGCGGGGGGGCGCCTGCGAGCAGGATCGAGAGCAAGGCGAACCAGCAGCTTCTGCGCAACATTCGAGACCAGCCCAGCAGCAACCGGATCATTCTCAGCCGGGGGGGCTCCAAAGTCAATCGGAAAGGGCCTGCGCGGGCGGGGCTCGACGCGGACCTGCTCGCAAATCCTGGAGCGCGAGACGGGATTCGAACCCGCGACCCTCGGCTTGGGAAGCCGATGCTCTACCAGCTGAGCTACTCGCGCGTCCTCGGCAGAGTCGCACTTGTGGCCAGGGCCTGCAACGAAAAAGCCCGATCTAGTGATCCTTCACCAGGTCCGCGAACAGCTCGTCGAGCTCGGCGCCGCTGTCTTCGCCGCGTCGCCTGTCGGGATACTCCGCACCGAGGTCGTCGGGCTCTGCGAAGAGAGCCAGGGTCGCGCCGGGCTCGCTTTCCGCTGCGAACGCATCCTCGAGCCGGGAAGCAGCTCCGAACAACGCAACCGTCGCTCCG
>Ga0247727_10007398_pt1 | contig 20911 bp, 17 predicted proteins | sample WisWelCaveWW1625_FD_202498 | JGI IMG/M metagenome (GOLD analysis project Ga0247727, IMG submission 202498) | Biofilm microbial communities from Wishing Well Cave, Virginia, United States - WW16-25 | ecosystem: Environmental > Aquatic > Deep subsurface > Groundwater > Cave microbial mat | place... | reverse complement strand
GAGGACTACTTCAACATCCCCCTGGAGCGCCAGCTGCGCATCGACGCGGACGCCTCCGGCAATGCGCCGCCGCCCGGCACGCAGCGCGGCGAAGGCGAATCCCTGTTCCTGGCCGATGCCGACGACGACGTGCGGCAGCACGTGCTCGTGCTCGCCTACGACAACCCCGACTGGAACGCGCGCCGGCGCGAAACCGACGAGCTGCGTGGCGGCGTGTACATCGTGCGCCGCTCGCAACCCAAGAGCCGGCTGGTGTGCGACCCGGCGACGCTGGAGACCAACCCCGGCGACTGCGGGGACGCCGGCGCCGGTCCCAACGACCTGGTGTTCGTCGGCGATGGGTCGGTCATCTACGTGTGGGACTTCTGGTGGCGGGTGCGCTGGCGCTGGATCTACGGCGAGAGCGAGTTCTATTGGATCCTGGGGCACACCGACGGCGGCGTTCCCATCGGCACGACGGAGAGCCAGAGCAAGACGGCGCATATCTTCGGCGGCGCGTGGCGGCTGGGCTACGCCTCGGCTCGTACCGACGCCACCTTCGAGGTGGGACGCGCGTCCGGGGACGACGACGTGGGCGACCGACGCTTCACGCAGCGCCCGCTGCACCCGGACTACAACGTCGGCCTGCTGCTCTACGAGGAGGTGCTGCGCGAGTTCTCGGCGCGCAAGCTCGGACGCCTTCCCGCGCTCGACGGGCGGATCGCAGAGAGCCGCAGCTTGCAGTCCTGGGGCGGCGTGATCAACTCGCGCTACCTGTTCCCGCGCGTGAAGGTCCGGCCGATCCAGCGTCTGGAGCTGATCGGCGGGCTGCTGCTGGCGTGGGTGGACCGCAAGGGCTTCGAGTTCCCCGAGCGCGACGAGGACGGCCGCGAGTACGGCAACTTCCTGGGCTGGGAGATCGACGGCGGCGTGGGATGGCGCTGGGCCGAGGGTCACCTGCGGTTCACCCTCGAGGGCGCGTACCTGCGCTTCGGCGACGCGCTGCTGCGCGGCAACGACCGGCTGCGCCAGGGCGTCAAGAGCGCCGGCACCGTGCAGTCACGGATCGCGCTTGTCTTCTGACGCAACGCCGCGCCGCGCGCTCGGGGAGGCGCTCTGGGCCTTTGCCGGAACGACCGCGGTCTGTGCCGCGCTCTGGCAGGGGCGCTCCGCGCTGAAGAACCTCCCAGGCTACCTCTCGTTCCTCGGGGACGCCTCGACGCTCATCGCCCTCGTGTTCCTGGCCGTCCCTTGGTGGCTGCTCGAGCGACGGCGCGCCGACTGGTCGGCCTATGCGTTGACCTGGCGTCCGGCCGGCCCGGGCGTCCTGCTCGCGCTGGGCGCCGCCGCCGTACTCTTCCCGCTCTTCTACCTCGGCTTCCACCTGTATTACCGCACCGTATGCGACGCGGGGGCGTTCGCCGAGATGTGCCAGCGCTTCCGTGGCGCCGGCGGCGGCGCACTGCGCTTTTCGCCCAAGCTTCTCGAGGATACGCTGGCGCAGGTCGTCGCCGTCGCCCTCCCCGAGGAGTTCTTCTTCCGCGGCTACCTGCAGGGGCGGCTGGCCGAGGCCTGGCCGGCCCGGCGCCATTGTTGGGGTGCGCCCGTCGGGCGGGCGCTGGTGGTCACGGCCGCGCTGTTCGCGCTGGGACACCTGTTGGTGGACGGCAACCCGCTGGGGCTCGCGGTGTTCTTCCCCGGACTGGTGTTCGGCTGGATGCGCGAGAAGACCGGATCGATCCTCGCCGGCACGCTGTTCCACGCGCTGTGCAACCTCTACAGCGACGTGCTGCACAGAAGCTTCTTCGGCTAGGAGCCTGCTAGACTGACGGCGACGATGACGATCGGCCCGGCCGAAGAGAAGCTCATCGCGCTGGCCATCGAGGAGGATCTCGGGCGCGGCGATCCCACGTCGGCGGCGCTGCCCGCCGGCATGAGCGCGCGCGCGACGGTCCTGGCGCGCGAGCAGCTCGTGGTGTGCGGCCTCGACCTCGCGGCGCGCGTGTTCGAGATCGTGGACGCGCGCGTCACCTTCGAGAGGCTGTGCGAAGAGGGCGAGGTGGCCCGTCCGGATCAGGCCATCGCCCGCCTCGCCGGCCCGGCCAGGGCGATGTTCTCCGCCGAGCGCACCGCGCTCAACTTCCTCGCACGCCTGTCGGGCATCGCCACGCTGACGCGCAGCTACGTCGAGGCCGCGGCGGGGACGGGGGCCCGCGTCTCGGACACGCGCAAGACCACGCCGGGCTGGCGCCGTCTGGAGAAGTACGCGGTCCGCACCGGGGGTGGCGAGAACCACCGCCTCGACCTGTCCGAGGCTATCCTGCTCAAGGACAACCACATCGGCGCGCTGGGATCGGTCGGCGAAGCGATCCGGCGCGCGCGTGCCGCATCGCCCGGGCTCGCGGTCGCGGTCGAGGTCAGCACGCTCGCCGAGCTTTCCCTCGCGCTCGCCGAGCGCGCCGAGGCCGTGCTGCTCGACAACATGGATGACGCCACGATGCGCGCGGCCGTCGAGCTCGCGCGCGGCCGCGCGTGCATCGAGGTCTCGGGGGGCGTCACCCTGCAGCGGGTACGCGCCATCGCCGAGCTCGGCGTCGATCGCATCTCGGTCGGCCGCCTCACCCACTCGGCGCCCTCGGCCGACCTCAGCCTCGAAGTCGAGTGAAGCCGCCCCGCCTCGATGCCGTGACCGTCGCGCCGCTGCTGCGCACGCGCTGGCTCGGCCGCACCTGGCACTGGAAGCGCACTACCGCATCGACCAACGACGACCTCAAGCGGCTCGCCGAGCACGGGGCCCCGGCCGGCACGGTGCTGACCGCCGACCGGCAGACGGGCGGGCGCGGGCGAGCCGGGCGCCATTGGCACTCGCCGCAGGGCGGGCTGTGGATGTCCGTCCTGCTGCGCCCACGCGTCCCGGCCGCCGCCCTGGCCCCGCTGGGCCTGGCCGTCGCCGTGGCGGTCGGCGAGGCCGTCGCCGAGCACGGCGGCAATCGCGTCGAGCTGAAATGGCCCAACGACGTGCTGGTCGATGGACGCAAGCTGGCGGGGATACTCGCCGAGGCCGCCGTCGAGGGCGGGCGCGTGCGCCACGTCGTGGTCGGCATCGGCGTCAACCTCAACGTGGCGCGCTTCCCCGCGCCGCTTCGCAAAAGCGCCATGTCGCTCCATCGGGTGCGCGGCGGTTCCGTGGATCGCGGCGTGTTCGCGACCGACCTGTGCGCGCACCTGGAGCGCTGGATCGAGTGCTTCGAGCACGAGGGCAGCGCCCCCGTCGTCGAGGCCTGGAAGGCACGCGGGCGGCTCGGCCGGCCGGTGCGGCTGAGCTGCGCAAGCGCGGTTCTGGAGGGCGTCGCGGAGGACCTGGAAAGCGACGGGGCGCTGCGCCTCCGCCTGGCCGACGGACGCGTCGAGCGGGTGCTCTCCGGCGAAATCGAATAGTCAGGGCCTGCGGCAAGTGTCGAGATCACGGCCGCGACCATCGACCCTCACGGGCCGAGACTCACAGGATCCCCCGTCGCCGCAATCCGGATCCACCTGACAATGGTAGAAGCACTGACCGGCTCCGCCATCGGGCGGCCCGCCATCGCCGACCCCGCCGTCGTCCACGATGCAGATCCCCGACGCGCACTGATCGTTGGTTGCGCAACGCGTGCCCGGGGCACCGCAGCCGAGCGGCGTCGCAAAGCAGGGCGTGCAGCACAGGTTGGTGCCTTCGGTCGGTGTGACGGTCACGAATACGCTGCACATCTCGCCGACACCGCAGCCACCCGGGTCGCAGCCCTGGCAAGGCGTGCCCAGCGCGCAGACGAAGCCCTCGCAGGACGAACCTGGCGGGCACTCGCGATCCAGCATCGTCTCCCCAGCGATACACTCGGCGGACGAGTTGGTGGCCGGCTCGCAGACACGTCGACCGTTGGGCGCGGCGCAACAGACGCCGGCGTCGGGGCCACAGGAGCCTCCGTCCGGCGCCGGCGAATCGGCGATCAGGTCGGACACGTTCACGTCCGGTATCGGGATGCCTCCATCCGAGACACCCCCCGTGTCGAAGCGGCAGGCGCATAGCAGCAGCGCGAGGATCGTCGACCTCATTCGCGCGCGGATTATAGGCGAATCCGGCTGCGAGCGCGGGATCCGCATCACCTTTCCCGCGCCGGCGGGATCCGTCCCGATACGAGCAATAGGTGGTCGAGGCCGACTCGCCCCTCCGCCGGACCCACTCCGACGGCGCCCGGGAAATGGAACACCACCTCGTTCTGCCCGCGCGTCCAGCGCTGCGCCACGGTCGGGACGCGAAACTCCTCCCACCCCGTCTGCAGCCGAAGCGGCGGCAGCGGCTCGCCGTTGACGACCACCGTGAGGGGTTGATCCACCAGCTCGGGGACCAGCGCGCGGGCGCGGACCAGCAGCACGTAGTCGTCAGGCTCGCGCACGGAGATCAGCGTGCGGGCTCCCGGCGAGGAGATTTCGCACCAGGTCGCGTGCAGATAGGCGTCGACCGAGGGGTCCTTGGTGCGGTGGCACGGGCCGAAGCCGCGGCTGCGATCGGCGGTGGAAAAATCCACGCCCGGCACCTCGTGCCCGATGGCGCCGAGCCGGACCAGCGTCTCGGCCGTCCATTTGCCCTCGGGCTCCTCGTGGAGCACCCGCGCCAGTTCCGGGATCGCCCGCGCGTCGCCGAGATAGCCCAGGGCCACCGCCGCGTAACCGCGCACGTCGGCGAACTCGTCCTCGCCCAGGTGCTCGAGCAGGAAAGGCAGCACGCGGGCATCGCCGGTGCGCCCGCCGATGCGGCCGACCGCCAACGTACACAGGTAGCGCAGGCGCGGATCGGATGCGAGATCGAGCAACGGGCCGACGGCCTTCTCGGATCCGACCATGCCCAGGTAGTGGACCGCGCGACGGCGCACGTCGAAGTTCGGGTGTGCGATCGCCTCGAGCAACACCCCGGCGGCGGCGCGATCTCCCAGCTTGCCCAAGGCGATGCCGGCGCGGGCACGAACCGTCGCATCATGGCGCTTGATTGTGGCGCGCAGCGGTCCCCGGCCGCGCTGGTCGAACAGCTCGCCGATGGCGATGGCGACCTCATCGGACACGTCGGGCGGGGCCCCCGGCAGCGCCTGCCACAAACCGTCCAGCGCGCCCGGATCCTGCAGCCGTCCCAGCAGACGCGCCGCTTCGCTTCGATGCGCCGCCGCCGCGGAGCGATCGAGCAGCAGCCGGGTGAGCATCGGCACCGCGCGGCGGTCGCCGAGCCGTCCGAGATCGATTCCGGCCGGCCGCTCGGCGCGCTCGCCGGCCAAGGACTTCTCGATGCGGTCGAACCAGCGCGAGAGCTCGGCGCGAAGCTCCTCAGCGAGGGCCGGTGCTCGATCGTAGAGGTTGTCGCGCTCACGCGGATCCGCCGCCAGATCGTAGAGCTCCCAGGTCGACAGGCGGAAGTCGTGGATCAGCTTGTGCGATCCCTTGACCACCATCTTCTTGGTGTCGACCTCGGCGAACACCGGACCGGGGGGTACTTTGCCCGCGATCCGATCGAGGAGATCGTCGCCGCGCATCGACGGAGGCGGCTCGACACCGACCATGCGCAGCAGGGTCGGCGCCACGTCGAGCAGCTCGACGGGCTCCGCCACGACGCGAGGCCTTAGCCCGGGCGCCGCCAGCAGCAGGGGGACGCGCACCTGCTCGTCGTACAGCGTCGATCCATGGTACACGCCGCCGTGCTCCCTGAACTCCTCGCCGTGATCCGCGGTGATGCACAGCACCGTGGGTCGCTCGAGTTGGGCCAGCGCCGCGATCAAGCGCCCCACCGCGCGATCGGCGAAGGCGACTTCCGAGTCGTAGAGGTCGATGGAGCGTGTGCCGTGGTCGAACTCCTTGCGGCGCACGTACGGCTCGTGCACGTCGAAGTAGTGCGCCCAGAGGAACATGGGCGGCTCGCCCTCGGCGCGGACGCGGGCGATCTCGTCGATCACCGCGTCGGTCAGCTCGGGCGACTCCAGCTCGATCGAGAAGCGGCGCGAAAAACCGAAGTTCTTGTCGGCGAAGGCCGCGGTCTTCTCGCGCCCGGTGAAGAACACGCCGTCGCCGTAGAATGCGGAGGTCTGGTAGCCGCGCGCCGAGAGGATCTCCGCCAGCGTGGGCGGCAGCCGGTCGCGCAGCTCGATGGTCGAGTGCACGTAGTCCGAGGTGTGCAGCGAGGCCAGCGAAAACGAGCTGTGCGGCGCCTGGGCGTAGGCGCGTTCGAAGCGGACGCCTCCGCGCCCCAGGTCATCCAGGTGCGGGGTCAACGACACGCCGTGGCGCACCAAGCCGAGCCGATCCGCGCGCAGCGCGTCGATGGTCACCAGCACGACGTGCGCACCGAAAAGCCCGGTTTGCGCCTCGTTGTCCAGCGTCCTCTCGCCCGCGGTCGACGTCAGGGTCGGCCCGCCCGGGCGCGGCCGGCGCAGGAACAGCGGCCGTTCGCGCTCGGTGGTCGGCGGCGGGAGCACGGCGAGGATCTTGCGCGCGGCGTTGGTGCGCTCCAGCGCCGCGAAGCGCACCGCCGCGCTGCGCGAAAGTGTGCGCACTCCCAGCCCGGCGCCACCGCCGATCACGGCGACCAGGACGAGCGCGACGGCGGCCCGCCGGCCGCGCGGCGGAGCGGGGCAGGCGGCCAGCGCCAGCGCGAAGGCCAGACTGTAGGCCGCGAAAATGGCCAGGTGCAGCGGCGGGTAGAGCGGCCGGTAGACCAGCGCATCGATCAGATAGAGCGACACACCGATGCCTGCCCAGAGCGGGGTCACGCGGGCGCCGACCCCGAGGCGCCGCGCCAGCGCCGCCACCCCCAGGCCGCCCGGGATCGCCAGGGCGCCGACGATCGCGGCTCCCCAGAGCGGCGCAACGTGCCGCGAGATCCATACGCCCGAGCAGAGCTTGAAGCCCAGCGCGGCGCCGCCCGGCAACGCGAGCGCCGCCGGCCCCCAGCGCTTGCCGAGGATCGGCCAGAGCACGGCACCGAGCAGCCCGATCACCGCCCCCGCCCCGGACATCAGGCCCAGCAGCGTGAGCGCGAGCATCGCGTGGTCGCGCAATCCGGCGACCGCGCCGCGCGCGAAGATCAGATCCAGCGCGGCGCCGGCGGACAAGGCGCCCGCACCCAGCAGCGCGCCGGAAAGCAGCCGGCCGGCGCTCATCGGCCCGTCTCGTTGCCTTCCGCGTCCCAGACCTGCGCGACGCCCAGATCCAAGGCCGAGAGATCCTGCAACGCGGCGCGATCGCCCACCACGATCACGTGTATTTCCTCGGGACGGATGTGATCGCGGGCCGCGCGCTGCACGTCTGCCGCGGTGACGGCGCCTATGCGTTCGACGTAGTGATCGAAGTACTCGGCGTCCAGACCGTGAGCGAAGAGGTCGGCCAGTCGAGTCGCGATCGCCGAGGCGCCCTCGAAGCTCTGCGGCAACGAGCGCAGCAAGCCGTCGCGTGCCCGGGCCACCTCTTCGTCGGCCGGCTCGCGTTCGCGGATACGGTGCACCTCCGCGAAGAACTCGGTCACCGCCGCGGCGGTGGCATCCGTACGCACGGCGGCGCCCATGACGAACGGCCCCGGTCCACGGCGCAGGTCGAAGCCACCCCAGGCGCCGTAGGTGTAGCCCAGCTGCTCGCGCAGGCGGTTGTTCAGCCGCGAGGCGAAGCTGCCGCCCAGCAGCGTGCCGAGCACCTCGACCACGAACTCGTCGGGGTGGCCGCGCTCCAGGCCCACGTGCCCCAGCCGGACTTCCGACTGCGGTGCGCCGGGACGATCCACGATCACCAGGCGCGGCCCGCGTCGCTCGGGCGCCCGCGGGGCTTGGGTCGGCGGCAGCGGCCGCGCCGTCCAGCCGCCCAAGGCCCGCTCCAGCATCGGCACGAGCTCGTCGGGCCGGATCGCTCCCGCCACGATCAGCGCGGCGTTGTCGGGCCGGTAGTGCGCGCGCCAAAAGCGCTTGACGTCGGCGTGCTTGACCGACGCGAGCGTCCGGGTCCGGCCGATCAGCGGCGAGCCGTAGACATGGTCCTTGCCGTACAGCGCTTGGGCGAGCGAATGGCCCGCGACCAGCTCGGGCTCGTCGTGCCCCTGGAGGATCTCCGTCAGGCGATCCGCACGCACACGATCCAGCTCGCGCCGCGCAAAGTCGGGACGCACGACCACGTCCCCCAGCACGGCCAGCGATGATTCGAGGTTCGCGCGATCGGAGAGTGACCAGAGCGTAAGCAGCGTCGCCGCGCTCGACGTCGATATGCCCAGCTGCGCGCCCTCGTCGTCGAGCGCCTCGGCGATGGCCAGGGCGCCGCGTCCGCCGGCACCCTCGTCCAGCATATCGGCGCACAGCGCCGCGAGGCCGGCCTTGCCAGGCGGATCGACGTCCGCCCCGGCGCGGACGGCCAGCACGACGGCCACCCGGGGCACGGCGTGGTGCTCGACCGTCCACACTCTCAGCCCGTTGGCCAGCTGCCGTCGGGTCACCGGAGGCAAACGTAGCGGTGGCGCGGGAGCGGCCGCGGGCGGAGCGTCCCCCAGTGTCGCGGCCGGGTCGCGAGCGTGAAGGTTCGCGCCGGCTGTGGGGGCCTGGTGTCTTCCGCCGGCGCAGCCCAGCAGCAGCCCGAGCACGAGCGCCCTCATTGCGGCACGACCGTGAGCAGCACGCGTCCCGGACCCAGATGATCGTCCGCCGCGCGCCGCAGATCCGCCGGCGTGACCAGGCGGTAGCGCTCCAGGTCTTTTTCGAGCGCGTCGGGCTCGCCCAGATAGTAGACATACTGGTTGGTGAGATCCGCCACGGATTCCACGTGGTCGAGCGCGCGGTAGAAGCCGCCCAGGATCCGGTTGCGCGCCCTGCGCAGCTCGCGATCCGTCGGCGCTTCCTTGCGCAGCCGCACGAGCTCGTCGTCGATCTCGTGGACCAACTGCTCCGGCGAGCGGCCGGGCTTGGCGGTCACCGTGATCTGGAATCTCGATCCGAGACGCGCGGATGCCTGGAAGGCAAGGACGTCCTGGGCGACACGCTTCTCGTACACCAGGCGGCGGTGCAGACGCGAGGACTTGCCGCCGGCGAGCACCTGCGCCACGAGATCCATCTCGGCATCGCCCGGCGCGTAGAACGGAGGCGATGGCCACGCCAGGTATACGCGCGCCAGCTGCACGCGGTCGCGCATGCGGACGCGGCGCTCCCCTTTCAACTCCACCGGCTGCGCCTGCGCAGCGCGCACGTCCGGCGCGCGCGCCAGACCTCCGAAGCAGCGCTCGATCCAGGCGCGCACGTCCGGCGGCAAGTGGCCGGCGACCACCAGCGTGAGGTTGTTGGGAGCGTAGAAGCGCCGGAAGAACGCGCGCGCGTCGATGAGGCTCGCCGCCCGCAGATCCTCGGGGGCGCCGATGACCAGGGATCGGTAGGGATGCCCTTGGGGGTAGAGCGCCGCGCGCAGCTGTTGCTCGGCCATGCCGTAGGGTGCGTTCTCGTGCGTCTGCCGGCGCTCGTTGAGCACAACCTCGCGCTGGTTGTCGAGCTTCTCCTGCGTCATTGCCTCGAGCAGCGTGGCGAGCCGGTCCCCCTCGATCCAGAGCGCCAGCGCCAGGAAGTTGGACGGCACGGTCTCGTAGTAGCTGGTGCGGTCCTCGGAGGTCGTGCCGTTGTTGGACCCACCCGCCTCCTCGAGCAGGCGATCCATCATCCCGTCGGGCACACGCCGCGTTCCCTTGAACATCAGGTGCTCGAACAGGTGCGCCAGCCCGGTCCGCCCGGGCTCCTCGTCGGCCGATCCCGCACGTACCCAGAGGTTCACCGATACCAGCGGCAACGAGTGATCGGGGCGCAGCACGACGCGTAGGCCGTTGGGAAGGGTGTACTGCTCCACCGACGGTCCCGCGGCCAGGATCTGCGCGAGTAGCAAGGCGCGCACGGCCGGCGAGTAGCACACCTCTTGCGCCGGCCGCAAACGCTTGACGCGCCAAGCGGCGCTCTGCTACACGTTCTGCCCGCCGATGGCGAACCTCGAGATCCTCTCGCGCGAGGGATGCGACCCGCAGCAGAGCACCTGGTCGCGCCGCAACTTCATGGGCTACCTCGGCTGGGCCACCGTGCTCGGATCGCTGGGCATCGGCACGCTGTCGTTCGGGCGCTTCATGTACCCGCGCGTACTCTTCGAGCCGCGCACCGACGTCAAGGTCGGCCGCCCGGAGGATTACCGCGTCAACATCGTATCCGACAAGTGGATCCCCCAGTACCGCTTCTGGCTGGCGCGGTTCTCCGACGGGTTCGTGGCGTTGTCGGCGCTGTGCACGCACCTGGGCTGCACACCCCGCTGGTTCGATGCCGAGAACAAGTTCAAGTGCCCTTGCCACGGCAGCGGCTTCCGCGGCATCCCGGCCGACGCGCTGGGTCGCAACTTCGAAGGCCCGGCGCCACGTCCGCTCGAGCGGTTCAAGATCACGCTGGCCGAGGACGGGCAGATCGTCGTCGATCGCGGCAAGGTCTTTCGCTTCGAGCTTGGCCAGTGGGAGGACCCCGAGGCCTTCCTGAAATTCGCCGGCTGACATGATCGACCTCAAGAAAGGCTGGGAGAAGATCAAGGAATCGCAGCCCTGGCGGTCGATGTTCCGCCACGGCTACGCCGACACGCCGCGCAACCGTATCCTGCAGGTTTCCTCCAACGTCTTCCTGCACCTCCACCCCAGCAAGCTGCCACGGCACGCCGTGCGCATCCGCTTCACCTGGTGCGCCGGCGGCGTGACCTTCCTCTTCTACCTCATCACCGTGGTCACCGGCGTGATCCTGATGTTCTACTACCGGCCGACGGGCGAGCAGGCCTACCACGACATCAAGTACCTGCAGTTCGACGTGCCCTTCGGCATGATCATGCGCAACATGCACCGCTGGGCCGCGCACGCCATGGTGATCGCCGTGTGGATCCACATGCTGCGGGTGTTCATGACCGGCAGCTACAAGCCGCCGCGCGAGTTCAACTGGGTGGTCGGCGTGAACCTGCTGGTGTTCACGCTGCTCTTGTCCTTCACCGGCTACCTGTTGCCCTGGGACCAGCTTTCCATCTGGGCGGTCACCGTCGGCACCAACATGGCGCGCGCCACCCCCGTGCTCGGCCATGAAGGACCGTTCTTCGACATCCTGGCGGCGCCGCTCGGGCTGGACGCGCGCTACGACGCGCGCAGCTTCCTGGTCGGCGGCCGCCTGGTGGGCTCGGCCACGCTGCTGCGCTTCTACGTGCTGCACTGCATCTTCATCCCCATCGTCGCCAGCGTGCTGATGATCGTGCACTTCTGGCGCATCCGTAAGGACGGCGGCATTTCGGGGCCGCTGTAGAGGGCTAGCTCTTGCCGACGGTTCAGGACTTCGGCGTCGAGAAGGCGAAGCAGAAGAAAGAGGTCGAGGCCGCCTCGAAGGGCGCCAAGAGCGGCGATGAGTCCAAGCAGCCCGATCTCCCCAACCGCATCCACACGTGGCCGTACCTGGTGCGGCTGGAGTTCATGGCCGCGGTCATCGTCATGATCGTGACGACCGTCTGGTCGATCACCATCGACGCGCCGCTCGAGGAGCCGGCCAACCCCAACCGCACGCCCAACCCGTCCAAGGCGCCCTGGTACTTCCTCGGCCTGCAGGAGATGCTGGTCTACTTCGACCCGTGGTTCGCCGGTGTCGTGTTGCCGTCCCTGATCATCGTCGGGCTGATGGTCATCCCCTACATCGACATCAACCCGCGCGGCAACGGCTACTACACGTTCGCCGAGCGCAAGTTCTCGATCACGGTGTTCATGTTCGGGTTCCTGATTCTGTGGATCAGCCTGATCGCCATCGGCACCTTCCTGCGCGGCCCGGGCTGGTATTTCTTCGCGCCCTGGAAGTACTGGGATCCGCACAAGGTCGTGGCGCTGACCAACATCGATCTGCCGTATCTGGTGTGCCGCTGGCTGGGTCTGCCGCCCACGGCGCTGATCGACGATCTCATCGGAGCCACGCTCACCGGGGCGTTCTATCCGGGATTGGCGATGGTAGGCTGGCCGCTGCTCCAGAAGCGCGCGCCCGACGTCGTCCGGCAGCTCGGCTTCGTGCGCTACCAGATCGTGGCGGGCCTGTTCATCATCATGATGGCGCTGCCGGCCAAGATGCTGCTGCGCTGGACGCTCAACGTGAAGTACATCTGGACCTGCTGCGGCAACTCGCAGTACTTCAACATCTAGCTGCTGAAAAAGCGCGCGAAGCGCGCGTTTTCAGAACCTGCTTGTCCGATCCGTCGGATCCGGAATAGCAGGGTACGCTGAAAAACATGCTTCGCATGTTTGCAGCGCCCTGCTACATCACGCCCGCGCGACGCGCCACCTCACGCAGCACGCGCACCACGCCGACCAGGTCGTCGACCGGCGCCGCGTCCGCGTTGCCCGCGATTCTGGCCAGCGGTACGGGACGGTCGGGATTCGACGTTCGCGCCGGGAACGACCTCCAGCGCGCGCCTTCTTTGGACCACACGGCCAGCGCGCCGGGAGGCAGGGCGAGCAGCATTCGGCGCGTCTCGGCGTCCAGCAGATCCAGCAGCCCGTCCCCGCGGACGTCGAACTCCCGGTCGAACTCCGCCTCGCCGCACGGGTGCGCCGTGCCGGCTGCTTCGGCCAGGTGGGACCCCCGGGGCTGCGCGGCCAGACGGTGCGTCGCGCTCAGCGCGGGGACCGTGCGCGGGGGGGCGCCCACGGCCACGTCGACCTGGACGATCTCGTCGGCGCAGCGCACCAGGCGCAGGTCGACGGGCCCCTGCTCGGCGCGCATGCGGCTGACCTCCTCCGAGCGCAGCGCGATCACCACCGGCTCGCCGGCGTCGACACCAGAAGCCACCGCGGCCAGGTAGTCGCGCCATCTGCGTGAATCCGGCGCGCCCAGGGCCGCGCCGCGCACCAGCAACGCGAACGCGGCGAAGCACACTAGCAGATGTCCCGGCGAGACCAGCATCACGCCCTGGAGCAAGACCAGCGCGAGCCCGCCGAACAGCGCCCGCCGCCGCGGCGTAGCTCCGCGGACAGCCGCGAGTGCAGCGACCGTGAGAACCATGGACAAGAGGGCGAGGGCCGTACTCGCCCCGCTGCTCGGAGCGGGAACTCCGATGGCGGCGTCCAGCAGGGCCGGACGCGCCGAGAGCGTCAGCGCGACGCCGGCGGTGGCGAGAACCGCGATCAGCAGGGCGCGGCCGCGGGGACGGGCGGGACGCACCACCATCAGCGCCGGGATGCCGAGCAGAAGCGCCGCGGCCCGGCCGAAGCCGCCCGCCGATTCGGCGAACGCGGCGAGGCTCGCGGGCAACTGAAGCGAAGACGAAAACAGCGCGAACGCGTAGAGCAGAGGCGCGACGGCCAGGCAGATGACGCCGCTGCGCGCCGACCACGGCGCCGTGGCGAAGAGCACCGCCACGAGCAGGCCCAGCAGGGCGATCCCGAACGCGCCGTAGACGTACGCGTGCAGCCAGCCCGGCAGCGGCCCGGACAGCGCGAGGGCCGCCAGCGGCAAGAACGCGGCCGAGGTCACCGCGACCACGATCCGACCGACCCTGGGAAAACGCGCCGCGTCGGAGAGCAGGCCGAGCACGCCCAGCGCGGCCACGATCAGTGCGAGCAACCCGGCGAGATGATAGAGGAACAACGCGCAGAGGCGCAGCCATGGGACGCCGCCACCGAGCGCCAGGCCGACGCGCCCGATCAGCAGATCCAGCGCGACCACGATGAGCAGCAACCGCGCCACGAGGCACATCTAACAAGAAATCACGCGCGGGGGGGGAACCAACCGCTATGCGGGCCAGGAGCGTAGCGAAAACCCCTCACGCTCGGCCGCTTCGGCTAGCCGCCGGTCCAGGCAGACGACGATCAAGGAGGCGGGATCCGGATCGGCCACGGTGAGCGCCGCGCCGAGCTGCGCGGCGTCGGCCGCCCGGAGCGCGTGTCGGGCGAGGATGGGTAGCGCGCGCGCGCGCACGGCCAAGAGGTCGGTCACCTCGTGCCACGCGGCGGCGAGACGATCGAGCTCGGTGAGGGCCTCGCGTCGCGTTGACGGATTCAGGCCGCCTTCGCGGGCGAGGCGCTCGATGGCGCTGGCGACCTCTACGCGCGTCAGGCCCCAGGTGACGACGTCCGGATCCTCGCGGGCCCACGCCCGCACCAGGTCGGATCCCGGCTCGTCGGCGATCAACGGAACGACGGCCGACGCGTCCCAGTACCTCACACGCGGTCCTTCCTATCCTCCTGCAGGGCCGCCGAGAGGCTTCCTCGCGAAACGCGGATCGGAGCGCGGTCGGCGATCCAGGACAGGTCTCCCGTGCCACGCCGCACGATCCCCGCACGCACCAGCCGGTCGAGCCGTTGGTCCTCGCGCCCAGCGACTCCGCCCACGCCGACGAGACGCGCGATAGGTACGCCCCGTTCGAGGACCTGCACCTCGGCGCCGCGCTTGGCCAGCCTCAGGTAGTGAGACAACCGCGCCTTCAGCTCGGAAACCGAAACCACACGCATCTGACCTGTATGGTCATATTGACAGGTCCTGTCAAGTCCGATTGGGGGAAAGTACAGACGGCTAGCGGTTTATCGGTGGGCGTTGATCCAGGCGACCAGGTCTGCCAAAAACGCCGCGTCGAAGTCGAGCGGCAGGAAGTACTCCTCGCCCGACGGGTAGCCCGGGACGGTCGGCGTGAAAGCGTGCCCCACGTCCTGGTAGCGGTGCGCGGTGATGTCGGTGATGCCCGCGCCCACGAGCGCCGCTTCGAGCAGGTCGGCGTTGCCTTCGGGAACCTGCCAGTCGTCGCGTCCCTGGAAGATCGCCGCCGGGCGCGCGCCCGCGGCCGCCAGCGCGCCGCCGTCGGCTAGAAACGCCTGCTGGAAGTAAAGGTTGGGCAGCGTGCCGGGTGGCGGCGCGGGGAACGTCCCGGCGATGATCTGGTCGACCATGGTCTGGCGGTAGTTGTGAACCATGTCGATGAACGACTGGGGCATGCCGTAGCTCTCAAGGTACACGTCGCCCTGGTCGACGAGCGTGTCACCGAAGTTCTGGCCCACGCCCGCCATGAAGAGCAGCCCGTCCACCTCCGGCACTCGCGCGGCCGCCACGCTGGCGTGAGCCACGCCCTCGGACCAACCGAGCAGGAAGAGCGCGTCGGGGTCGAGATCGCCGCGTCCGGCCACCATGCCCGCCACCGCCGCGGCGTCGTCCCCACGGTTCTCGAAGGTCAGGGTCGTGATGTCGCCGCCGCTCTGGCCGTGACCGCGGTCGTCGTAACGGACGGTCGCGATGCCGGCGTCGAGGAAGGGCTTGGCGAGGCACGCCAGCACGGGCCTGCCGCCCATGAGGCAATCGCGATCGCAACCGCCCGTGCCGAAGTTGATGACCACGAAGGGGAGCGGTCCCGACGCACCGGCCGGGAGGTTCACCGTGCCCGCGATCATCGTCCCGTCCGCGCTCGGTATCGCGAAGTCCTCGGCGGCGCCGGGCAGCGAGCAGTCGGGCGCCGACAACCGGTCGGTGCCCTCCGGCACGGCGAAGCCCAGGAGATCGCCGAGGTCGTCGTCGGTCCGGTACAGCAGATCGCCGAGCTGGCCGATCACCATGTTCGAGACGAACTCTTCGTCGAGGTTGGCCGCATCCGCCCCGATGACGAGCGTGCCTTCCTGGTAGAGATCCGCGCTCGCGACGGGTTCGCCGTAGAGAAAGTCGTAGGCGATGCCGCGGACCGTGTCGGACGCTTCCGTGGCGCGCGCGTTGACCCAGGCCGCGACCGGTGACGACGTGTGGTAGCCGAGGAACGCGTCCGAGGCGAAGTGGTAGTAGGCCCAGGGCACATCGCTGGGGACCTCCCACACGAACATCCCCGCGGGCCGCGTGATCGTGACCTCGCCCGACCCGGGGACGAGCGTTACGCGCTTCTCGCTCTCGACGTCGCCGATAGTGTTCCAGATATGGATGTCGGCCAGCGTGAGCACCCCGTCCGCGTCCAGATCCACGTCTTCGATGGCGCGTAGCGTGATGGGTGCGACCAGGGAGAGGTCGACGACCGTCTCGCCGTGCAGCGACTCCGAGCCATCGCCGTGCACACGGCGCTCCACGGTCGCCTTCGCCCACATGCTCACGAAGTTGTAGTTGAAGACCTCGTCGTCGATCCCCTGGTCGGGCGAAGGGCCGCCGTCCGGCGCCATCCCCTCGTCCGGCACCGACATCTGGGAGCCCACCCCCCCGTCCTCACCGCAGCCCGACACGAGCATCAGCGCGAACCGTGCGAAATGGTTGAATCTGGACATGTCTTGCCTCCTTCCTGTCGGGTAGACGGAGGGAGCGGGAGGATGTGAAGGCGTTTCGGTCTGGCTACGACGAAGCTACTTGACGGAAGAAACCGCGGACGGGCGGCCACAGACCCGGCAGCGCCGAGCATCGGGGCAACCGGCCACTCCGGTGTCGGCTCTCGCCGGCGAGCGTGACCACGATGAGCTCCCTGGCGTCGGGAATCGCGATCCAGACCACTTGCACGCCGTGACGCAAGTACCAGGAGGCCTTGTCGCGTAACTCCGTCTCCCCTTCGTCGCGACCCGCGACCTCGACCGCCAGGAGGGGGGGTGCCGTCGGCAGCTTGGCGCTGATGCGCCCCAGGTCCCTTCTCCGCCACACGGCGGCCTCGGCAGCCCGAACTTCGCCCGATAGCAGCATTCCGGCCTCGTTGCCGCCCACGAAAAACCCGCGATGCCGGGCCGCCCATGCGCGGAGGATCGCCACGATGTCGACGGCAACGCCCTGCTGGAGCGTCCCGCACGGGGGCATGAACAGCAGCCTCCTTCCCGTGTATTCGAGCCGGCCTTCCACGGCAGGCCATGTTCGCGGCTCGGCCGGCCGGAACCCAGAGGGCGGATCCAACTCCAATGGGAACCGGGCCGCGCGCGGGACCGAAATTCGTTCGGCGTACCAATCCAGCGTGACCACGACCGACATGTTGTCACGCCCTCGATCCACGAGCAAGCGCGCGTCGGGCGCGACATCTACCGCAGACGGGTGAGCAGCGCGCGCATCTCTTGGACGGCCGGGACGGGTGCGTCGGCGACGCCCCAGGCGTCGACGATCTTCTGCGCGAGTTCCCGCGCCCGGGCCGCGTCCCCTCGCGCCGCCGCGCGGCGAGCCATGCGCAGGTGCGCGATGGAGAGGCCCCCGATCAGGCCCATGTAAGGTCCCTGCTTGTCGATCCGCTCGGCGATCTCCGGGTCGCCCGCCCGATCGAAGGCATCGCCCAAGATCAGCCAAGTGCGTCCCGAAGGCGGCTCGTTGGCCAGCGCCCGCCAAGCGGCGGCGGCGCCCTTGTAGTCGCGCTGCGCGTAACGCTCGGCGCCGGCCAAGAACGGCGCGGTCCTCTCGAAGCTGCCATGGAAGTAGCCCGCCTCGATGAGCTTCCGGATCCGCGCGAAGCAGGTTGCCGCCGTCGCAGGCGACGCGAGTGCGCATGCCAATACCACGCCTTCCGACGTCTGGGGATCCGGCCGGAGCCGCGGCGGCTCGACCAGGACGAACGCGCGGGCGAAGGCCTCGGCCAGCTCGGCCTGCCGGCCCAGCACCATCGCCAGCTCCGCGGCATCCGGCCACATCATGAAGCCGCCCTCCGTGCCCCCGAAATCGGGCCGGGTGAGCAGCGCCTTCTGTGCCCGCGCAAGCGCTGTGGCCAGCCGGCCCTCGCTCGCCTCCACCTCGACCGTCAGACCTTCGCCGACGAAGTGCAGCCGCGCGTCGCCTGACGCGAGGCGGGCCGCCAGCGCACGCGCCTCCTCACGCTCGCCGGCGAGCACCAGACTCCGGCCGAGCTGCGACGCGTTGAGGGGGAAACCCGGCCCGAGAGCGTAGGCGCGTCGCATGAACTCGAGCTTCTTCTGCGGCGTGGCGCCCTCGCTCATGAAGCCGAGGCTGTTCCAGCCCATGGGGTTGTCCGGTTCCCAGGCCGTGTGAGCGCGCGCGACGCTCACCTGGCCAATGCGAGAATGCGTCGCATAGGCGAGCACAAACCAGCCGAGCCTGGGCTCATCGCGAAGCGCCGACAGCACCAGGTTACGCGCCCCGTCGTTGTCGCCGGCTCGGAGGCGAATCTCCGCCTCAATGTGCAGCGCGGAGCGCCGGTCCAGCGGGTCGGTCATCTTCTGGCGCAGCCCCTTGAGCTCATCGGCCAGCGCGGCGGGCGAGATGTTCCCGCCGAGGTGGGCGTGGACGGCGGCGGTTGCGGCGAACGTCTGAGGAGACGACCGGTCGATATCGGGCGGCTTCACGTCGGGCATCTCGCCAAGGTAGAGGGCGGAAAAAAAGCTCAGAAGGGTCCAGGTGACTCCGAGTTCGACACGCCGTGGCTCGATTTTGGCCCGCTCCTCGAGGGTCCCCGTGCCGGTAACAATGGCTTTCCCGAAATCCACTGCCGCCAGGTACAAATCGACGTCCGAGATCCTGGTCCAGGCCGCGATGTTGGGGTGGTTCCGGGCGGCCTGCGGGATGGCATCGGGACCGATCAGCGGTACCATGGCCGCGCGCACCGCCTGCCACAACGCTTCGCCCGATCCCTGGCCTTGGCCCAGGGTTCGATCTCCTTCCTTGAGCACCAGGCTCACCCGGAAGCCCCTGTCGGTCGCGACCACTCGGCCGTCCAAGTACGCGGCGGCGCGCGAACGCGCGGCGTCGAGCGTGCGGGCCCGGGCGTCGGTCGCGCCAAAGGGCTCCTCCGGGAAGCTGTCGACCGGCTGCCGTGGCAGGTCGAGCAGCATCGCCGGCGTCAGGGCATGATCCCATAGCCTGCCCAGCAGCGTGGCGGCGCGCTCACAGGCGATGTGCGCCGCCGCGGCGCCGAGCCATCCTTGCGACGCGTCCTCGGTCTCCAGGATCGGGCAGGCGAGCAGGGATCCCTCGTGCGCGAGCGGTGTGCCGTGATCACGACTGCCGAGCACCGCGAACGCGGTCGCGCCGGCCGCGAGCAAAGCCGCCAGGCCTAGCCAGGGCCAGCGACGGCGCACGTGCGGCCGGCTCGGCAGCGCCGCCGGTGGCACGCTCAGGTGCGATCCGCCCTGCGTCACGAGCCCTTCGATCGACGGCGCCGCGATCGGCCGCAGCTCGGCCACCAGCGCGGCCGCCGAAGCGTAGCGCTGCGCCGCGTCCTTGCGCAGGCAGCGATCGATCACCCGAACCAGATCTTCGGAGACGTCGGCGCTGATCGACTGGAGCGGCTTGGGCTCGTCGCGCGTCCTGGCGACGATGGCCTCCATGTCCGTTACTCCGCCGAAGGGAAGCTGCCCGCTGCACAGCTCGTAGAGCATCACGCCCAGCGAGAAGATGTCGGTCCGCTCGTCCACCGGCCGCCCCAGCGCCTGCTCGGGAGACATGTAGTGCGGCGTCCCCATCACCCGCCCGGCTTCCGTCGCGTGCCCCACCGTGGCGGTCTCGCTCACGGCCGAGACCTCGGTCTCGCGCAGCTTGGCCAGGCCGAAGTCGAGGATCTTGACGATCCCGTCCTCGGACAGCATCACGTTCTCGGGCTTGAGGTCGCGGTGGATGACGCCCACGCCGTGCGCCTTGTGAAGCGCGACGGCGATGTCGCAGCCGATGCGGGCCACCAGCGCCGAGGGCATACCGCCCCGACGCTCGCGTATCAGCGAGCGCAGGTTCTGGCCCGGCACGTACTCCATCGCCAAGAAGACGTTACCCGCGTCTTCGCCCACGTCGTAGACGGCGGCGATCCCCGGGTGCGTGACCGCGGCGGCCGAGCGCGCCTCGCGCAAGAATCGCCGCCGGCGCTCGGCGTCCGCCACCAGCGCCGGTGGCAACACCTTGAGCGCGACCGGTCGCCGCAGCTTGGTGTCCTGTGCGTAGTAGACCACGCCCATCCCGCCCTTCCCCAGGAGCGAGCCGATCCGGTAGCGCCGCCCCAGCGTCGTCCCGATCAACCTGGGCGGAGGCTCCTCGGGCGGTGCCCCGGCCGCGTCCCGAAGGAACGCTTCCTCCATCGGGTCGCCCGGGGGATCGGCCTCGGTCTCGCCGGGCGGCGCTCTTCGATCGTCATCCACGGGCGTCCTCCTCGGACGCGCGCAGAGTCTCGCGCACGCCGGAGGCTGTCAACGACCGCGTGTCAGGGATGTCAGGATGTCAGGGGGGCGCGGTCAGCCGCCGACCCTGAAGCGGGCGATCTTGGGCTCGTCCTCGTTGCGATCGAAGAACAGGTAGAGGCCAGACTTGTCCTTCTCGACGAGCAGGAACTCCGCCTGGTAGTGGAGCGTCGGGAAGATGATGGCGCCGAACGCCTGGTAGCTGGGCACCAGGTACCTCTTGAGGTTGGTGGCCCGGACGACCTTCTCCTTGGCCTTTCCCATCTCGAAGTGGATGTAGATCCACAGGGCGTCGCCACTGGCTTGGGACACGCCGAGCAGGTGCAGCACCCGGCCTCCGCTGGCCGCGTCGCCGACGAAGCCGGCCACCCAGTCCGGCGCGATGGCCTCGCCGTTGACGCCGAGCACGATCTTGTCGGCGCTGCACTCGAAGGTGATGGTCTCCAGATCCTCGGCGGAAAAAGGCAGGGACTTCTCCTGCGTCGCCGCGGCGTCGTGGTAGAGATTGGCTCCGCCGAGGGCGTCCTGCACCTGCTTGAGGAGTTCCTCCGGTGGTTGCCGTCCACGGTGGCAGAGCGTCGTCTTCTTGGGATCGATCTGCTGGTAGACGTCCGCCTCGACCTCCACCTCGGCCAGACCGGCCGGGTCCGGGAAGTCGCCGCCTTTCTTGCCGTCGAGCATCAGCGGCAGCTCGCCGGCGGCGTTCGTGCGCTTGCCCCGCGCTATCGAGCGCCCCACCGTGCCGCATCCGGTCATTCCGGCGGCGGCCAGCAAACAAAGGACCTTCCTTGTGTCGTTCATTCGCGATCTCCTTTCACTCTG
>Ga0247727_10007397_pt1 | contig 20913 bp, 21 predicted proteins | sample WisWelCaveWW1625_FD_202498 | JGI IMG/M metagenome (GOLD analysis project Ga0247727, IMG submission 202498) | Biofilm microbial communities from Wishing Well Cave, Virginia, United States - WW16-25 | ecosystem: Environmental > Aquatic > Deep subsurface > Groundwater > Cave microbial mat | place... | reverse complement strand
GCTCACGCGCCGGATTGGGGCGGGGTCGACGAAGCGAATTTGTCCAATTATTGACATTTTCGCCCAAAACCCCTGTCTAATGCGGCTCAAATTACAAATCCGGAACCTGACTCGGTGAGGTCTGAACACGGAGAAAACAGAGTAAACAGAGATTAAAAAGCTAAAGAGAATTTCCCAATCATTGCCTTCTCTGTTTGCTCTGTTTTCTCCTGTTAATCTTTTTGGTTGCGGCTCGTCCGCGTTGTGAGATAAGAGATTGGAAGACCAGGCATCAAGTCCGAAACTGCATTTTGTATAATTTTTGATAAAGGCCTTTTTGGCCGAGCAGCTCGTCGTGGGAGCCGCGCTGCACGATGCGGCCTTTGTCGAGCACGATGATTTGGTGGGCGTGCAAAATGGTGGAGAGCCGGTGCGCGATCACGAATGACGTGCGGTTGGCCATCAAGCGCTCGATGGCCTGCTGCACGAGCAATTCGCTTTCGCTGTCGAGCGCCGACGTGGCCTCGTCGAGAATGAGAATCGGCGGATTTTTCAGCAAGGCGCGGGCGATGGCAAGGCGTTGGCGCTGGCCGCCGGAGATTTTGACGCCGCGCTCGCCGATGACGGTCTCGTATCCGCGCGGAAACTCGGTGATGAAACGATGCGCGTTGGCGGCCTGCGCGGCTTGCATCAATTTCTCCTCCGAAATTTCCTGCAAGCCGTAAGCGATGTTGTTGCGCACCGTATCGTGAAACAGAATCGTTTCTTGCGTCACAATGCCCATCAAGCGGCGCAGGCTTTTGACGTCGATTTCGCGCAGATCGACGCCGTCGAGCAAAATCCGGCCTTGCTGCGGATCGTAGAAACGCGGCAGCAAATCCACCAGCGTCGATTTGCCGGCGCCGCTCGGACCGACCACGGCAAGAATCTCGCCTCTTTTCACCTCGACGGAAATATTTTTCAACACCACCGCTTCTTCATTTTCATAAGAAAATGAAACGTTCTCAAACCGGATGTCGTGATTGAACGCCTCGATTTTTTGGGCGCCGGGCCATGAGACCACTTCCGGCGCCAGATCGATAATTTCAAAGATGCGGTCGCCGGCGGCGGCGGCCTCCTGCAAACGGCTGTTAACCGAAGAAAGCTCTTTGACCGGCTGCATCAGTGAAAAAATCGCCAGCAGAAACAGCATAAATTCGCCGGGAGAAAGGCCGCGGCCGGCGAGAACCTGCTGGCCGCCGAACCACAAAATGCCGACGCCGACGATGGCGCTCAAAAATTCCGTCAACGGCCCGGCGAGCTTGCTGGCGCGCGTGATGTGCAGCAGCGATTTGAAATAATCCATCGCCGCCCGCTGGAACTTGCGCATTTCAAATTCTTCCATGGCAAACGCCTTCACGACGCGAACGCCGCTGATCGTTTCCTGCAGCACCGAGGTCACTTCCGCCATTTTTTCCTGCGACAGCGTCGAAGCCCGGCGCAGGCGCGAGCCGATGAAGCCGATGACGGCCATGCTCGCCGGCAGAATAACCAGCGCGATCAGCGTCAAGCCCCAGCTCAAATAAAAGGCCAAACCGAGATACGCCAGAATCAACAGCGGATTTTTGATGAGCGTGACAAAACCGGCCGACACCCCGCCGTTGACCAGCGTGACGTCGTTGGTGATGCGCGAGATCAATTGCCCGGTGCGCGTGCGATTGAAATAGCTCAGCGACAGCTCGTTGAGATGGCGGTAGAGATCGTTGCGCAAATCCTTGATGACTCCCTGCTCGACGTGCGCCATCGAATAGGCCTGCAAGTAATCGAACAAGCTTTTTAAAAAGATCAAAAGCAGAATGACGCCGCATAAACGCAGCAGCGACTGGCGGCGATCTCCGGCTATCAGCCATTTCGACGCGCTGGTTTTGAGCGAGGCCAGTTTTTGGTTGAACGTGGAGGAAAGCTGCAAAACTTCCGCCGGCGGCGAGGGGTCGAGGTTGGCCGGGCGGGAAACGTTGAACAACGTATTCAGAAACGGCACCACCGATATCAACGAGGCGCTGCTGAGAAGAGTAAAAGCCAGAATGCACAGAAGAGAACCGCTTAAGGGAATCCAATACGGCTTCACGTAACGGAGAATACGGCGATAGGTTTTCATTCCTTGACTTTCAAATACAAAAGCCGGACCCCGATTTTCCTTATTTCTTTGTTATAAAAACGTAAATTCGGGGTCATTGACTATCTTTGGTGTTCTCCTTGATCTCTCGAAACTTGGCGTCTTCCACATCCATATTGGAAAGATCGAGCGGGCGGTTTCTGGCTTTGCCCTTCACCTGATCGTGCTCGCGTTTTGGCGGCGCGCTAAAGACCAGGGCGCTGATCACGCGGTAGGCGAGATAAATAATCAGCGCCAACAATAGAAAACGCAACATAAAACACCTAAAAGGAAAATATCGCGCCCACAGAATTGGAAATCCCACAAAAAATTTTTTGTATTATTTCTGTGTGAGTTCTTTTATGCGGGCCTAAAAACGTTCTTACTTCACCGGCGAATAATACTGCACGCCGGAAATGGGGCGATGAAGCTGCGCGGCGAGGTTTTCGAAATCCTGCTCGTTGTGAACGAAATCGATTTCCGTGGCGTTGACCACGAGCAAGGGCGTCGCAGTGTAGCTAAAAAAGAAGCGATTGTAGGCTTCATTCAGCTCGCGAATATAATCTTCGGCGATGGGTTTCTCATAGCTGCGATTGCGCTGGCGAATGTTGGCCATCAGCCGCTCGGTGCTCGATTGCAAGTAGATGACGATATCCGGCTGCGGAATGTCGCGCTCCAGCAGCCGCGCCACTTTGTCGTAAAGCGAAAGCTCGCGCTCATCCAGCGTCAACGAGGCGAAAATGCGGTCTTTTGCAAAGAGATAATCGGCGATCAGCAATTCGTGAAAAAGATCGCGCTGCGGAATCTCCTGCTGCTGGCGATAGCGGCTGAGCAGAAAGAACATCTGGGTCGAAAACGCGAAGTGGCGCGGGTCGCGGTAGAAATCAGGAAGAAAAGGATTCTCTTCGTGCGGCTCGAGCAGCAGGCGGCCGCCAAAACGTTCCGCCAGGCGCGTCGCGAGGCTGGTTTTGCCGGCGCCGATCACACCTTCGATAGCGATATATTGCAGTCGCAACCTGAACCTCACGTTTTCAATTTTTGTACACGGCCATGATCATCACAGCGTTGCAGCAGTTCATTCACCGTCGCCTTGAATCCGGCCACTTCGAATTCCGGCGCAATTTCGGCCCACGGCGCCAGCACGAAACGCCGGCGATGCAATTCGGCATGCGGCAACACCAGGCGGTTCGTTTGCGCTTGACGATTGCCGTAAGCCAGCAAATCCAAATCAATGATGCGCGGGCCCCAGCGCTCCCGGCGTTCGCGGCCCAGTTCGGCCTCGATTCGCAGCAGCCGGTCGAGAAATTCCTCCGGCGCCAGCGTGGTGCGAACCTCGACGACTTGGTTCAAGAATGCCGGCTGGTCGATTTTGCCCACCGGATCGGTTTCATAAATCGAGGAGGCGCGAACGAATTCAATCGCCGGCAAGGCACTGAGTTTTTGCAAAGCTTTCTGCAGCCAGCCGGCGCGATCACCCAAATTCGAGCCGAGGGCGACGAAGATGCGCTCGATGCTCGATGCTCGATGCTGGTTGCTCGATGCTGGTTGCTGGTTGCTGGCTGCGCCCGTCGGGGTTGCTCGTCGCTGGCTGCACCCGTCGGGGTTGCTGGTCACGGGCTTGTCAATATCTTTGTCAATCGCGAAAGCGATTTTTACGTTTTACGTGCTTTACGTTTCACATTTTTCTGCCGCACAATTTCCACTTCGATGCCGTCGCAAATGCCCGGCACCGGGGAGTTGGGTTTGCGCACGCGCACGCGCAGTTCCGAAGCTGAAAATTTGCGCAGCAGCGCCGCGGCTATCGTCTCCGCCAGCGTCTCGACCAATTTAAAGCTTTTTTTGGTGACGATGGTTTCGACAATCTGATAAACTTTGTAAAGATCGATCGTGTCTTTGATGTTGTCGGACTTTGCCGCGGCGTTGATGTCAACAACAAATTCGACGTCGACTTCGAAGCGCTGGCCAATTTGGCGCTCTTCATCCCACACGCCGTGATAGCCGCGAAACACCATTTTGTTCAAGCGAATATGATCACGTGGCATGGATTGGCTCGCTTCAAAGCGTCTTAAGATTGTAATGCAACATTTATGTTGCACGCCTTGTTTCTTGTCAACATAAATGTTGAGTTACGGAACATGCACTCCAAAACCAAACCGCAATGAGTCTATTTCATGCAACGACCTTGGTCAAATTTATCAAAAGCTGGCGGGAATGTCAAGAGAAATGTCCGGCCCAAAATATTGCTGGGAGTAAGGTCGATCTTCAGGAATATCAGGTCAAGGAAATCGATGCTGCGCCATAACGTTGCATTCTACACGTTTCATTGTGATATATCTTCGATAATTCGATTTATCGTATTCGCCAGATCATCAATATGATTTTTGCAAACATCAAAAATAACTTCAGCATCTACATCAACTAAGTTTCTATCATACATAAATGGCCTCTCTATCTATTCTCTGCTTTAGATATTTGTTCATGTTTTAATAATGTTGTATTTTGCATGATACTTTTCTCTAAAACGGCGTAGAAAAAGTATTATTTCATCTCTGTTCATTGCTTTTTTCCTTTGTTTGTCTTGGTTCTTGTTCCATTTTATGACCCATCAGCAGCCGCCCGTTGTCGTGGTCAATATTAACAAAACGCCAAGCTTTTGTCAAGAGAATTTTTTACAATTTTCGGGCTTGAACGAGAAAAGGATTCGGTTGGAAAATAATCAAGCTTCCGCGACTTTCGTTGGATCGCGATAAAGCAGACTAAAAATCAAACCGCACAGCATCGATTCAATGACACCGAAAGCCATCCAGGCGAAAACCACATTCGCCGGCAGCGGCAGCAGCGTATACTGCACGAGATTATACGGCAGAAAAACGAGCAGGCCGACATACAATCCGTATCGCAAGCCTTGTCCGATCGCGCCTTTGCGCTGGTAGCCGTGCGTGTAAATAAATCCGAAGAGCAAAGCGAAAAACGCATAGCCCAGCAAACGCCATCCGAACATCATCTGCTGCCGCTCGGGCTGGCGCCACAGTTGGCTGGTTTGTTCGTAAGCGGTTTTGAGAATGACCGAATGCACGAGGTGTTCCATCGCCGCCAGCATGATTAAAACCGCGGCGCTGCCGATTAACCACTTTTTAACATTCATAAATTCTCTCCACACTTTGGCCCAGCATCTCAGTCTGGCGGCTGTTGAGGTCTGCCGTCATCGTGTTGAGAAAATACATGTCGTGAAATTGAATGTCAAGCATAAAATTCGCTTGTCTCGGTTAAAAAATTTATTAGCTTTCAAGCGTTATCTGGTCAAAAACTTCGCGTTTTAAATCAATCAGAAGGAGGTCACATGCTCAATTACGTTTGGATGGCGTTGATGGCCATTTCGGTTTTGGTCGCCGCCGGCAAGGACCTGCATACCAAGCTCACTGACAAGTACCGCGAAAAGCTGGATATTCCCATTCAGCTCGTGATGGCGGAAACCGCAGCCGCCGGCAAATCGGTGGCAGCAACTTTGCAAATGCCGGCCACGGATTTCAATCAACGTTACGCGCAAAATTTCAGCGGCGATACGCTGCGCTACGCGGTGCAGTTGCTCATGCTAGATGACAACCGCGGCCGTCTGACGTTGCAGACCGCCGGCGAGGGCGTGCCGGAATTTTGGAAAGCCATTGCCAAAGCGCAGGGGCATCCGGCAGAAATGCGCGCCGAGGTGATGCTGATTCCCGGCTCCGGGCAGGCCTCTTTTCGCATTGAGAAAACGGGCTTCGAGAAACTTTCGGCCATCACCGAGGCCGCGTTTAATTTCGCTAAAATTGCGGTGATGGACATTGCCTTGCCGTTGATCGGCATCATGGCGCTGTGGCTGGGCATCATGAAAATCGCCGAGCAAGCCGGCATCATTCGTTTGCTGGCTGCGGCGATTGCGCCGATCACGCGCCGGCTTTTTCCGGAGGTGCCGACCGATCATCCGGCGATGGGCGCGATGGTGTTGAACATTGCCGCAAATTGGCTCGGCCTCTCCAACGCCGCCACGCCGTTCGGCTTGAAGGCAATGGAAGAACTGCAAAAACTCAATCCGAAAAAAGACACCGCCACCAACGCCATTGTGATGTTTCTCGGCATCAACACCGCCAGCATCACGCTGATTCCGGCGACGATCATCGGGCTGCGCGTCGCCATGAAGTCGTCTAATCCGGCGGAGATTATCGGTACGACGATTTTTGCGAGCGTCTGTGCCACCGTCACCGCGGTGATCGCCATCAAGCTTCTCGGCAAGCTGCCGGTTTTTCGCAAAGATGATCCGGCTTTGAACGTTTAGAGCCAAACAAACCGCAACCAAAAACAAAGGCGCACGCAAAGACGCAGAGACGCAAAGATTACGCAAAGTTTTTCTTTGCGAGGCCTTTGTCCCGCCTTGCGGGATCTTTGCGTGAAAGTTTTTTGCTTTTTCTGCAAAGATTGCATTTGTAACTTTGTCAAGGTCTTTAAATTAAGGAAGAAAAATGAGTGATTTCATTCGCAACCTGTTTGAAGTGATTTCGGTTTGGGCCATTCCGTTTTTATTGTTGTTCATCCCGCTCATCGGCCTGATCCGCAAGGTGAAGGTTTATGAAAATTTTGTCGAAGGCGCCAAAGAGGGTTTTCAAGTCGCGACCCGCATCATTCCGTTTTTGGTGGCGATTCTGGTGGCGATCGGGATGTTTCGCGCTTCCGGCGCGATGGACATTTTTGTCGCGATCATCTCGCCGCTCACCAATCTCGTCGGCATGCCGGCGGAAACTCTGCCCGTGGCGCTGATGCGGCCGCTCTCCGGCAGCGGCTCGCTGGGTTTGGTCACGGAATTGATGAAGACGCACGGCCCGGACTCGTTCATCGGCCGGCTCGCCTCGACGATGTACGGCAGCACCGAAACGACGTTCTACGTGCTCGCGGTTTACTTCGGCTCGGTGTCGATCTCAAAAACCCGCCATGCCCTGCCGTCCGGGCTGATTGCCGATTGCGCCGGACTTCTCGCCGCGGTGTTGATTTGCCGCCTCGTTTTCGGCTAAACTTGCGCGCCGGCGTTTGTAACTTTCTTTTTGTAATCACGTAGATATGGACGCTACTGCAATCACAGCCAATCATTTAATCAGGAGACTGGTCCATGCAAAAATTCAAGTCTCTCCCGCGCCTGTTGCCGGCGCTCGTTTTGATCGGCGCGTGCAGCGCCGGCTCTCTTGCGGCGCCGCAGCGCGACGATTCGCGCGACACCGAAAAATTTGACAACACCTTCAAGGTGCGCACCGATCGCGATTTTCGTTTGCGTCTCGACGTGGACGCCGGCGAAGTGCGCCTGTCGCGCGGCCAAAGCGAAGATCAAACAGTCGTCCATCTCGTCTACACCAAGAAGCAATTTCGCCACGCCTTCCGTTTCAACGAGCAGGACAACCGGCTCGAAATTCGTTTTGACAAAGAGGGCTGGTTTGATCACGACGGCGGGCGGATGACCGCGGAGCTTGAGATTGAACTGCCGCGCGATGCGACGTTGCGCATCGATTGCAAAATCAAAGCCGGCGAGGTGGAGATGCAGCTCGGCGGTTTGCGTCTCGCCGATTTTGCCCTGAGCGTGACCGCCGGCGAAGTGAATCTGGATTTCGATCAGCCCAATCGCGTTGAGATGGAAACGCTGGATTTGCGCACGCGCATCGGCGAATCGAATTTCCGCCGCCTCGGCAACGCGCGCTTTCGCGACGCCGACATCAACGGCGGCATCGGTGAAATGAGCATCGACTTCAGCGGCGAGATGCTGGCCACGGCGGTCGCCGAGGTCGACCTCGATATTGGCGAAACCGTCGTTGTCCTGCCGCGCCAGGCCGGAACAAAACTTTCCGTTTCCAAATTTCTTTTTCTGTCTCACCTCGATGTGCCGTTCGATTTGCGCAAAGACGGAGGCTATTATTACACCGACGATTACGGCAAAACCGGCCAGAATTTTCAATTGCGCATCAGCACCGGCATCGGCGAGCTGCGCATCGAACGGCCGTAACACAGACTGCCAGTTTTAATCTTGCAACGAAAAGGGAACTGCAACGAAAAGCCTTTGAAGCAACAGAATCAACGTTTAGAGGAGGGTGGATAATGCGAAAATCTCTATTATCAACCGTTATTTTCACAACCATTTTTTTAATTGTCGCCGATTCCAATTTTGTTTACTCAAAGCCCTTCGACGAAATTACCAAAACCGAAGAGCGAACGTTCGATTTCCAGGCCGGCGGCAGAATTCAGGTGATCGGCGACGCCGGTTTCATTCGCGTCGAATCGTGGGATAAAAACGAAGTTTATTTGCGCTATACCAAACGGGTTTGGGACAGCAGCCGCCGCAACGCCGAACGGCGGCTGGAAGATTTGCAGGTCGAGATCAGCGATCAGCCGGGGCAGCTCACGATTCGCCAGGTTCCCGGATTCGAGGAGCGCGATTTTCGTTTTTTTGATCTCTTCGATCCCGACCGCTGGGGCCATTCCCGCCACGCCGCGCGCATCGAGTTCGAGCTGAAAGTGCCGCGCGAGTGCCATTTGATTTTGGAATCCGACGAAGGCGATATCACCGTGCGGCAAATCGAAGGCGAAGTGAAAGTCGACAGCGACGAAGGCAGCATTGATTTGGAAAATTTATCGCGCGGCGAGCTCTCGGCGTCAACCGACGAAGGCGACATCGACTGCCGCAATGTGCGGCTCGATGATTACCGGCTCGAGCTGATCAGCGATGAAGGCGTCTTGCGCGCCAACGACGTGGCGGCGCGTTCGATTTGGGCCGAAACCGACGAAGGCGACATCGTGCTGTTGCGCCTCAACGCCGGCGGCGGCAAAATCAACAGTGATGAAGGCGACATCGAAGCTGATTTCGTGCGTTTTGACGAAGGCTCGTGGAGCATCACCACGGACGAGGGCGATGTCGAGCTTTTCATTCCGGCCGATGCTGATGCGGAAATTTCGCTCGAAAGCGACGATGGCAACATTCGCTCGGATTTTAATTTGAACCGCATTTCCGACGACGACCATCGCAAGCGCATGACCGGCCAGTTGGGCGAAGGCCGCGCCCGCCTGGAAATTTACACCGACGCAGGCGACATCAGTTTGCGCCGACGGTAGAGATAAAACGTAACGCGTAAAACGTAGCGCGGCCGCAAAAAAATTAGACCACTAAGACAGAAAGATGTTTGCCGTCTGCTCCATCCCCTCATCGTCAACTTTTCTGGTATGATGCCAAACGCCATCTTTCTGTCTTGGCTTTTGTTCAAGCCAACTCAACATTGCTAAGCTATAATTTTTGAGAGAAATCCGGAGGAAATTTATGAATCCCTCAAAATCTTTTTTGCCGTTTGTCCTTTTTCTCTTTCTGGCTTTTTTTCTCGCCGGCTGCTTCGAATACGAGGAAACCATCACCATTCGCAGAGACGGCTCGGGCGAGATGGCGGTGCATTATTTCGGGCCGTCCGACTCCGATCTTGATGTCGACGGGTTCAAGCTGAACGCCAAGGATGAACGGGAAATGCGCGAGCACATCGAACACAAATTCTCGCGCCCGGGCTTGCGTTTAAAAAGCTATGACAGCCGGGTGAAAGGCGATGCGCAGCACGTTTATTTCACCGTCACCTTCGATCAATTCACCAATTTGGCCAAAGCGCGCTGGTGGGATGATCAAGCCATCGATGCCGGGCAACGCGGCGGAAGAAATTTTTGGCGGCGAACGCTGAAAGACCGCGACCGCGATTGGGAAAAAGAGAGCAGCCGCTTCGGCGAGTGGTTAAAGGATACAATTGCCGAGGAGCTTGAAGATCATATCAAATTGCGTTTTGTGATTGAAACCGGCGGCGAGATTGACGAAACCAATGCCCGCGACCGTATGACGCATCGCGCCGTCTGGCGCTTCGACGGCGGCGATTTGCTCAAGCCGGAAGGTTTGGAGATGAGAATTACGTGGAAGTAAAAAGTTGGGCCTGCACCCGAGATCGAAAAAAGATTCATGAGGAAAATTTGGTGCTAAACACAAAGTTAGACCCTTGCAAGCAATGAGAGGATTAAGACAATGTCTCAAGTCCTTACAAAAGAAAGTGTCAATGCCACGCGCAAAAGGCTGACTCAAGTTATGGGCGACCAGTTACAAAGTTACTGGCACGAAGCAGAAGGCTATCAGAAATTACTCTATTGCACAGGTTTTCTTTTATTAACCAGCGCAGTTTTTCATACGATTGTCTTAATTGTCACGGGAGGCACATTAGAGGGCGATGTCTCATTTCGTAAGGCGGTTTCATTTGGAGAAGCATTTGGCCTGACAGCGATTTCTCTTGCGTGGTTTTTGACTTTTATAGCCAAGAAACGCATCCTATGGTGGATTCTTTCGAGCCTCTATTCTGTCGCCACGTTTATAGAGGTTTTTTTGGTTACCATGCAAGTCTGGCGCGGGGTGCCATCGCATTTCAATTTTAGTACGCCATTTGATGCTGCTGTTTTCGGTATCATGGGCGTATCCATTAGTTTGCATATCCCTCTAATTGTCGGCACACTCGTGGGTTCTCTTTTTTACTTAAACGTTGCAGCCAGTTTCAAATGGGCTATTTCTTCTAGTCTGCTGTTATTAATCGCCTCGCAAATATTCGGCATTGTGATGATCGTCAATAACAGTAATACGATTGGCCTGGCCGGGCAGATGAAAATTCCTCATGCGCTTAGTTTACATGCCGCGCAATTGCTGCCATTATTAGCCTGGCTGCTTAGTTTTACGGATTTTAGTGAAAACAAGCGCACTCGCTTTGTGATGACTGGAATCGCAAGTTATACGGTTCTTGTCGCTATAACTGCTTTTCAGGCATTGAATGGTGTGACAATCGTAGATTTGAATTTACCAACGTCGTTTATATTCCTTGCAAGTACAGCGATTCTAGGTATTACTTTTTTATGGGTCTTGAATGGGCTTCGACGTAGTTAATTGAGCATTAACCATCGAAGAGGAAATGTTATGCAAAAACGTTTGTTATCATTGACCATTTTCATTTTATTTATCGGCGTCCAGCAATTGTTCGCCGGCGAAATTCGCGAACGTTTTGAGAAAACGTATCCGTTAAAATCCGGCGGCGAGTTTCGGCTGAAAAACACCAACGGCTCCGTTTACATCAGCTCGTGGGATCGCAACGAAGTCAAAATCGAAGCGGAAAAAGTCGTGCGGGCGCGCAGCCGCGATGACGCCGAACGCCTGATGAAAGAGATCAACATTGACATTCGGCAAAGCGAGGGGTTGGTGGATGTCGATACGCGCCTGCCCAAACGCCACGACGGCGGCTTTTGGGATTGGATTTTCAGCGGCGGCGGCGTGAATATCGAAGTGAAATACCGGATTACCGTGCCGGCGCGCGTGCAGCTTACGGCCAGCTCGATCAACGGCGAGGTGCGGGCGCAAGACATTTCCGGCCGCGCCGAGTTTGAAACCACCAACGGCCGCGTCGCGGTGATTAATGCCGAGGGCAGCGTTAACGCCGAAACCACCAACGGCGCCATCGAAGTGTCGCTCGCAAAAGTGGCGCCCGGCGAGACGATGCGATTTGAAACCACCAACGGCCGCATCGAAGCGGAATTTCCGGCGGATTTCTCAGCGGATATTTCCGCGCAGACCACCAACGGCCACGTTGATTGCGATTTTCCCATGACGATACAGGGCCGCATCCGGCGCACCTCGCTGCAAGGCCGCATCGGCTCCGCCGGCGCCTCGGAAACCGGGCGCGTGACGTTTCGGACGACGAATGGGTCGATTAAAATCAGTCGAAGATAGTCCGAAGTCAAAAACAAACGGCGAAGACGATAAATCGTCTCCGCCGTTCCAGGAAAGGAGGGGTGGATGGAAAACTCTGTTAAAATCTTTTCCATGGATAAGGAAAGCCGGCGCACATATCCGAAAGTCACCAGCTTGCCTCATCGCTTCCGGTCTTTATATTCTACAACTCTCATGCCATATTTAAAACGCGTGTTTTAAACTTTCCTCCTCGGCCAATCGCGCACGAAATAGCCGATTCCGCAGCAAAAAATTACGCCCTCGGAATAATTCAGCGCGTTCAATTTGTTCCAGGCTGAAACAGGCTAATTACAAAAGTGGGGCGTGAGACACTTTCAGATTAGACTTGCTTCGACGGGCAATCCGGCGCCAGCAAACACGCGTTGCATTTGGGTTTTCTCGCCTGGCAAATCAGGCGGCCATGTTGAATCATCCGATGCGCAAAGATCGTCCATTCCTCGCGCGGCACGATTGCCATCAAATCGCGCTCGATTTTTTCCGGATTTTTTTGCGGTGTGAACCCCAGGCGTTGCGACAGGCGCTGAATGTGGGTGTCAACAACCACGCCGGCGTTGAGGCCGAAAGCGTTGCCCAGCACGACGTTGGCGGTTTTGCGCCCGACCCCGGGAAGTTTCGTCAACTCTTCCATCGTGCGCGGCACTTCGCCGCGATGAGCGTTGGCGATGGTGGCTGCTGCTGCTTTTAGATTTTTGGCTTTATTATGAAAGAAGCCGCTGGGCCGAATCAAGGTTTCCAATTCGGTGAGATCGGCTTCGGCCATCGCCGCCGGGGTGGGGTATTTATTAAAAAGGGCCGGGGTGATTTGGTTGACGGTTTTGTCCGTCGATTGCGCGGAGAGAATCGTCGCGACCAGCAATTCGAATGGATTTTTGAAATGCAGCGCGCACGCGGCCGCGAGATATAACTCGCGCAGCTTGTGGAGAATGCGCCGGCGTCGAGGCGTGTCGGGCGCAACTGTTTTTTTAGAAAACCTTGATGTCGCCAATGAAAAAGGAAATGCGGATGTTCAAACGGGTGATCGCCGCCTCGAAGCCGGCGGATTTGTGCATGCGATTCAGGCCGACGCCGTCTTCCTTGCGGCCAAACATCACCAGATCGCCAATCGCCAGCGAGGCGTTGATCGCATACGGCACGTTTTTCGGCGCGACGAGATTGACGTCGCCGATAAAACCGGAGATGGTGAGATTGCGCTGGCCCTCGGCGAGCGTGATGCCGGAAAGATCGAGATTGATGTCGCCGATGAAGTTCGAGGCGGTGCCGCCCTGAAAAGCCTGGCTGGTGATTTGTAAATTGATGTCGCCGATGAACCGGCTCTCGGAAAGGTAATCCGTGGAAAATCCGACGGGATTGACGTCGGACTTGAACTGTTGCTGCCAATTTTCTTGATCCGCCGATTTGCGGCTCAAAATGATTTTGACGCCGATGGCCACCAGGATCAGCGGCCAAAAATTGCTGATGACCTCGCCAAAATCAAGCATGCGCAGATTATCGAGCAAAAAGAGCACGCCAAAAAGGATCATCACAACGCCCCAAAAAAAACGGCCGCTTTTTACTGGATTGGAACTCATCACCTCTCTCCGAAATTTCGTGAATCACGTATCACGTGTGCTCAAAAAGACATTCATTTCCGGTGGAATTGCGGTTTTCCGGCGTGAGGATTTGTACGGAAAAAAGGGCAAATAGATGCACAAAGCGCTTGCTTTTTATCAGCAAATACTTTAACATGAAATTGATTTACCTGTCAAAAAGTCACTGGAAAGCAGCTCGGAGCAGAATATGAGCATCGTTGGCGTATCTAAAAATCAGCGTGCGATCTCTCCTGAAGAAATTCATGCGATTGCTCACCAGATTGCCCAGAAGTTCAATCCACAGAAGATCATTTTATTCGGCTCTTATGCCCGAGGAAACCATCACTCATTTAGCGATGTCGATCTGCTTGTCGTTCTTGAGAAAACCCAAGACGGCATCGATCCGGAGATTGACGTGGCGTTGTCTGTATCACACAGATTTCCAATGGATATTCTGGTGCGATCACCTCAGGAGATATCAAAACGCCTTCAAATGGGCGATTCTTTCTTCTATGAAATACTAGAACGCGGGGTTGTTTTGTATGAACGCTCTCGTGAATGAGTGGATCGGTAAAGTCGAAGCATATTATCACTCAGCTTGGCGTGATTACCGCGCCCGTAAATTTCCCAACTACGATGGCGCAGGGTTTCACGCTCAACAATGCATTGAAAAGTATCTCAAAGGCTTCCATTTAAATCGACAGACTTGCTGGCTCTCCTACTTCCGCCTCTTCCCAAACCATTTTTCGATTTCCTTCGTCGATTTCTTATTCAACACATCCTGCCGGCGCAGCCAGCCTTTGCGCGCGATGCCGACGCCATAAAACGTATCGGCCAGGCCGTCAATCGAATGCGCGTCGGGGTTGATGCTGATCAGCACGCCTTTGTCGCGAGCATATTTGCAGTAGCGCCAATCCAAATCGAAACGATGCGGGCTGGCGTTGATCTCAATGCACACGCCGTGCGCCGCCGCGGCGTCAATCACCTTGCGATGGTTGATCGGATAACCCTCGCGGCCGAGCAGCAAGCGGCCGGTCGGATGGCCGATGATGCGCACCGCCGGATGCTCCATCGCTTTGATCAGACGGTTCGTGGCCTTTTCTTCGGTCATGTTCATGCTGCTGTGAATCGAGGCGACGACGAAATCAAAACTCTCCAAAATTTTTTCCGGGTAATCAAGCTTGCCGTCGGGCAAAATGTCGCATTCGGTGCCTTTGAAGATTCGAAAGTTCTTCATTTCAGCGTTGAGCTTGTCGATTTCTTTCTGCTGCGCTTTCACCCGTTCCGGCGAGAGGCCGCGCGCGTAAGCCACCGACATGCTGTGATCGCAAATGCCGAGATATTCGAAGCCGAGCTTCTTGGTCGCTTCAGCCATCTCGCGCAAGCTGTTGGCGCCGTCGCTGTGCGTCGAATGGCAATGCAAAACCCCGCGCAGATCTTTTTTCTCGATCAATTCGGGAATTTCATCGTTGAGCGCCGCTTCGATCTCACCCATGTTCTCGCGCATTTCCGGCGGCACGTAGCTCATGCCGAGCGCCGCAAAGATTTCCGCTTCGTCTTTGCAGCGAATGAGCTTGTTGCCCTTGAACAAGCCGTAGTCGCTCATTTTGATGCCGCGTTTGAGCGCGTGGCTGCGCATCGCCACGTTGTGCTCCGCCGAGCCGGTGGAATGATGCAGCAAATAAGGATATTCTTCATCTGAGAGCAAACGTAAATCCGCCGGAATGCCTTTTTCCAGCAGCACGCTGCTTTTAGTTTCGCCTTTGGCGATGATATTCCGCACCCCGGGAAATTTTGTAAAAGCTTCCATAATCGCCGGACGGTCGGCGTCTTTGCAGCTCGCGACGATGTCGATGTCTTTGATCGTTTCCTTGCAGCGGCGCAAGCTGCCGGCCAGCTCGGCGCGGATGACTTTGGGATGCCGGCGGACGACTTCAAATAGCGGCGTTGCGACTTCGAGCGTGTGATGAAACAAATGCCGGCTGGAAAATTCGCGGACTTGCCGGATGCCTTCGAGAAATTTTTCCTGGCTTTTTTTGCCGAACCCTTCGAGATCGATCAAGCGATCTTCCTGGCAGGCTTTTTCGAGCGCTTCGATCGAGGTGATCTTCAGCGCGTCGAAAAGCTTTTTGGCTTTTTTCGAGCCGAGGCCGGGAATGCGCAGCAAATCCAATAATCCGGCCGGGAAGTCGGCGCGGAGATCGTCATAATATTTCAGGCGGCCGGTGGTGACCAACTCCGTGATTTTCTCCGAAATGGCTTCGCCGATGCCTTTGATCTCGCGCAAGCGATGGCTGGCAACCAGCTCGGCCAGGTCTTCGGTGAGGCCGTCCAAAGCGCGCGCGGCGTTGTTGTAGGCGCGCGTTTTGAAGGGATTTTCGCCTTTAAATTCCAGCAGCGTCGCGATCTCTTCCAGAATCGCGGCGACTTGTTTTTTGTCCATGATTTTACCTCGGTTTCATTGCTCACGAGCCACGAACGATTTGTCCACCGCTATTGTAGCATTTTTTGAGCACAATTGCAAGATGGTTTTTTACAGCCCTTTTTTTTTATCGCTGATTCATATTATGACAAGGCGGCTTGTTATACTCATTTACGTAACTCAACATTCATGTTGAGAGCGTGCAACATAAATGTTGCATTACAATCTTAATAGTTGCCCTTTGCAATTTGCCTCTTGCATTGTCTCATGTTTTTAGCCGACCGTTTCAAATGAAAACAATCTTGAACTCGACAGGCAAAAACTATCGGTTAAGTATTGATTTTTAATTTTAATAAACCTGGCATAGCCTTTGCTAAAAAAGATGAACGGAAATGTCATTAAACTCTTAAACGTTCTAACCCAACACTCACCTTTTCGCAGGAGCAAATGTTTTCATGGAACAGAAAACAACGCACGCGCAGCCTCGCCCGACTCCTAAGCACAAGCTCTCTGCCATCATGTTCACCGACATGACCGGCTTCAGCCGCAAAATGGGAGAAAGTGAACGGCTCACGCTGAAGCTGTTGAGGGATCATAACCGCATCATTCGTTTCCTCGTTCGCAAGCATAACGGCGAAATCATCAAAAGCACCGGCGACGGTTTCCTGATGGATTTCGACAGCGCCGTCGAGGCCATGCAATGCGCGCTCGAGGCCCAGGAGCGTTTGCAACGCTACAATCTCGGCAAGGCCGAAGACGAGCACATCGTGGTGCGCATCGGCATCAATCTCGGCGAGGTCCGCATCGTCGATGAAGATTTGTTCGGTGATGAGGTGAATATCGCCGCCCGCATTCAAACCCTGGCGGAGCCGGGTGGCATCTGCATCTCGCGCGACGTTTACGACCACGTGAAAAGCAAGCTGTCGATCGTGGCCGTCAATCTGGGGCCGAAAGAGCTGAAGAACATCACCCACAAAGTTGAAATTTACAAAATCCTCGTCCCCATCATCGGCCAGGAGGCGATCGAGATTCCGTCGATGAATCTTTCGCTGCTGGCGGCGGTCGAGCAATCGCATCCGCATCTGGTTGCCCGCAAGGAACAAAGCCGGCGGACGAAGCTGTCACGGCTGCTGAAAATATTCAAGACGCATCAAACTTCGCCGCCAGCCGGTCTGAAACCGCAGGCGGGCGCGACGCCGAACGCCGCCAAGCCAAGCTGGCCGGCTAAAGCCATGCGCAAAGCCGTGCCGATGATTTTTTTCTCGCTGATTCTGCCGACGGCTTGGATCGTGTCCAACACCTCGAACGGATCAACCACGCTCGTCGCCAGCGTAGCGCAGTGGTTCTCCGGCGTCAGCTTTGCCAACACCCCGGCGGGCGCGGCCAAAATCAACGCGGCTGAAAAAACCATTGCGGTGTTGTATTTTGAAAATCGCACCAAAGACCCGCGCGATAATTGGATGAGCATCGGCCTGGCCGAGATGTTGATCACCGATTTGGAAAATACTCCAGCCTTGGCGGGACGCGTTCTCGGACGTCCGCGCTTGCTGGATACGCTGAAGAAACTCGGCAAGGAAAATGTGCAATCGATGGATTTGAAGCTGGCGCGCACCGTGGCCGAGAAACTGGAAGCCGATCTCATGCTGCTCGGCACGATCATGCGCGACGGCGAGAAACTGCGCATCGACGCGCAATTGTACGACGTGCGCCGCGGCGAGATCCTGCTGGCCAAAAAAGCCCAGGGCGAAAGCGTGTTCAATCTCGTCGACGACCTCGCGCATCAGTTGAAGAAACAATTGCTGCCGGCGATGCAAGCGATGATGTAGAGGAAAGAGATTTATTTTCTGTTTTTCAGCAAGAAGCTAATCAGATCAAATTTGACCAGTGTTCTCGCCTTGTAACTGTTCGCGTTGGGAAATTTCCCCACCGCCAGCTTGGTGTCGCTGCCATAGTTGCCGGCATCATATAATCGGACATCTTTGTTGGTCGTCGGGTCGATAATCAAATCCCCTTCCGGCGCGGAATCGATCCAGTTCCACGGCACGCCGACGAGCATGTAATCTTTGCCGCGATCAGAATAAAAATACCGCCGCAGGCTCACGCGGTTTGAGAAGTCAGTGATGCTATCGGCTGCGGCATAAGCATAATCTTTCGGGAAAAAGAAATGCAGCGTCGAATCAGCATCTTCAAACTCGATCGGATCATCACCGTCAAAGCCGAAGTTGTTGCCTTGTTTGATCGGCGTTTTGCCGTTGGGTCGCCGCGCGAAGACGTTGATATTGTTCGGCGTCAGCAGAAATTCCATCGCCACGACGAAATAAGTATTCGCGCGCGAAAGGCCATACTGCGCCGGGTCGGGCAGGTTATCGCGCCCAAATTGAGAAAGAACGATTTCTTCTTTTACGCTCACATTGCCGCAAATGTAACGAATATCAATGTCATTGAAGATTTGAGGATAACTGATGGTGTTGCCGGAAACCACCGGCGGCACGGATTGGGCGTATTCGAGAATTTGATACCGATTCTTTTGCACATCCCAATAGCCATAGCTCGACACCTTCGAGCGAATGCGCGTGGCCGGAGCCGGCGGCTTACTCGGGTCGTGATACTTTTGCTTTACCGGCCGGGGCACTTCGTAGGCCACGTCCCAAGCGCCCTTGCAGAAATCGCCGGTAAACGCGACGTTGTATAAGCCGGTGTCAATGATGTAATACGCGCCGCTTTCATGCAAGCGTAAATTGGTGTCAATGTCTTTGAACGTGCCGTCACTCGCGAGGTAGTGCACGTATCCGGGACTGATGCGAGAGGTGTAAGTATTAAATTTTCATTAATTTCCCGTATTCTAAATTCATTAAAAAAGACAATTTGTTATTAAATCTAGGAATGAGGGGACCATAATTGGAATATTTAGAAGTACCAATGTTACCATAAAATCCTTCATCGCTTCCATAAATAACCTTAATCTGATCTCCTAAAGATTTTAACAAAGAATACCCAGTGTGCTCGCATAAACCTGCTGCATTTTTATCATCTTGAAATGGAAATCCAAAAGTTGCAAGAACAATAGTGGATATTATACCTACAACAAATCCATTGTTTTCTAGTATGGTTGAAACAACCTCCTTATGTAAATTCTGTAGTTCCTCTATTGGCTCTTCCTTTAATTGGATAATAATGAAATTTATTAAGCCTTTTTTAAAAGGTAATTCAATTGCATTGAGTTTTCCCGCCATGATACTATCAAAAATATCTGCGGGAACATATTTTGAAAAGGCATTGCGCAATTCACCCTCTTTCGGTTTCTTAAAAGAAAATAACTTTTTCATTGTTTCACCTCACTTTGTATGAATTTACCTGTGTTATCTTGAAGCGTTTTTAAAACAGTCGCAGCTTTATTATCTTTAGCATGCGCTATAAGTCTCGATGCTGCTTCGTGAACCTCTGATAAAGCTTTTCTCCCTTCACTTGTCTTTGCCATTTCTTTCATCAACGCAATGGCCACATCTCCTTTACCATTTTCAATTAGTTCTAATAATTTTCCCGCTATAGTCAATGATTCTAAGCTAATCAATCGTTCCGGTTTTTTGATAGCTTTTTTAATAAAGATTCCTCCCACAACCCCAGCACCGATTTTCGTTCCTGATTTCATAAGAAACTTGGCACCACCCGCTAAATCATCCACATCGAACAAAGGTGATTCTAAAGCCCCTGAAGCAAGACCAACAACATCTGGATCATATAAGGGAGCATACCGAGGGGCTTCAACCACAATATCAGGAATATATTGAGAAGTTCTTTTTCCTTTTGGCCAATCGACAAACATCGTATCAGCGCCAAACGGATCGGAGATTATTAGCGGGTTGTTAGCGCCATAAACATACGGAGAAAGCGAATATTGCTCCACCGGATCCACAACCCACCATCGGCCAACCTGATGATCGTAAAAGCGATCAATATGATAACCCCAATTTAATCCAAAGTCATCATCATATTCATTACCGGTAAATTTATTCTTCGACGCCCCTTGCAAATACGCATTCGGTATCGCCTTCGTGCGCAGCGCCAGCGGATAGCCCCATGGATCGTAATCATCATATCCGATCACCGGCGCGGTGGCGCTGTCCAATACCGTCGCGCGAATCGAGCCGAGATGATCCTTCAAAAAGTAAACCGTCTTCGTTGCCGCTTCGGTCGAATAGACCACTTCCAAATACGGGCGATCACTCGTATTCGTGACTTCCGAAGAATAAAAGCGCATCGTGTAGCCGGCGACATCTTCGTTGTCCGCCCACAGAATCACGCCGTAATTGGCGGCGGTGCCATTCACCCATTTTTGTGTCAAGGCAGAAAGATCCCACTGCTTCCACATCGGCAACGACAACGTATCGCTGGCCGTGAACCACATTCTACTCTCATACTGCCCGTTGGCGTCGTCTGGCGGGGGAACGGCGCCGCCAATTTTGCCGTAGGCTGCATTCCAAGCCGTGCCCGTCAAGCGATTATCCTTCGTCGCTTGCGCTTCGCTCCAACTCACCAACATTTGATGGGCATAAACCCAGCGATCTACCCACGTGCCGGAACCAAAGTTGACTTTGTCGTAGTACTTCAAATTCATCGTCGCCCGCAGCACGGTGGCGTTGGTCGGAACACCGCTCAAGTTAAAATTGATCAGCGTGCGCGCTTTTAACGTACCGCCGCTGGGAAATTTGCCAACCGCAAGAATCGTATTCGAGCCGTAGTTGGCGGTATCGTACAGCCGCACATCTTCGCCGGTTGCAGCGTTGGTTGTCGGGTCGATGATCAAATCCCCTTCCGGCGCTGAGTCAATCCAACTCCACGGCACGCCGACGAGCATGTAATCTTTGCCGCGATCAGAATAAATATACCGCCGTATGCTCACGCGGTTTGAGAAGTCAGTGATGCTATCGGCTGCGGCATAAGCATAATCTTTCGGGAAAAAGAAATGCAGCGTCGAATCAGCATCTTCAAACTC
>Ga0247727_10007396_pt1 | contig 20917 bp, 20 predicted proteins | sample WisWelCaveWW1625_FD_202498 | JGI IMG/M metagenome (GOLD analysis project Ga0247727, IMG submission 202498) | Biofilm microbial communities from Wishing Well Cave, Virginia, United States - WW16-25 | ecosystem: Environmental > Aquatic > Deep subsurface > Groundwater > Cave microbial mat | place... | reverse complement strand
CTATTAATAAATTCTTCTCTTGGTGGTTGAGTTTGATGTAAATTCTTTAATGTCTTTTCTGTAGGAAAAGTAATATCCGCATTTGATTTCACAAGTGTAATTTTCGTTCTACCTTGTTTTTTTATATCCTCTAGCATCGGCAAAATATCCACTTTTGCAAGAACGGGAATTTCCTGGGTCAATCTCCAAAATAAATCTTCATTGCCTACATAATATTTTCTATGTATGTGTGCCTCTGCATTCATTTTCTCTTTTTTCTTTTTATCTGTCTCTGCAAGCATCATTTGCTTGAATTTTTTGCTATCCTTCAACGATCTCCTTATCAGTCCCAAAGTCGAATCCTTGCCTTGCAAGCCAGCAGGATTTAATAATACTAATTTGTCTACTAGATTCGGCAGTGCTGTAGCGAGCACTATTGCTAGCATTCCACCTTGAGAATGACCCACCACATCGGCATTTTCTATTTTCAGATTTTGCATTATTGCTAAGATTTCATTTGCCTTATCTTTTATCACTTGTGGTAGGTTTCTCATTTCTCCTCGCTCTGCGAAAAACTCTGTTTTTTGTTTTAATTTTATTCCTCGCAAAGGGTTTGTAAAAATAACCTTGCGACCTGAGGCAACAAGTTTCAAAATCTCTTTTTGGTATGCTCCAGCCTTTTTACCAAAACCACCAATAAATATTATTGGCTTTGGAGAAATCAGATCTTCTGGATTTGGTGAAAATTCAGAGTAATTTATTCGATATCCTTCAAAATCAAAAAACTCCCCTTTTCCAAATTCTGATGTAAATTTTCTAATAGTTCCTGGAGAGATTTCCACGCCTTCCATAGTATAAAAAATTAATTTATTTTTACTCCGACCTTTTCCCTTACTTCCTGCATTTTCTTTTCAGCCACAGATTTTGCTTTTTCTTTGCCCAGATTTAAAATCTCAATTACTTTATCTCTATTTTTCGCAAGCTCCTGTCTGCGCTCTCGCATCGGCGCTATGAATTTCTCCAAATCTGCTATCAACATTTCTTTGAGTTCTTTGTATTTTCCGGCTTTACTTTCATATATTGGTAAAAGTTCTGACGCTTTACGAAGCAAATTATGTATCGCGTATACATTTTTTGGGATTCCCTCGCCAGAATCTGTGACTATACTCATCACGCATTTTTTTATTTCTTCATATTCTGCAAAGAGAGGGATAGTGTTACCATAACTCTTTGACATCTTCCTGCCATCGAGTCCGGGCACCACAGCTACATCTGCCAAAATTATCGGCTTTGGTAATTTAAAAACATCGCCGTAAACATTATTAAATTTTTCGGCAATATCGCGCGCTATCTCGACATGTTGTTTTTGATCAGCTCCTACAGGCACAATATCTGTGTTGTAAAGCAGAATATCTGCCGCCATCAATACAGGGTAATTGAATGTGCCTACATCTATCTCTTTGTTTTTTGCCTCTGCATCTTTGAAAGCGTGCGCACGCATAAGAAAAGGCATAGTGGTAATAGTATCAAAAATCCAAGTGAGTTCTGTGTGTTCAGAAATACTGCTTTGTTGAAAGAAAGTCGCCTTTTTTGGATCGAGACCTATAGCTAAAAAGTCCAGTGTGACATCTATAATATTTTGTCTCATAGCTATAGGATCGCGAAGAGAGTGCAGTGCGTGATAATCAGCGATCATCGTAAAACACTCATATTCATCTTGCATATCTACGAGCTGTTTCATCATTCCGAAATAATTCCCAATATGTGGCTTACCAGAAGGTTGTATTCCTGATAAAAGTATCTTTTTGGACATATTTTTATAATAACATATTGTTCCTTATTTTGTAATTCACAGTTTAATAACAGCTTATACATTTTTCGAGCTTTGACTATCTCTCTACTGTTGTTAAAATGATTGCAATGACTCAAAGAAATAATCAACAAAAAAGTGATATTCGTATACCGCCACAAAGCGTTTCATCCGAGCAAGCCGTGCTCGGCTCTATTATGCTCCGCAAAGATGCCATACATGAAGTAGAAGATATTATAAACTCTGATTCTTTTTACGCGGAAAAACATAAAATCATTTTCAAAGCGATGCTCGATCTTTTTTTGAAAACCGAGCCGATAGATATGCTCTCCCTTTCTACTAAACTCACCGAACAAAAAAATCTCGACCGAATTGGTGGCAATCAATATTTAGCAGAAATAGTAAATACTGTCCCCTCTTCTGCAAATATCAAACATTACGCAAACATCGTACAGAAAAAATTCGTTCTGCGAAGCCTGATCGACGCTGCGGACTTTGTGGCCGAACTCGGCTTTGAAGAGGGTGATGATCATATGGATGATATTTTAGATATGGCAGAAAAAAGAATTTTCAGTGTCATATCTTCTCCGAAAAGTCAGAAATTTGTAAATTTGAAAGATGCCTTACCTGAAGCCTGGGAGAGACTTGAAAAATTACACGAACACAAAGGTGCGCTACGAGGATTACCGACTGGTTTCAAAGATCTCGATAGTATGCTCTCTGGATTACAAAAATCTGATCTTGTGATCTTGGCGGCAAGACCTTCAATGGGTAAAACCACTCTTGCTCTCGATATAGCCAGAATGTCTGCTATTGATCACGAAAAGGGCGTACTCATATTTTCTTTAGAAATGTCTTCTCAACAACTTGTAGACAGAATGCTCTCCGCGCAATCTCGCGTGAATGCTTGGAATCTTCGTACGGGACACTTATCTTCAGATCGAGATTTTTCACAACTTCGCGATTCGCTCGACAGACTTGCAAAAGCGAAAATTTATATCGATGATCAACCCGGCAACTCCATAGTCAGAATGAAAGCCCTCTCACGAAGATTGAAAGCTGAAAAAGGTTTGGATCTGATAGTGGTGGATTATTTACAGCTGATGACGACTTCAAAAAACTATGATTCAATGGTCAACCAGGTCACAGAAATATCTCGTTCATTAAAAAGCCTCGCAAAAGAGCTAGATGTGCCAGTGTTAGCGCTCTCTCAGCTCTCCCGCGCAGTCGAATCTCGCGGAGGCAAACCTCGTCTTTCTGATCTGCGCGATTCTGGATCTATTGAACAAGATGCCGATGTGGTAATGTTTATTCATCGCGAAGATAAAGGCAAAGACGAATCCGAGCGTACCAATATTGCTGAGATATTGATAGAGAAACACAGAAACGGCCCGACAGGAAAAGTCGATTTGTACTTCGACGAAAAGACCACTACATTTTTGAATCTTGAAAAAAGCAATCTGAGCGAATTTTCTCAAGCAAAAGTGAGTGAAGATTTGGATGCGTTTTAAGTGAAAATTAATGAGCAAAGCGAATATAATTTTCCTTACCCTGTTAAATAATTTTTGCAAAGCAAAAATTGCCCAAATGGCATTTAACAGGGTGACGATTTTTATGATCGTTTCACTCTCCAAAAATCAGTCATGAATACCATAGAAAAATTAACAGAAATATTTAAAGAATTTCCCGGCATAGGCGAACGACAAGCAAAACGCTTTGTGTATTTTTTAATGCAGAGAAACAATGGATACACAGACAATCTTTTCAACTTAATAAAAGAATTGAAAAAAAATGTATCGCAATGCAACGAGTGTTTTAAATTTTTCTTGTTAGATAATACGAGTGAAAGGACTTGCGAGATATGTAGAGATGCAAACACCGATTCATCGATATTGATGATAGTAGAAAAAGACTCAGATTTAGAAAGCGTGAATAAAAGCAAAGTCTATAATGGCAAATATTTCATCCTCGGCGGACTCGTGCCTATCGTAGAAAAGAATACAAACTCTAGAGTCAGAATAAATGATCTTATTAAAAGAATACAAAAATCTGCCAGTGCCGACGAAAAAAAAGAAAGTGGAAATAATTTAAAAGAGATAATTTTAGCTTTTTCCCTAAATCCTCAAGGTAATCACACAGATTTTTATGTGAGAAATCAAATAAAAGAACTCGTCGAATCGTTAGGTATAAAAATCTCTTCCTTAGGCCGTGGCCTTTCCACAGGCACCGAGCTCGAATATTCCGACAACGACACTCTCAAAAATGCATTAAAGAATAGGCAATAAATAATAAATTCAAACAACCAAACTCCACACAATACTCAAATTCTGCTATCGCTAGATTTGAGTATTGTACGATTTAGCTAATTTGAAAGTTTTAATACATTCCAAAAGTTTTATGTATTTCAGATAATCTAGAAAATCTTTCGGAAGCGGTGACGGCCCAACCCAAACACTCTTTTGAATCATTTCGTAACCAAATCTTCTCAAATGAAAACGGAACCACTCCCTTTCGACTTTTCTGACTTCTGGAATATCAAACATTACCAGTAAGTTTTTTGGTGATTCTTTTTGATGCGGTGAATCAAAAATTAAAAATCTGGCTTGTTTCTTTTCGACATACTTTCTTCCTTTTGAAAGTAATGAGACAAAATTATTATCTTTGCAGATATACCCATTCTTATTCAACTGATAAATAGCATTATTTACGGATTGTTTTTTATAAGGAAAAACGGTCGGCAAACCAAACATACTCACAGGCATACCTCTATATCTAAATCTTGGTTCAAGTAAGAGTTTTAAAATTTTATCTCCAATACTCAGATTTTGCGATAGCATGATTTGAGTATAGCATATTTTGCAAGTTTAAACCCGTCCCCACCCTTCACAGGAAATATATCCGTATATCTCCATAGACACATAAATAATAGTCACTATTACTAAACTAATTAAGTTGAATGGTTTATCTAAAAAAGTAAAAGTATAGACCAAAAAAAACCAGCAATCCCAGTGACCACATCCATTATTTTATTACCGATGTGTTCATGCAATTTTTTTATAGTTTCATAAATTTCCCAACCTACAGCCAAAGATGCATATATTATAAATACGATCCAAATATCAAGACCAGCCTCAAGCATCCAACCAGTAAAAACAACTCCTGAAAGAAAATGATTCACAGACCATAAATCCAAATACTTGCTTTCTTTCCAAATGTCCAATTTATTCATAGTACAAACTATATCAAAAATAAACAAATAATAAAAACATCTTGTTCGATTTCTAATTTAATTTGCATTCAAAATTTTACTTGCTATACTTGAAATTATGAAAGAGAAAGCAAAAAACAAAGTAACCATAGAAGACCTAGCTATTATGGTAGCCAAAGGATTTGAAAATACAGCCACCAAAGATGATTTTAATATGCTCAAAGGAGAGATCGGGGATGTAAAGAAAGATGTTGAAAGCCTAAAGAAAGATGTTGAAAGCCTAAAGAAAGATGTTGAAAAAATAAAACAAGACATAGAAGGAATGAATGATCGACTCGACGGCACAAATAATAGAATTGACGATCTTGCCGAAACAAAAGTCTCTAAAATAAAACACAAAGAACTCGAAGATCAAGTAGCATTTTTGGTAAGAAAAAAAACTGGAGTGAAGATATAAATTTTCTCTAGTCTAGAATTCAAGAATTCAAAACCTTTTACTTTATAGAAATAATTTTAACTTTGAAAAATGGCTGGCGGTGGCCGTTTCTGCGAAGATAGCGGGATTTTTGTTTGTATTTCATTACAAGTATTTTGCGAGCGCGACCAATGGCTATGATTTCTGCTTCGACTTTTGCGCCTATGATATACGGAGTGCCGATAGTGGTGTCTTTGCCATCATCTACAAGGAGGACTTTGTCGAAAGACACTTTGTCTCCGACTTTATACTCGCCCTTAATCTTTTCAATAGAAAGCACGGAGTCTTTGGAGACCCTGTATTGCTTGCCACCTGTTTGTATAACTGCGAATTCCATAGGTTCCATAATATACGATTTCCCCAAAAAAAGCAAGCTTTAACTCCTTAAATCGTGCTACAATTAGACTTGAATATGAAAAGTATCTTAAACAATCCCGTCATATATATCTGGCGCCGGATGTATCATAATGCCGGAAAGAGACACAAGAAAATATTCCTGACTACTGTGATGTTTGTAATGTCGGGTTTGATCTACGCTGCTCAGCCTTTAGTATTTGCATATTTTTTGAATTCTATTCAAAAAAATGGAATCAACAAGGAAAATATTCTTGTTCTATTTTTTGCATTATTTTTGTTTTTCTTATGTGAACTCGGATCTTGGGCATTTTGGGGACCAGCCAGAATCATCGAGCAAGACACTGCATTTTTGGTAAAGAAAAATTATAAAGAATATTTACTTCGAGGGACGATGGCCCTTCCGCTAGCTTGGCATACGGATCATCATTCTGGAGACACGATAGATAAAGTAGAGAAAGGTACTAATGCTATTTTTTCTTTTTCCGAAAGTACTTTTGAATTCATAGACGCATTTGGCAGAATTATCATTTCGTTTGTCGCTTTGATTTTTCTAGATCTGTATTCAGCTATGGTCGTGATCGTTACATCTGCATTTATTTTTTACATTATGCTTTATTATGATAGAAAAATAGTTCCGGGATACAGTATCGTCAATAAGCTGGAAAATAAAACCTCAGCAAAAATATTTGATATCATTAGCAACATTACTACCGTCATCATATTACGCATAGAGAATCTGGTTTTCAAATCTATCAGTAAATCCATCGATCTACCTTTTCCTCAGTTTAGAAAAAATAATGTCAACAACGAACTCAAATGGTTTTGGGCTGCAGTTTTGGGTCAATCTTCTATCGTCGTAGCTCTGGCTATTTATTTATTTTCAAACATAGGCACAGGCAAGATCATATTGGTCGGTTCTATCTACATATTATATAGTTATGCTTCTAGAGTGCGTGAGACTTTTTTTAGCTTTGCGCATCTTTATAACAGAGCAGTCAGATGGAAATCAAATGTAATGAACGCCGAAGAAATTTCAAAAGATTTCATGCAAATAGCTTTGCTTGAAAACAGATACTTGCCGAAAGATTGGAAACATCTTTCTATAAACAATCTATCTTTTTCCTATCACGACGAAGAAAATGCTGGTTTGCATTTAGACAATGTAAATATAGATTTCAAAAGAGGCAGCAAAATAGCCGTGATCGGCGAATCTGGCGGAGGCAAAACCACATTTCTCAAACTTTTTCGCGCGCTCTATACACCAAAAACAATGAGCTTAAAAATAGATGATCAAGAATTTACTGGGGATTTCAATCTCATAAGCGATTCTATTTCTTTGATTCCGCAAGATCCGGAAATATTTTCTACGACAATCAGAGAAAATATCACTTTGTGGGTAGAATATACAGACAAAGAAATTCACAGGTTCACAGATATAGCATCTTTCAGCGATGTAATCACCAGGTTACCAAAAGGTCTAGAATCAAATATCGTAGAAAAAGGCGTGAATCTAAGCGGTGGTGAGAAACAACGCCTTGCGCTCGCTCGAGGACTTTTAGCTTCAAAAGAAAAAGATATTGTACTGCTCGACGAGCCTACAAGCAGTGTGGATTTTCACAACGAACTCAAGATCTATGAGAATATTTTTTCAAGTTTTCCTGAGAAAACTATAATCTCTTCGATCCATAGATTGCATTTGCTTTCTTTATTTGATGATATTTTCTTTTTCAAAGAAGGTAAAATAGTAGCTCGAGGCGATTTGGAGTATTTAAAATCAAAATCCAAAGACTTCAAAAAACTTTGGACTAAATATTTGAAGACTCAGAATCAGTAATCTTCTAGAAATAATATTTTTAAAAGAAATGATAGAGAATCCAAATTTAATAAAAAAAAATAACCTTGAGCCTGAAAAGATAAATCTTGACTCAGATAAAGATATTATTGTTGACAAGGAAGAAGTTATAGAAATTGGAAAAATTAAACCAGAAAGGGAAAAGTCTCCAGAAAAAAATCAGATACGGATTGAAAAAATTACGCCAGAAGTTTCAGTAATAATGGCAGTACATAACGATGAAAAATATGTAGAAGAAGCAATAAAATCTATTCTTGATCAGATTTTTAGAAATTTTGAGCTGATTGTTATAGATGATTATTCAACTGATAATTCTCTAAAAATTTTGGAAGAATATGCATCACGTGATCCTAGAATAAAGATTATTAGGTTATCGGAAAATATAGGTCCCGGAGGTGCTAGAAATGAAGGATTAAAAGCAGCAAAAGGTAGATATATAGCCGTACAAGATGCGGACGATATATCTATGCCAGAAAGATTGCAAAAAGAATATGAATATCTTGTAAAAAATGAAGATAAATTCTTGGTTCATTCTGGTGCTTTTTATATCAACGAAAATGACACAAAAATTATTCAAGAAAGGATTCCTATTGTGAATGAAAAAGAACTTTTAGAAACACTAAAAATAAAGAATGTAATAGTACACCCAACAGTAATGTATAAAAATCAAGATTACCGATATCGTCCTAAATTATGGTTTTCTGAAGATTATGATCTGTATCTAAGATTAATGTCAGATGGTAAAAAATTCGGTACAACACCAGAATTATTGGTAAAATATCGTGTCAGTGAAAGCTCTCGTTCCTTTAATAAAATCACAACTCAGAGACTTGCTGCTATTAAAGCAAATGAATATTATTACGAGCGATTAAAAACAGGTAACGATAGTTATGATTTTCTTGATGAAAAGGAGATCATAAATGTAAATCCTCTAAAAAATGAAAACGAAGCAGTAATAAGAGCTTTGATTACTTCTTATCGTATTCTTGAAGACAATAAAAATCTTCGCTTTTTCTGTAAAAGATATTTTACTTTATTTGGTTTTTTCAATAAATACCTCTTTGTGTTTTTTATAAGTTATTTACCCAAAAATTTTGTAAATTTTGTAAAATCCAAGATTCCTACAAAAATAAAAGAATTATTCAGTAATTAAAAAAAATTATAAAACCATAATCTCAATAAACCAATGATTTTTGCGACTTTGCTGTTTCTCGATCTTTTGTTATACTAAACAATATGCAAACAAAGATTATTGAAAGATACTTTTTCTTCGCTTTATTATTTGTTACCTTTATTTTCTCTGTTTTGATATTCCGCCCATTTTGGATAGTGCTCGTGTTAGGCATCGCTTTTTCTGTGGTGCTTTATCCTATTTATGAATGGTTTAAAGAAAAAGCCAATTTACCAAATTGGCTGTCTTCCCTATTTACAGTATTTTTGTTTGTGATCATCATAGGCGTGCCACTTTTTGGAATAGGCGTGATGGTTTTCAATCAAAGTCAGAATGCATATCACTTGATAATCAACAATGTTGACTCTCTTTCATTTATAGATTCTATAAATGCTTCTGTAAACAAAATCCTGCCTGAAAATATGTCTTTCAATTTATATGACAAGCTCTCGGGTTTTATTTCTTTTGTAGTAAATAATATCTCGGGTGTCTTCTCATTTACTCTCTCTGCTATCTTCTCTGCCCTGCTAGTTGTATTGTCTATGTTTTACTTTTTGAAAGATGGGGCAAGTTGGAAAAAAGCTCTAATTGTACTTTCCCCATTATCCGATATAGATGATGAGAAAATAATAAGTAAACTTTCTAGTGGCATAAACGGCATAATGAAACAATATTTATTTATGGCTTTGGTGCAAGGTATCTTGATGGGCATAGGTCTTACCCTCTTTGGAGTTCCAAATCCTGCGCTATGGGGACTCGTCACCATATTCGCCGCGCTTGTACCTACTATAGGCACAGCGATCATATCCATCCCCGCTGTCATATTCCTGTACGCCACAGGACACACTATGGCCGCAGCAGGGCTCTTGATCTGGGCAGTATCAATGGTAGGAATGATAGACAATCTACTAAGCCCAATCATCGTGGGCAAGAAAATAGAGCTCCCTCCATTTCTCATTCTGTTTTCTGTATTGGGAGGCATATCTCTCCTCGGACCTATAGGCATATTAGTGGGGCCATTGACTGTAAGCTTGCTCTATTCGCTACTATCCATATATAGACACGAATTTCAACAAAAAAATTCTTAGTTTGATTTTCTAAATAAAAGATTTTCTGAAAAACTAAAACCAAATGCCATTAAAATTTTACAACACACTGACGCGAGAAAAAGAAGATTTTGTTCCGCAAAAAGAAGGCGAGGTAAAAATGTATTCCTGCGGGCCTACAGTATACAACTATCCTCATATAGGCAACTACCGCGCGTATGTTTTTGCTGACACACTCAAACGGGTACTACTATACAACGATCTAAAAGTACAGCACATTATGAACCTGACCGATGTGGACGACAAGACCATTCGCGACTCGCAAAAAGAAGGTAAAACTCTCAAAGATTTCACCGAATTTTATTCCGAGAAATTTTTCGAAGATATTGAATCCTTAAATATTCTAAAACCTACAAAATTCACAAAAGCCACAGACAATATAAAAGAAATGGTCAGATTGACAGAAACTCTTTTAGAAAAAGATCTCGCCTATAAGAGCGAAGACGGCAGTATTTATTTTGACATCAGAAAATTTAAAAATTACGGCAAACTCTCCGGTCTTTCACTCGAAGGTCAAAAAGAAAATGCTTCTGGCCGAATAAAAAAAGACGAATATGAAAAAGACAATGCTGAAGATTTTGCCCTTTGGAAAGCTTGGGACGAGAGCGATGGAGATGTTTTCTGGGAAACCACTTTAGGCAAAGGTCGCCCCGGCTGGCACATAGAATGTTCTGCTATGAGTATGCGATTCTTAGGAGAAACACTAGACATCCACACGGGAGGCGTGGATTTAATATTCCCCCATAACGAAAATGAAATAGCTCAATCCGAAGGCGTGACAGGTAAGCCTTTTGTAAAATATTGGATGCACAATGAATTTTTGTTGGTAGACGGTAAAAAAATGTCAAAATCTCTCAACAATTTTTACACACTTCGCAATCTTATAGAAAAAAGAGTAAATCCTCTCGCCTTTAGATTTTGGCTTTTAATGGCAAATTATAGAAATAGAATCAATTTTGTCTGGGAAGCATTGGATGGCGCAGAGACAGCCTTGAAACGCCTCTACAAGCTCTATCTTGAGCTAGGTGAAGAGGTAGGAAATGTCAGCACTACTTATCAGCAAAAATTCAAAACACATCTAGAAGACGACCTAGATACTCCCCGCGCGCTCACAGTGCTTTGGGAAGTTGTGAAAGACGAAAATCTCTCAAACGCTGACAAAAAGGCCACTATCTTGGATTTTGATCAAGTTTTAGGTCTGGGTTTTGAAAATTTAAAAAAGGAAGAAATTCCTGAAGAAGTAAAAAATCTCGCTCAAGCACGAGAGCAAGCTCGTCTAAATAAAGATTTCAGTAAGTCCGATGAACTTCGAGTAAAAATAAATGCGTTGGGATATGAGATAAAAGATACTGATGAAGATTACAGGATTTCAAAATTATAAAATTAGAAGATTTTTAAATAGTCTGGCCGAGCTTCTATGCACCTTTGGTGCATAATTTTGGCGAGGGAGACCGAGGACTTTTAAAAATTTTGCTAATTTTATAATTTTAAAATCCTGTAGTTTTTAAATTTTCTTCGGAAAAAGCACAGACAATAATAAAGATAATCCTAGTACTCCCATAATCACTAAGAAAGAAATAGTGGAAGAAAGATGTAGTCCAAACATACCCAAAAGCATTTTACCACCGACAAATACGAGAATAATGGACAAGCCTTTTTGTAGATGATGAAATTTGTGTATTACATTTTCTATCAAGAAAAAAAGCGCGCGAAGACCCATAATGGCGAAAATATTTGAAGTAAAAATGACAAAAGTATTTTGAGTTATAGAAAATGCAGCTGGAATGGAATCAATAGCAAAAACTATGTCTGTACTCTCGATAAGGATGATGACCATAAACAACACTGTCGCGTGCCATTTACCATTTTCTTTCAAGAAAAATTTACCCTCATGTGACGCTGTGGTAAAAGGTAAAAATCTTTTTACTAATTTCAGAAATTTGTTATCGTGAAAGTTTATATGTTCTTCTTTTTTGTCAAAGAAAAGTTTAAAGCCGGTGTATATCAAAATAGCGCCAAATATGTAAAGCACAAAATGAAACTGACTTATCACCAAAGCACCCACCCCTATAAACAAAGCGCGAAAAATAATAGCCCCCAAAATACCCCAAAACAAAACTTTGTGGTGATATTTTTCATCGAGCTTGAAAAAGCTAAAAATCAAAAGCATCACAAACAGATTGTCCACAGAAAGCATTTTTTCCGTAACATAGGCGCTCAAAAATTCCACAGCCATAATCTTGTCCATAAACAAGAATAAGCCCAAAGCAAACAAAAGCGCCAAAATTATCCAAAACACAGACTGCAAAAGAGCTTCTTTAAAAGCTATCTTGTGCGCCTTTCTATTTAAAAAACCCAAATCAAAAACCAAAAAGCCTATAATAAGCACAGTAAACACCGCCGTAAAAATGCTTTGAATTTCCATCATTTGATGATAACATATAATGGTGGATTTTGAAAATCGAAAATAAAATAAATATCTATTTTCATAAAGCACAAAAATAGATATTTATTTTATTTTCGATTTTCAAGATTCTCAATTAATTTATGATAGACACAATAGTAAATACAAAAAATACAAAAGACGCAGATGTGGTGTTGATTTCTGCTCCATACGAAGGTGGAGTTTCTTTTATGGGTGGTACCTCAAAAGCTCCAAAAAAAATCTTGGATTGTTTAAATAGCAAGCTCGAGCTTTTCGACAGAGATCTCTTGTGTGAACCTGCAAAGCAATTAAAAACAGCTCATCTAGAAATCAAAGGTCTTCAAAATCTGCCTCCCAAAAAAGCAGCGCAAAAAATAAGTCAGATTTATAATCTAGTATATAAAGACAATAAATTCATCATCTTAATCGGCGGTGAACACGGCGTATCTTTCGGCGCGCTCGATGCTATATCTAAAACCGAAAACCCAAAAGACATCACCATACTCCAGATAGACGCGCACCAAGATCTACGCAACGACAATAGCGATTACAGTGAAGAAACAGAAGAATTCGCACATTCTTGCGTTATTCGTCGCGCGCACGAGCTTGGTTTTCGTCTCGTCCAAGTTGGCATCCGTGTATATTCAAAATACGAATATGATTACTGGCAGAAAAACAAAGATACTATCACAGTATTCGAATGGAACACAGAAAAAAAACCAGCCATATCTGAAATATTAAAATCAATTAAAACAAAAAAAATCTACTTGTCTATCGATGTAGATGGATTTGATCCAGCATATATGCCCGGCACTGGCACCCCTGTCCAAGGCGGACTCGAATGGAACTATGGTATATCTCTGATCAAGGAATTAGTGAAAGAAAAAGAAATAATAAGCGCAGACATAGTAGAAGTCTCCCCACAAAAAGACTCGGTGATCACCGAAGCCGGCACCGCATTTTTAATCTACAAAATAATGGCACAAAAATTCAGACACAAACTCAAATAAGTCAATATTTACTTATCGTTTAAATAGGAATACTATTTTATTTATTCTAAAAGAAAATGCACCAACAACTATTATTAGACAGGAAATAAAATTTTTAGAAGATAAAATAGAAAAATTCATAGATTTATTTGATGATTTTGAAAAAAACAAAAGACCACCTTTTTCAAAAGAAGAACAAGCGTGTCGACACGAAAAATAATCCAGTATTATCAACAAAAAGTACAAAACACGAAGATTTTCCAGCTCCAGAAAAATTCACAAATTTATTAGAAGTAGTATGGACATTATTACACTTTATAACAACAAACAACAAAAAAGCTCTTGAAATATTTAAAGATAAAACAATCCGAATAATGGATACAGGTGTACCATTAAAACATTGCCACACAGTTACATACACCACTGAAGGCAAAATAAAATTTGGTACAATAGCACACAAAGAAACAGAAGCTGGATTCTTGATGAAAGTTTAATTTAAATCCCTTCTTTTTTGAGTTGTTCGATCAGCTCGCGTTCTTTGCGCGAGAGTTTGGATGGAAGTTTTATTTTTAGTTTTATTAACAAATCTCCGCGCTTGCTTTTAGATACAGGCACACCTCTACCTTTGATGCGGAGTATTTCATTTATAGACACGCCTTCTGGCACTTTGACTTTTATATTGCCATCGAGAGTCTGTATGTCGTATTCCGTACCGAGCAGTGCATCAGTAAGTTTTAGATCAAGATTCATCACCAAGTCACTACCCTCTCGTTTGAACACTGGATGGCTCGCCACATTTATCTTTATATACAGATCCCCCGCTATGCCTTTTGAAATGGCTTCACCTCCGCCTGTCATTCGAACTATCTCACCATCACGCATACCTGCTGGTATATCGACGGATATTTCTTCTTGACGACGAAGAACACCCTTGCCCTTACAGGTATCACACTTTTCTTTTGGCACAGTTCCAGAACCCAAACATTCTTCGCAAAGTTTTGTGCTAGAGATAGTACCTAGTATAGTGCGTTTTGCTTCACGGATTTTGCCTTGACCGTTACAATATTTGCAAGTCTCCATCTTTGTATCTTTCTTTGCGCCAGATCCAGCACAAGTAGAACAAGTCGAGGTCTTGGTGATCAATATTTTTCTGATAACTCCAAAGACTGCTTCTGCAAAAGAGATCTGTATTTCTGTAGAGATGTCTCGTCCTCTACGAGCTTGCGTTCTACCCCCTCCACCCATTCCACCAGTGAAAAAATCCGAAAAAATGTCATTGAGATTGCCGAAATCAAATTCGGCGCCGGAAGCATTGCCAAATCCACTAAAATCAAAACCTTCAAATCCTCCGAAGCCTTGACCTTGAGAACCCCCGTATCCTCCACCCATATTTTCATACTGCGATCCAAATTGATCATATTTTGATCTTTTTCCATCATCAGAAAGGGTCTGGTAGGCTTCGTTTGCTTCTTTGAACTTTTTTTCATCTCCGTCTTTTTTGTCAGGATGATATTTTTGCGCGAGTTTATAGAACGCTTTTTTTATTTCGTCCTTTGATGCGTTTTTGTTCACTCCTAGCACTGCATAATAATCCTTACTCATAAACACACTATATCATAGGCTCAGCTTCTTGTGAAATTTTATTTTCTTGTTTCTTATTCCCGTCCTCTCCTTTGCCTTTACCTGTGATCGCTGCCTTTTCTTCAGCGCTTCTGATGATCGTAGACTCTTCTTCTTCGATCAGTTTTCTCGCATCATCTTTCGAGATAGCATATTTACGACGAGAAGCAGTGATAATTTCTTCCTTGTATGAAGGGTGTGTAGGAGGCAATATTTGCAAAGTTTCCGCAGAAAATGGATCATAGCTCTCGCCATCTATTGTCATTTTTATATATATTTCCCCCACAGCGAGATTGATCATATCTTTCACACCGAAAAGTGGATCAAATTCTGGTTTCAATTTTACAGCGTCTTCACCGCCCACACGAAAAGAAATAATACTTCCAGTATTTCCCAATACGGCTTGATAGATTTTTGGATTTATCTGTCCTACATATTGGTGCGCCATAGTGAGGTTCAGTCCGTATTTTCGCGCCTCTGATAAAATGTTTTCGAAAGTCTGCGTCACCACATTTTGAAACTCATCGACATATATATAAAAATCTGTGCGATCTTTCTCGGGAATATTCGCGCGTTCCATACCTGCTTGTTTTATCTTGGTCAAAAACATTGAACCAAAGAAAGAAGAGTTTTCCTCGCCAATCCTGCCTTTTGAAAGATTTATAAAAATTATTTTTTTGGAATTCATTAGTTTGCTGATATCTATTTTATTTTCTCTTTGTCCGAAAATATTACGGAGTAGTGGGTCAGAGAGGAATTGTCCAAGCTTGTTCACAAGAGGTATGATAGCGTCAGTATCGAACTTTTCGGACCAATCCGCAAATTCGATAGCGAAGAATCTTTTTACCATATCGTCTGTAATATACTCCACCACTTTCTGTCTGTAATTCCTGTCTGTCAACATCGAAATCATCCCGCGCATAGTGGCATATGGATAATCGAGAAGTGCCAGACAAGTAAAACGAAATACGTGTTCCAGTCGTGGAGTCCAGTTTGCGCCGAATTGTTTTTGCAAAACTTCTATCAAACCTTGTGTCAATTGAAATTTAAATTGCGGATCGACATTTGAAAGCGGATTGAAAGACGCCGGATATTCTGTGTCCGACGGATCAATAATACACACATCTTCGATGCGTTCTCTTGGAATATAATCGAGCATCGCGTCTATCACATCACCGTGCGGATCGATCAGACAAAGTCCGTGACCATAGGTGACATCTTGTCGGAGCATCAGCTCGAGGAGTTTGGTCTTGCCCACACCAGACTTGCCTATAATATACAAATGCCTACGCCTATCCACGCGTTTGATACCAAAAATAAATTTCTTTTCTTCAAGAGAAGCCACATAATTCGTGCGACCAATAAAAGAAACTTCTTCGGGTTTGACCTTACCAAAAACAGGAAGCTCTGGTGGTGGCGGACCATATTTTATTATTTGCACTCGATTCGGCTTGGACATAATATTTTAAGAAAACTGGCTCATAAATTTATAAGAAAAGGGTTCAGCGTATTTTTCTAAAATCATTCTCTCGTATTTGTCTAGCTTATCATAACCCAAAATAAAATTCTTTATCACGCTCCATTCCTCCCTGCCTGCGGGCTTTATGTCTTTGAATGTTAAAATCTGATCAATAATGCTAAGTGCTCGCATCTTTGCATTGTTGGCCGCCTCTGTCTTATTTGAATCCAAAAAAGAAAAAAGCCGTCCGATCTCAGGATACAAATTTGCCATATAAAAAAGCGAATTTTTTTCAATCATTTTGACTTCTTCCGTAGATATCTTGTGATCTAAAACCATTATCTTTGCATCCATATAAATATATTTTAGCACAAAAAGGACTTTAAATTAAATTCATTTGCGTTTTCCCCTCTCCTTCGGGGAGGGTCAGGGAGGGGTGAGAATTAGTTCTTAGCTTTTCAAAACCATCAAAATAAATTTGATAACTTTGAAAAGCTTAGAAATTCTGAACATTTCTGTTCAGAATTTCTGGCTTTGATTTTGCCTTCTCGCTTAAGGCTTTTATTTTTGCTCGCCGACTTTTGCATCAAAACTCCTGAGCTCTTTCATCAATTTTTCAATTTCCAAAAGAACTCTTTCCTTGTCCTTCATTAATCCAACACTCTTTTGGAGTGATTGAATTTTTGCTTGAAGGAAAGCCGATGAGTCGAAATGTGTGTACCCAAAAACAAAAGCCGTGTCCGTCCTCGTTGTCGAAGCATAGGAGGCTACCGGGGCTTTGGTTTCGAGAGTCGGGGCTTCGACTTGAGGAGTCGCCGAGATGTCCGGGACTGGGGCTTGTGGGGACGCCGAGGTATCGAGAGCCGAGATTGAGGCTGCTGAATTTGAAGAGTCCAGATAATCAAGAAACTCTTCAGTCTTTACCGTCGACATCGCTCGAATAACCAAGTTCTTTGAAACTTTGAGCAATGAGTCCATTGAAGCAGAAAATGAGGCCTTGGGTGGAACTGGAATCAGAGCCAAGGTGGTAGTAGCGGACGGAGTCGGGAGAACCCACAACAACCAAGTATGCCGAGTATTAAATGCTACAAGCACTACTAAAAGTAACAGTAGCACTTTCAAAGGAATTTGTTCTAAAAGTTCTAGGCATTTTTTCATTTCTTTTTCTCCCTTAGAGAAAAAAGTTAAAAAACTTGATGAAACTTTTGATTAACACACTCTTTGCACGAAGCATTGATTACAAAGAGCGTTATTGCTAGTAGTATAGCATATAGTAGGTAAAAGTCAATAGCAACAGAGACCTTGTAAAACAAGGGTTTTTTGGGTATATTTAAATTATGAAATTGCACAGATTCATAGGAGATTTTGATCTTTCTAAAATGGTAGTAGAGATCAACAACCCTGAAAACATAAAACAAATCAAAAATGTCTTGCGTCTAGGTGTGGGTGATGTTTTGATATTGTGTGATGGTGCGGGTATGGAAGCACAAGCTATGATCACTTCCCTTTCGAAGGGGTCGATCATTGTAGAAATCTTAAAACAAAAAAATTCTGAAAATTCATTAGAAAAATCAAAAATGAAAATAAATAAAGAAGTCAATTTGTATCTCGCAATATTAAAAAAAGAAAATTTTGAACTTGCTGTACAAAAAGCCGTAGAATGCGGAGTGTCGAAAATAATTCCCGTCATCACAGAACGCACCATAAAGACAGGTTTGAACAAAATTCGTTTAGAAAAAATAATCAAAGAAGCGAGCGAACAATCCGGCAGAAATATAGTCCCTGCTCTACTAGACACAATAAACTTCAAAGAAGCATTGTCAAAGAGACACTTTGACACTAAGGATGAGGAATCTGGAGAAAAAATAATTTTTCATTTCACAGATCAAGAATACAAACCAAATAAAAATACAAAAAATGCGAGCATATTCATAGGCCCCGAAGGTGGTTTTACTGAAAAAGAAATCGCTCTAGCAAAAGATTTTGGATATAAAGTGACCTCACTAGGATCATTTACTTTGAGGGCCGAAACAGCTGCTATAGTGGGTACATATAGAGTGATACAAGGTATATAAAGTGAATGACGCCCAATGCTTCACAGCATTGGGCGTCAAAGGTTCGTTGCAACTGTTTGTTCAGGGTTCGAGAAGGGTGTTGCCTTCCTCCTGTTGAACACCAGGAGGATCAAGGTTGAAGATATGAATGCTGATATCTCCGCCCTTTACAGAAACGCTCGCCACATGCCCGTACTCTTGCATTGGCACAGCGTATTCGATTGCCTCTCCGTGCTGAATGCCGTTCATCTGTGTGTACTCCGGCAGGGCAAAGATATCCGACGGATTAAACACAATATTCCTCATCCAGCCGTCGGTACAGCCGGCGTAAAAATTCGTACCGGACCCCACGACCAACCGAGGAGTGAACGAGCTTACCCTATGCTCGGCGTAATAGGGTCCTTCCCAAAGATGAAAGTTTCCGCCACCCACCCCGACGACACGGGATCCAGTCCAAGCTAGGCTTGTGACTGAAGAGGCGGGCTTCCTGTAAATCAAACCGGGCTTGGGGATTTTGTTTTCGAAGTCATAATTGTACGACACTAGATCTCCTTCTTTTGCCACGAGTATGGGCAACCCACCTCCCGGATGAAAGACGGTGGCAGTGACACCTTCTAATGTAAACAAGAGGGTGTCTGTTAGTGAAAAAACGGCTAAAGTCTGCTCGCCAGTTATTATGGCGAACAAGCTCGAGTTTTGGGAGGTAATCACGGAAAATACATCGCCCAAAAAATGGTAGGGTACCGACCCCTGCCACTTAGAATATGTATCGTAGAAGACGATACTATCGGGCACAACGATGAAAAATGAAATATTGCCTCCAGGAGGTACAAATCCTACTGCAAGAATACCTTCCCTCTTGAGGGTCAGCCCGGTGAGCCTATGCTCAATCGACAATTCCCGAATACCTTTCTCTTCGACAACCAAGCAATATTCGATTTCGGGATGACTCGCAAGAGATGGAACTCGTCCCTGAATCGTATAATTCGGCTTGTCAATCGCAAACTCTGCAGGTTTTTTGTCACAAGAGGTAAAAAAAACAGAGGTGAGCAACGCTAAAAAAACTAGCGTCAAGATTTTGAAAGTGTTGCAACAGAGCTTCATATGGGCCTCCTTTAGGCTTTCAGAAGCGGTGAAAAGCTTCTCACGAAGGCAACGAGCCTCGCGAGTTTGGGTTATCAAAGAACCTTAGAAAATATCTCTAAAGAACTTTACTAATTACACAATACCATAGAACTACAAAAAGTCTAAGTAAGATTAGTATACTTCTTTTTGATAGCAACTTTCACAATACACTATTGCTTTATTTTCAAGTGAATAGTTGGTCGTGATTTCTTTTTGGCATTTATCGCAATTCCTTTGCCAAAATTCATAAGGTCCGCGTTTTTTTATACGATCTTTGTGTCTACAGTAAAAACATTTGCGCGGGATCGGAATATTCATTTTTCGGTAAAATAAAAGTTCTTGCGCGGTTATTTTATAATTGCGTCTGCAATCAACACAAACCAAAACTTCATTCAGAATAGCATCTGTAATATCCTTTATATTATCCGGAATATCTTCTGATTTTATAGTTTCTTTGCCTTCAGTTTTTTGTATGTCATCTTCCCACCTGAATCCTTGCACCAACGCTTCATCTTTTGTCATAGGCATATTATCTTGCCCTATAGTCTCATTGTAAGCAAAAGGCGCGAGTTCAGGCGGAATCATTAATCCATACAAATCTTTTTGCTTTAATTCTTCTATTATTATATTTTTTATTTTTTTATATTCTTCTTTTGAATATTGTTTATTAAAAATAGAGAATTTACCATTTTGTAAAGAATCACACGCCACACAATCATTGCATTTATTGGTATAAAAACAATACAGCATACTACTTCCATATTCCAAACCATAGCAACTGATTATATTATTCGAATGTCCTACTGCTACTACCTCGAGCATTCTCTCGCAACTTGCACCGTAACCGATGGTGCCATATGAATCTTTGATTTCTTTCGATGAAAATAAATATCGACAATCTTCTCCACGCGCCACTTCAAAAGAATCTTTTACATTTTTGCATTGGAAAAGATAATCTCCGGTAGAATCAACACTCTTTATATTGTTGTTTTCCCTGTTTGGTAATTGCGCGCAAAGTTTTAAAAATTCTTCTTTAAATTCTTCTATTTTTTTATGACTTCCCAAGATGTTAGATACTTTTTTGTCATATTCATCTCTTTCCATTGGTTGATTCAAAAAATAATGAGATTTGTTGTTTATATTTACACAACCAAAACAATTCATCACCCCTCGACAATTCAATACAAAAGCGCAATCTACTGATCCAGAAATATTCTTTCCCCATAGTATGCTAGAAGATTCTTGTATATTTATCGACTCATAGCATCTCTCTATTTTTGTAGCAAA
>Ga0247727_10007395_pt1 | contig 20919 bp, 15 predicted proteins | sample WisWelCaveWW1625_FD_202498 | JGI IMG/M metagenome (GOLD analysis project Ga0247727, IMG submission 202498) | Biofilm microbial communities from Wishing Well Cave, Virginia, United States - WW16-25 | ecosystem: Environmental > Aquatic > Deep subsurface > Groundwater > Cave microbial mat | place... | reverse complement strand
GCACAGGCCTTATGTGAGGCGGCCTCAACCGGTGAACGTGTAGGGGAAGCTATTGATCGGTGCAGGATCAACCTGTTAACTTCGATGTGTCAGTACAGATTGGGAGAGTATGGGGAATCTCATGCCTTTGCTTTGAAGGTCATACAAACTGCCGAATCAAATTGGAAGCAGGGAAATGTTGATGAAAGGGTACGCTTTTCAAGGCAAGGCGCTCCTCGCATTGAACCAGGAGCAAAAGGCTTTGGATTCTTTCCGGAAGGCGGAGGATTTGTTACAACAGATCCTCACCGGGTTGCCTGAAGAATACAAAAAATTATTTCTCTCCCGTAGCGACATCATCGAAATGCGGCAGGGTCAACCCGGAACAACGACTTCTCGTTAGTGAATACTCGCACGCGGCGGGTGTTATAATGCGTTCTATGCCGTTCAATCGGTTTTCAATGACTGAGCAGGTAGTGGAACGGGGGCTTCTGCAGGAACAACCATTTGTTTTGATTGACGTAGGCGCCAGCGGAGGAATTCATTCAAAATGGCATGTTTTCGGCAATTGTTTAAGAGCATATGCCTTTGAACCGCTTTTGGAGGAATGTACCCGCCTGAACAACGATGGTGCTCGAAATATAGAGTACCTTCCTTACTTTGTCGGAGGAAGCGCAGGCCGGCCAAAGACGATGTTGGATCCCGGCGAAAGTTTCCGGAACCCTGATACGCCGCTCGGTCGAAGCAGCGCTTTGCGGGCCGAAAAGATTCTTAGACAAACTTCGATTGAACGAATCAATCGCGGGAAGGAATTGCGATTTTCGGATCAATGGATATCGCTGGATCGATTTGTGAAAGAACGTGGATTCGGGGCTGCTGATATTGACTTTATCAAGATTGATACCGATGGAAGCGATTACGAAGTGCTGGAAGGTTCTACTGAACTCCTCCAACAGTCTGCGGTGCTCGGGATTGCCCTGGAAGTCAATTTTCAGCCCGTACCTGAAGCAGAATCGATTACTTTTGCTGAAATAGATGCGTTCTGCCGAAAGAGGGGGTTCTCATTGTTTGATCTGCGTCCGTATCGTTATTCCCGTGGGACCTTACCTTCATTGTTCAGCTACGATTTTCCTGCACAGTCGATTCAGGGGCAGGTAGTCTGGGGAGATGCGCTTTATCTTCGCGATCAGTGTGTCATGGATTCTAAGAATCATCCCGGCAAGCTTTCAAAAGCTAAGCTCGTTAAGCTCGCATGCGTATATGAGCTCCACGATTTACCGGATTGCGCGGCAGAGCTGATTGAGACTCATCGCAATGAATTTGATGAATGGACTGATAACCATACCGATGAATTACTGGACGCACTGACTCCATATCTCAACGGCAACGCTTGCAGTTTCCGCGAATACAATGAACTCTTTGAGAAGCGCATGTCGTTGTTTTACCACGGCGAACTGGATTTGGCGCAATCACGAAAGGATCTTCAGTATGTATATTCAAGCAAATCGTGGAAGCTTACTAAGCCGCTCCGGCAGTTAAGACGAATTCTAAGCGGGAAGTAGGCGATTTCCCCGGATTTGTCAGTCGTTTATCTTTTGGGCTATGAAAGTTTGTCCGGTCGCTGTGATTCGGAGTACCGCAACAGCGCCGTCCATACCAAACTCCACCGTGCGGTTGTTGCTTTCCGCGCGAAACCGGTTCTCGCCCTGTGGCTCAAACTCTTTTGTGTTTCCTTCCGGCGATTCACGCAGATCAACCAGCGTTTCACCTTTCCACACAGCGAGTCTGTACTCGTTGCCTCGCTCAAAAAGAAGACGCACTGGAGTCAGATAAAACGTTCCCTTTCGACGGCTGACGCTCCCGAGCACCTCCAGATCCTTCCATTTTCCGTTGGCTTCTTCCAAACGCTTTCGAAAATTACCGACCATTTCGGACAACTCCGCCACAGGTAATCCGGCAAGTGAAGAGACACGTTCAACGTTTCCTGATAACGCCGCTTTTAACAACTCGCTGGTTCTTGCATCGAATTGTTCCGCAGTCTTTTTGTTGTCGGAATCATCACCCCCAAGCATCACCCAGGGTTCGCTCTGATCCAAATGAAATACCGCTCGATCATTCTCATTAAAGTCTACGGAGAATCTTGATCCTGACGGCAACCGGTAAGTGCCTGCATATTGTGTTACAAAAGAATCATCCAGTTCCTTGAGATCCGTCAACATGAGTTGCGCGATTCGTTCGGCAATAACATCCTTATTTTTCGGATTTCGATTCGTGGATGCAATGACTACAAAGTCTATTTCCGGAATCATTGCCATTGTGGCCATAAAATAGCCATTCCCGCCGTTATGAGAAATAGTTTTGTGTTTCTGCTCATCCAAACGTATGCTCCAGCCGTAACCATAAGATGAATCAACGCCCTCACCTTCCTGAACGTAGGGCGTGAAATATTTCTGCTTTGCTTTTTCAGTCAGGATTTCATTCTTCCGAAGCGCCTGATACCACAGGTAAAGATCGCTTACAGTGGAGTGAATCCCGCCGTTCCCCTTCAAGTGCCATGTCACTCCCTTTTCATATTGAGACTGCTCGAAGGTCGTTCCCCAGCGGCGATTATTCCTGTAGCCGGTTGCCATCCGGGCTTTGTCCCACTGCGGAAGAACATAGCCCGTTTCTTTCATTCCTGCCGGTAGCAGAAGTTTCTCACGCAAGTATTTTTCGTAGTCCTCTCCCGTCGTCTTCTCTACTACGGCTGCAAGAATTGAATACCCGGCATTGCTGTATTCATATTTGCCCGGTTCGTGAATCAGATCGGCCGCAAAGGCCTTCTTCAGGTAATCATCAAGAGAAATCATCTCTTCATCAGAACCTAATCCATCAACCATTCCTGCCGTATGGGTCAGTAGCTGGTGTAGTGTAAGCGTTTTCTTGTCTTGCGGCGCCGCATCGAAAAATTTTGAAAGTGGATCATTAACACTCAGTTTCTCCTCCATTTCCAGTTTTAATATGCAGGCGGCGGTGAATTGTTTTGTGATCGAGCCGATATCGAATATCGTATCCGCCTTAAACGGAAACGCTTTCTCCGTATCGGCCATCCCGTATCCGTTCTTCAAAAGTATCTTGCCGTTCATCGCCAGAAGGACCGATCCGGAATACCCACGGACCGTCGCCTTTGTGAGATAACGTTCAACTCTCTGTTCGGGAGCCACGGATTCTTCACCGGCAAGAATTCCTCCAGCACAAAGTAGAAAAATAATAATGTTTATCGCTTTCATAGCCTGATTGTAATTCAAGTTGTTGGAAATCCGGGGGGCGGGCGTCTCCGCAGCGTCTCTGCCTGCCGCCACAAATGATTTTTGAATTGTAACCTTGTCACACGGAAGTCGATTTCTTATCCTTGAGAGAAATGAATAGCAAGTTGCTGGTTGCCGGAATCCTGTTTTTGTGCGTTGTAACGGTTCATTCGCAAAACGAAACTGGTCTGAACGAAGATATTGATGTTACCCTGGTTAGCGTATACATAACTGCGGTTGATGAAGGCGGAAAGTTCGTAACTGACCTGAAAAGCGATGACATCCTCTTGATTGAGGACGGGATTCCTCAGCAGTCCAGTTTCTTTGGTTCGGGCGCCGAGAATCTTCCATTAACAGTGGCGCTTTTAATCGATAACAGCGGAAGTATTACTGCTTCGAATCTCGAATTGGCCCGTCAGGCAGGTCTGCTGATTCTTGAAGAAATGAAAAGCATCGACAAAATGCTTCTCGTCACGTTTCGGTATACGACCACTGCCATCGTGGAACCCACATTCGACAAGAACAGAATAAGGGAGAGTCTGAAGAAGTTGTCTGTTCAGTACGGAACAACCGCATTGTTTGATGCGATTCACTTTGCTGCCGGGAAACTGAATCAAGAGCTGGGGAGAAAAGTAATGATTTTGTTTTCCGATGGACAGGATAATGTCAGCCGTCATCGCTTGAAGGATCTTCTTACCGACGTTGCGGGAAGTCCGGATATAACGATCGTTTCAATCGGAACTCTGTTCCCGCAATACGCCATTTCACGCTACGGAATGGAAAAAGACTACGAGCGCGGCAAGAAGGCACTGCAGGAATTATCGGATTCGACAGGCGGATACAGCGTTTTTCCCCGTGACAGTTCGGATCTTCAGCAGTCCGTTGTGAAACTGCGAGACTTTTTGCGAAGCCAGTACACCCTGGCATTCAGTCCCTCCAACAAAGCAAGAAACGGCTCATGGCGGAAAATCGAGATTCAATGCAAACGCCGGAACTTGCGATTGCTTTACAGAAAGGGTTACGTGGGACCGGGTGAAAGGCGCGGGTTCACTGCTTCTTCCGAAGATACCGAATCAGAGAGGCAACGCTGATCAGCGCCCATGCTCCTTCCAGAAGTGTGAGCCCTACTTGCCGGACGCGAAAAGCGACTACTGCAAGAATCATTGATCCTATGAAATTCAACAGTATGTAGTCGATATCTTCATGACTCATCTTCCGGCTTTGTTGTGCTCCGTATGCAACCAGGATCATTCCCGCGCCTGCCAGCGAAATCATCTGTTCCAACATGTTTAGTTGTCTCCTGATTAAGCATACTCCGGTATGCTGCTCCACAAGTCCTTATTTTCATGGTAGTCTCGTTCGGGATGCAAAAAGCATGAAGCTCCTGTGCTCTGGATGAGAAATACGAATCCCGGAAAGGAGGGCCCAATGAGAGTCTTGCATGTTCTGCTCGCGTTTCTATGCTTTGTTTCTACAGCATTCGCACAGATTCCAACCAGAGGGACCGTGATCGGAAAAGGTTATGCTGACTTTTCCGTAGACGAGCTGGTTAACATTCGTGATCTTTATTTTTCAGGCGATTGGGAGTCATTGCAGTCGAATGCAAAACGAGTGTTGTCCAGCCTTCAGCTCAAAGCTGCCGGAAACTCCAGCGAAGCAGCCTTTGATTTCCAAAAGCATTACTACCAGATGGTTTTTGTCTTTCTCGGTCCTGATCAGAAGAAAAAAGAAATCCTGAGGTTTGTCGTTCACGATGGTTTGTCTCCGTACGTACTGAGGATTCCCGGTATCAAAGGAAATGGAAAGACGAAGCTGTATGAAGTGTTCCTGACCCTTGAACCGCGCGATGTTCTCGTCAGCACTTACCTTGCGACGCGTGAAAGGAACCCGCTGGAGGCTCTGATTCCAAAATTTGTAAAGCAATTCGATCCGAAGGAAATCCTGGAATTAACTGCGGCAGCAAATCAGAAAAGGATCCACGCAGTGCTCAGCCGCATTGATCTGCCCTTTGAGCGCGCACGATTGAGATTGAAGACGTAGTTCTACAGCATTCGAGTGTAAGTATTAGCGGCAAAACGAAGATTACCAATCGTCCGGATACACGATTTACTTTCGGCGTTGTCAGCTCTGTTATCGTGGCGGCCTCAACGAGCAGTCCTCGCGGAGACATCCAGAGCGGCGAACTTGTCGAGGATCCGTTGCGCGGACAGATGGCTATGGGAATCCTGAATATTCACCCGTGGGCCTATGATGCGGATTCATTTCAACCTTCATGGCGTGAGCGACTGCGGTTGTTTGTTGGCGGAATCCTAAACCCCGAATTCGGTATATCCGCGGGAATCGGTCTGCAACTTGTGCGGGGACTCAGCGTCAATGCCGGCGCAGGCTTTGTTCTGATCGATACGCTCAAACCCGGAGAAGCGTTTGGCGCCAAACCGCTGGATTCTGAAGATCCCTTTGAATATGGAACGGCAACCGTATTCTTTGCGGGTCTGGGTTACAATTTTTGATTCCGGCTTGAAGAAAGTGGACGTAAAGCCACTGCGATAGTGGCCCTTCTTCAAGCGTTACCGATCAACTTACGCCCGGTTAGTCAGGTCCATTATTGACGGGAAGTTTCTGGCCAGTCGTATTCCCGTACCAGGTAAGGCACGGTCGCGGCCCGGTGTAACGGCTTGTTCGGCGTCCTGTTTTTCAGGCTACCTCGCAAAAAGTATAAAGAACAGGTTCATAAGGATGAGCACGCTGATACATATTGCCAGGCCGGCTTTGTCGCATAGGCTGAAGAAGGCGGCCCAGGGTAGTTGCGAAGCGTAATGTTCACCCACGATCCTCAACTTCGAGCCGGCTCGTGCGAGCACCGTGTCAGGCGAAGTCACAGATACTTCGATGACAAGAGTCTCTCTTGAGCGCCTAAATATCTCGGCTATACCGTATTCCACTTCGGCGGCAGACCATACGGCCCACATTTTAGACTCTGCGGAGAGAGGATCATTTGTGTTGTAGTACCAGTCGTGAATCTGGCGTTCGTAGCTGGTTGACAGCGTTGGCATTCCTCGTGCGCTTACCTTGATTCGAAGAGAATATTGTTCTCGCTGGTACTTCTCGAACGGAATCGACGGGGATCTCTGAAAAACGATCGAGAGTCTCGCCTCACCCTCGTATCCCCAGTCTTCCTGTGTGATTCTCCAAATGAAGACATTTGGGGTCGAAATCTCGATGGGTCCGCTCTCGTGCTTGTTCCTCGCAATTTGCAACTGTTGTCTTGCCTCGTGGAAGATACCAGCTTTGGCAACGACAATATAGAGTAGAATCGTACCGGAAAAAATGATGTTCAGAATGATCAGAATCGTGTTGAACATGGTCTCAATAACGTGCACACAGCGATGCTGAAGAAGCACGGGATACGTCCGGTGCAACGACTTGTTCGGCGCTAATTAGTTGGCGACTAATTAATAGTAGATTGGATATATCCGACATGTCCCTGCTTTGCCATCGTTTGTTTGCCATGTTCCAGAACCACCACTGTGCGTAAGGCTGGCGTTCATGGAACCTATATGCGATAAGTCTTTGAGTATTTGAGCTTCAACTGCCCCATTCACTGTAACCGTGCCCGTTATAGTGAGTGAACCGCTATTGCCATCCAAAGCGATCTCGTTGAAGAATTGACCATTATCGTCAATTACCATCGATGCGTATCCAACGAAACCACCGGTAAACGCTATGCTCCAATCGCCTCTGTAAGGATTAGCTCTTGTAGAGGTCGAGTTGTCGTGACTGCAAGAAAAAATAACCAGGCACAGCACTACTGCAGTAAGCTGTCCATTGCGAGATGTCATAGTTTCTCCTACGCTTAATGAACCTCGGCCGTTTAGGCGCCGAACGCTGGAGTTTACCGCAGCAGCCGCGACGAGCCAACGCGCCGCTTGCGGCGTGCCCCCTAACAGAACCATGATAACAGATTCAGGTTAGGCTCAAGAAACGGAGCGGGGCAGGTTATGAGCCGCTGTTACTCTTGATCTCTCTTCTTTAACGGCAGAAAAATGCATACAATGTCTGGTTAGTAATCCGGGTGATAAAGTTTAAGTCAGTAAGAGTATGAAGACTTGTTGGAAATTGACTGTGGAGTATGATGGCACACGCTATTCGGGTTGGCAGGAACAGAAGAATGCCCGGACCGTTGCAGGCGAGATTCAAAGCGCGGCGCAAAAAATTTTAGGTGAAGAAATAGAGTTGGATGGAGCAGGCAGGACGGATTCGGGAGTTCATGCCCTCGCTCAGGTTGCAAGATTGAAGGCGAAGAAAGAGTTAAAACCCGTAAAACTATTGAATTCGCTCAATCAAATCCTGCCGGGTGATATTCATATCATTTCTGCGGAAGCTGTTGGACCTCGATTTCATCCGCGCCATGATGCTGTGAGGCGGTTTTATCTTTATCAGATTTCATTAAGGCGTTCCGCTTTTTGGAAAAAATATGTATGGTGGATTCGAGAACATCTCGATTTGAAGGCGATGCAAAAGGCATCATCTCTCGTTGTGGGTGCTCACGATTTTGAGCGGTTTGCAGACAAGAGGTCTGAAGAAGGCTCCACAATTGTGGTTGTCGACCGAATAGAAATGGAGCACAGAGGAAGCATGATACTGATCCGAATTGGAGCGTCGCATTTCCTCTGGAAAATGGTGAGGCGAATTGTCGGATGTCTGGCCCAGGTCGGAGCCAGACGTCTTTCAGTCGATGATTTTGCTGCGCTGTTGAATTCTGCGCCGCTGGTAAAACCTTTAGATCAATTCTCCGTTGCCTCAAGTACAGCTCCTTCGTCAGGTCTGTTTCTTGAACGTGTGGTTTACGACGATGGTGAAGACCCCGGCCCACTCGCACCTGCGCTTCCCAATCTATTCCCATTCTAATGCTGCAAAAAAACCAGACTGCCGGCCGTGCTCTTTTCGTGATCCTTGCGTTCTTGTGTTTGTCGTGCGATGGTTTCGCGCTTGATCCGTCGCGTAAATTGACCCAGTATCTTCTAGATTCCTGGGAAATTTCAGAAGGCCTTCCGCAAAACAGCGTTCAGGCGATCCTTCAAACAAAGGATGGATATCTCTGGCTTGGAACTCAGGAAGGCCTGGCTCGCTTTGATGGTGTGAAATTTACGACATTTAATCGCCGCAATACTCCTGCTTTAAAAAGTCATTACATTTTTTCGCTGTTGGAAGACAACGCCGGAAATCTGTGGATCGGAACAAATGGAGGAGGGCTCACACGCTATCAGAATGGCGCATTCGAAAATTTTGCAGCGCCCAATTCTCCATCGGACGCCTATGTGCGTCATTTATACATGGATTCTCGAAGCCGTTTATGGATCGGAACGGACCTGGGCGGACTGAACCTTTACAACGGTGGAAAGTTTTCTGCATACACAACCAGGAACGGACTTTCCCACAACTTCGTTCGCGCCGTTTTCCAGGATCACTCCGGAAATCTATGGGTCGGAACGGATGGGGGTGGATTAAACAAATTCGCCAACGGAAGATGGGAAGTAGAAAAATCAGTGCCTCACGATTTTATAGGAGCTATTCGCGAAGATCGATCGGGAAACCTTTGGGTTGGAACCCTGGGGGCGGGCCTCTTTGTATTGAACAACGGCAAATGGAGCGCCTACACCAGTAAGGACCGGCTACCGAATGATTTTATTCGGTCCCTGTACGAAGACTCTAACGGCGTTTTATGGATCGGAACGGAAGGAGGCCTCGTTCGTTTTCATAACAGTGAATGGGAAACGTTGACCAGCGTGAACGGACTGACGAGTCATTTCATCTGGACACTTTTTGAAGATCATGAAGGAAGTCTCTGGATCGGGACCTTTGGCGGTGGCCTTAGCCGTCTGAAGGACCCCAAATTCGTTTCGCTGACCACGCAGCAGGGATTGTCCGATAACGATATCTGGAGCTTTTACGGGCAGCGCGACGGGACTATGTGGATCGGCACGGTTAACGGTGGAGTCACTCAGTGGAAAGACGGCGTTGTTGCAACCATCTCTATGAAAAACGGACTTCCCAACAACAACGTTCGCTCCGTCTGGGTGGATCAGGATAATTCTGTCTGGATCGGAACCAGCGGTGGCGGCATATGCATGTGGATGAATAACCGCTGCACACTCTATAACAACAGGAACGGACTTTCCAATGATTTTGTGCGATCGATTTATAGAGATCGTGAAGGAAATCTCTGGATCGGCACCAATGGAGGCGGACTCAATCTATTGAAAGACGGCAAGTTCACTTACTTCAATTCGCATAACGGTCTACCGGGCGATTTCATTCGTGCCTTGCATCAGGATCGCGAAGGAAATCTGTGGGTTGCTGTGGATGGCGGGGGATTGGTTCAGTACCACGATGGGCGTTTCAAAACGTACAGCATGAAAGACGGATTGTCCAGTGATAAGGTCTTATCCCTGTACGAGGATTCCGACGGAGTGATCTGGATCGGGACCCTTGACGGCGGGCTCAACCGTTTACACAACGGAAGAATCACAAGCTTCGATGTTTCCAACGGATTGTATGATGATGCCGTTTTTCAGATTCTGGAGGATTCGAGCGGAAATCTGTGGATGGGAAGCAACAAAGGAATCTCTCGCGTAAAAAAACAACAATTGAATGAGCTCGCTTCCTCAGCGATCAGAAAAATCGATTCGTATTCATACGGAATTTCAGACGGTATGGCTTCTAATGAATGCAACGGCGGCGCCTTTCCTTCGGGATGGAAGGATCAACTCGGAAGACTCTGGTTTCCAACGGATCAAGGCGTTGTTTTTTTTCACCCCGATCGACTGCCGATCAACCCGCATCAACCCCGCGTGCACATTGAATCCATTGTTGCAGATAGTGATGAGCCTGTGCGATCATCTCCGTTCCAGCAGAATCCGGTATTCAAAGCGGGGACCACGAAATTCGAACTTGCCTATACGGCTTTGAGCTTTCTCTATCCACAGAACGTCAAGTTTAAATATCAACTGGAAGGTTTTGACGAAGACTGGATCGATGCCGGGGTGCGAAGAACAGCATACTATACAAACGTTCCTCCGGGCCGGTACACGTTTCGTGTGATTGCTTCGAATAACGATGGAATCTGGAACCGGGAAGGATCATCCGTCAGGTTTCGATTGGAGCCTCATTACTATCAAACCTTCTGGTTTTATGCGCTTTGTTTGCTTCTGCTCGCGGCCCTGTCCATGGCTGCTTACCGTTTTCGAATTCGACAAATGCGTTTGCAGTTTGCGGCTGTTCTGGAAGAGCGCAACCGCATCTCGCGTGAAATCCATGATACGTTGACGCAGGATTTTACCGCGATTGTTTTGCAGCTTGAGGCGGCTGAAATGGTGCTCGAAAACATTTCAGAAGTTGCGCGTGAATACGTGGATCGCGCGCGCGAGCTGGCGCGTAACGGACTGAGCGAATCGCGCCGCTTTGTTCAGGCGCTTCGGCCTGCTTCGTTGGAAGGGGCGAACCTCTCACAGGCCCTGCAGCAGACGGCACAACGAACACTTTCCGGAACCGGAATCCGGATCCAGACAGAAGTTGGCGGAAAACCGAAGCGACTGGCTCCCGGGATCGAAGACAACTTGCTGCGAATTGCACAGGAAGCCTGCACAAATATTCGAAAACATACGGAGGCGAAGAACGTGTGGATTCGCTTGCACTACAAGAGATGGCTCACGGAAATGCGCATTGAGGATGACGGCGCCGGATTTGATCCGGAGAATCCAACTTCTGACCAGGGGGGCTTTGGCCTGACAAGTATGCGCGAACGAGCCGCGCAGGCAAAGGGCCGTATGGAAGTGCGAAGCGTAAAAGGCAGCGGTACTACAATTGTCATCACGGTTCCCCGTTTTTGACGCGCAACATTTTCACTTTCCGGGAACCCCGGTTTTGTGTGCGAATAAGTCGGTACGAGCTCGTTTGCGAATTGTAGCGCCCGCCTCCGGCGGGCTCCTTAGCTCGAGTTCGGCCCACGGGACGTGGGCGGTACAAACTGCTAACCGACGTTTTTCGCGTTTCCTGATGCGTCTCTACGACCTGATCCCCAGAGCTTTCATCCGCCGGTACAGCGTTACAAGGCCGATGTCTAACTTCTTTGCGGCAGCGGACACGTTTTGTTTCGATTCCGAGAGTGCGAGACGAATTTGCTCTTTTTCCACGTGCTCCAGAACCTCTTTCAAGCTGGGTCCGGTTTTGCCGTTAGTTTGGGAAATGATTTCCGGATTGAGCCTCCCGGTGTCGAGGAGTTCCCCATCATGGATGAAAAGAACAGCCTTGGAAATTTCATTTTCCAGTTCGCGAATATTGCCTGGCCAACTGTGTCCGGTCAAAACTTCAATGGCTGCACGCGAAATTCCCGCAATGCGCAGGCCACGAGACGCCGCTTCGCGCGATAGAAAATGCGCAGCGAGATTCGGTATATCCGCTCTGCGGTTGCGCAGCGGAGGAAGCTCCACGCTCCAGGTTGCGATCCGGTGGTACAAGTCCGAGCGAAAATTTCCCTGTCGAATTAATTCGTTGAGATCGCGGTTGGTAGCCGCCAGCACACGGACACGCGCCGGCCGCGGTTGATGCCCGCCCAGACGATAAACTTCCCGCTCTTGCAGTGCTCGCAGAATTCGAGCCTGCGTTTCCAGCGTCATGTCGGCAATCTCATCCAAAAATAGAGTGCCTTCATTCGCGGCCTCGAACTTGCCTGCTCGCTGCTCAACACCGGTCGCCACACCTCGTTCGATTCCAAAGAGTTCCGATTCCAACAGGTCGCGCGGCAAGGCTGCACAATTCAAGGGAACAAATGGACCCTCCGCGCGTCTGGAAGCAGCATGGATATAACGCGCGAGCACTTCTTTTCCTGTTCCCGATTCTCCCCGAATCAAAACGCTTACTTCGCCACGCGCTACCTGAAGCGCTTCTTCGTAAATTTGAATGACGCTCGTAACGATGGATGCGGGTTCCGGAAATGGAGGAGCAGCAGATACAGGCTTTGAAATTCTCAATGGAGTTGTTGCAACATTATCGGCAAGCAGTATCAAATCCAGGGCCGCCCTGATCAGCGGCTGGTAAGTTCGCGCAGAGGAGGACGTCGAAAAACCGATGCGCATTGTCACGTCACCGTCATGATTCTCCGCATAAGAAAGGTCGCTTTCCTTTTCTCGACTTGCCTGGAACAATACGCCTTCATTCATATCCTGAGTGGGCGAACCTTTCTTCGCGCCTGAGCTGGAAGCTTGTGCGCTAATTTCCACGCTGGAACAATGGAGAGTGTGAAAAAATGCCGAACCGACTGCTGCGGCCATCTGTGTCCGTCCAGCGCCGGCGCGAAGCTTCCTGACGAGCAAAGGAATGTCATGCAATGTAAACACATCCAGCGCCTTCAGCGTTGCCGTGCTTCCCTTTGGCGCGATATCTTTTGGTTTCAACGCCGGGGGTTCCTGCAGCGAGATCCCTACTTCCAGGTCTCGATCTTGAACTTCTTCAATTCTTACAGGGACCATTCCCAGAGTTAACAGCGTTCCCGGCGAAACTGTTTCACGCAGCACGCGGCGCGGCCCAATGTACGTTCCGTTTTGAGAACCCAGATCTTCTACCTCGACCCGATCACCCAACACCCGAATGACTGCATGCCGGCGCGAAACAGTGTCACTTACCAGACAGACATGACAGCCGGAATCGGAACCGAGAACATTTTCGCCCTTCTGAAGCGGCGATCTTAAAGTCTGATCACCAATTTGCGCGACAATCCGCAGGGCCATCCCCTCGTTCCTCCGTTTTCCTGATCATAGCATCATTTCAAGTGAACAGCTTTTTCAATTTTGAAATCCTGTTTTTCATCATTGAAAGGATACCACCCTCGAATAACCTGAAACACATGAGGTCCATTTTGCCTTTAACCTGCTGAAATACAACCGCTTGCGAGTCGTTTTGATGTGTTTTGAAAGGGGTTGGCACGCTGCTTGCCAATTACCGGTCATCAACCAGAAACGAACATGAAAAAACACAAAAATGAAAAATCAATCGGAGGAAAATAAACATGAAAAAAACAATATACCTTGCTTTAGCCACCGCATTGGCTCTTACCGCTTATGCAAATGCAGATATTGGCGGCACGCTCAGTGTTTCGGCGAGTGTTGTAGCAAGTTGTGAGATTAATTCAACTGCGAGCGTCGTCTTTGGACAGATTTCTGCCGGAGTCGCTTCGGCTGGTAACGGCTCCATTGGCGTGAGATGCACGAACGCAACTACATACAACATTGCTCTGGACAAAGGGGGCTCTGCCGGAACCGCCACGCAGCGAGAGATGGTTCCTACTTCGGGCAGCTCACTGTTATCTTACGCTTTGTTCAAAGACCCAGGCCTGACGCAACAATGGGGAGACAGCGACTTCGCCAATACATTCACGGACGGATCAAGCAAGTCCGCCACGGGAAGCGGTTTAGATCAAACGCATACCGTCCATGGACAGGTATACCCCGCATTCACAGACGATATCGGGGATTACACCGATTCCGTAGTCGTCACCATCATTTTCTAGAGGTGAATACCATGAAATCTTCGCTGTTGAAAATTGCCATCGTCTGGATCGCCCTGCTACCTGCCGTGGGCAGGGCTGGATCGTTTCAGGTGATTCCGATCCGATTGTTTGTGGGTGCAAGAGCCACAAGCACTGCCCTTACAGTCACGAATCTGGGAGACGACAAGACTACCGTCCAATTGCAGGCAAGGGCGTGGACTCAGGATGCGGAAGGACGAGATGTTTATGCGCCGACAAAGGACCTTCTTTTCTTCCCCAAAATGTTTACGATGCAAAAGGAGCAGGAGATGATCGTGCGGATCAGCTATCAGGGCGACCCTTCCCGCGATCGTGAGCGAACGTACAGACTCTTTGTGGAAGAACTTCCGATGTCGGATACTGCCGGAAATACCGTTCAGATGCCGCTCAGATTGGGAATACCGGTCTTCATGAAAGCTTCCGGTGAATCGGAACGGGGAGCGATTGAAAAAATTGAAACGGTTGCCGGCATTCTGCAGGTCAAAGTGAAAAACACAGGGAACCGCCACTTGATGGTCAAGAATATTCAAGCGACGGGAATCGATTCAACGGGCGCCCCTGTTTTCGATGAGAACGCCTCCGGTTGGTACGTGTTGCCAGGGGCGTCCCGCGTTTTTTCACTGAATTTGCCCGAAGAGCACTGCCGGAAGGCAATTGCAGCGAAGATCACCTTAACGACAGACGGAGTCAGACTGCAGTCTGACTCCGTTCTCAATCCGGGCCAATGCGCAGGTTTGAAGGCGAATGCGCAGTAAATGGCCGTTCATTGCGGTTGCGGTGCAGCTTTTTCCTGCACTCTGCGCAATTGCGTTCGGGTTGAACCTTACGGAACCGGTCATCATGAAAGTCATCGTCAATCAGGAAGACAAAGGCGAATACATTTTATTGATGGCTGAAGACGGCGATCCTCTGCTGTCGTTTGATGACTTAATGAAAATCGGTTTTCGCGGGGATCTTGGCGGAGTATCGATCGAAGGCAAACAGTATCTGTCGCTTCGTTCCCTGGCTCCAAAGGTAACATTCGTTATAGCGAAAGGGTCGAACCTGGAAATTACAGCGGATCCGCATCTCCTGCAAAAACAGCAAATCGACATTGCAGCGCGTCCCAATGCGAAAGTCCTGAAAACATCCGGAAGCGCCGCTTTCCTGAATTACAGCCTGGGTTACCAGTACGCGGACGGCTCCCGTTTCATTCAAGTTCCATGGGAATTCGGAATCAGTTCCCACGGCGTATTCGGTTTCAGCGATTTTCGCTACACACGGGACGCCGGGAACCGGAATCAATTCGTCCGGCTGAATACAAGCATCACACGCGATGATCCTGAGAATCAGCGAAGATTGGTGCTCGGCGACTTTTCGGCCGTCAGCGGTGATCTGGGAAGCGGCGGTTTTTTTGGCGGGATCAGCTTCTCCAAGAATTATGCTGCGGATCCTTATTTTATTCGCGTTCCCGGATTGAACCTTTCCGGTCTTTTGCGCACCGCTTCAAACGTTGAGCTGTATGTGAACGATGTTCTTGTCCGAACGGAGCGTCTAAGCGCCGGAGAATTCGAGTTTTCAAACGTCTGGCGCGGAAATGGCGCGGGCCAGGCAATGATTGTGATCACGGACGACTTTGGAAGGCAGCAGCGCATTTTTGTGCCTTTTTATCTTTCCAGCACCTTGCTTCAATCTGGTATTCATGATTACAGCTATAACTTCGGCGCAGAAAGGAATGAGTTCGGCATAGAGAATTTCAAGTATGGTTCCCCGGCCTTTATCGGGTTTCATCGATACGGATTCTCGAAATTCCTTACAGCCGGTGCGAGAGCGGAATTTGGCAACAACGTGTGGAATGCAGGCCCCTCCGTAACATTCCTGGCCGGCAACGCCGGAGAAATAAGCGCATCCATGGCCTTCAGCCGGAATGGTGAAATGCAGGGCTATGCAGGCGCCGTGGACCATGTTTTCATTACGAAGAAATTTTCCTCACGGTTCTCCCTGAAAGCATTTTCCGCTGAATTTGCGACACTTGCTGCCCGCCGTCTTCAGGAAAGAAAACCACGACTGCAGGTTCAGGCAGGATTTGGAGTCGGGCCGGTATCATTCAGATATCTTAGATCGGACCACTATGATGGGACAGCCCTTAACACAGCAACTGTGTCTTACAGCAGGCATCTGTTCCAGGATTTGTTGCTGACCACTTCGATTGCAAGGGTTCAGGATACAACCGTAAACTACGAATTTTTCGCAGGATTAAGTCTTTTTATCGGAAGGAATAAATCTGCAAATTTCAATTACAGGCAACGTGATCATACTCCGGCGGCAACAGTCAGTCTCCAGCAGAATCCTCCAACAGGCAGAGGGATTGGCTATCGCATTCTTGGCGAATGGAATGATCAGGCGGAAGGAGCGGATGCTTCACTTCAGTATAAAAGCAACCATGCCAGTTACACAATCGGAAGCGGCGGATCTTTCGAACATCGAAGTTTTGATATAAGAGTCGCAGGAGCGCTGGCTTTCATAGACGGCTCTGTGCACTTTTCGCGGCCGATTACAGACAGCTTTGCTCTAGTAAAAGTCGGAAGTCTGAAGGACGTAACGATCTTTTACAACAATGAGCCGGTCGGCGCCACCGGTGGCCGTGGAACAGCGCTGGTTCCGACACTGATTTCTTACTTGCCCAATCGACTTTCGATTGATGAAACAAAAATCCCTGTAGACGTCCAACTATCCGGACTGGAGAAATATGTTGCTCCGCCACTTCGCGGCGGCAGCATTCTCGACTTTCAGGCGGTCAGGTTTCAGGCATTTGAGGGTCTCCTGACCATTCGACAGGATGGTCTTGACACGCCTGCCGAATACGGGCAGTTGAAAATTCAACTGCTGGACAGATTCGTTGAGTCTGTTTTGGGAAAAGAAGGGATGTTTTATCTGGAAAACATACCTGTTGGAAAGTTTCCAGCAACGATTTCATTAAAAAGCAAAACATGTGTCTTCGAGTTACAGTTTCCGGATCGACCGGAAACGATTGTTGATCTTGGCCTTTTGAGATGTGAGATTCGAAACCATTCTGAAAAATAAGAAAGGATTCGGTAACTTGACGCCTGAAACTCTGTGGAAACCGAAAGTTCGCGGCAGTAGCCACCCTGGAGTTTCTGCATTTCGCGCGACGCAGGCAAGATGCCTGCGGCCTATAATGCGGACAGGATGTCCGGGCGCCACAGGGAGCGCAGGCTTCCAGCCTGCATTACGGGTCGCGGACTTCCAGTCCGCTTACGTAAACTGAAATTCTGAATCCACGCCCGTTTGCGGAAACAGAGTACAATCTTTACAGGCAAATCTTCGCAAGGGAAAAAGAGTGATGACGGGGAAAAAGGAAAGTTTCCACACGGATTCGACAGAAGATTCTCTACCCGCCGATCACTCTCTCAATGGATTTGACGCAAGCGTGGAAGCCCAACCAGTTTCCAAACAGGATCTTCCGATACAGTTTGGCCGGTATGAACTGCGTGAGTTGCTGGGAGAAGGCGCAATGGGACGAGTCTACAAAGCGTATGACACGCAATTGCAGCGGACCGTTGCCATGAAATTCCTCCGTTCCACTGAAATCGAATTGGTCCATCGCTTCCTTCAGGAGGCACGGGCTCAGGCCAGAGTGGACCACGATAATGTATGCAAGGTTTATGATGTCGGCAGCATCGAAGGCCGGCCGTATATTGCGATGCAGTTCATCCAGGGTGTTCCGCTGGATACGGCGATTCAAGGGATGTCTCTGGAAAAGAAGCTCGGAATCATCCGTGATGCCGCGCGTGGCCTTCAAGCCGCTCACGCGCAGGGACTGATCCATCGCGATATTAAGCCGTCCAACATCCTTGTACAAAATGGGGAGCGCCCTAAACCATACATTGTAGATTTCGGACTTGCGAAAGCAAGTGAGGCGCCCGGGTTAACGCAGTCCGGTGTGATTCTGGGTACGCCTTCTTATATGGCGCCGGAACAGGCCCATAGCGGTTCAGCCATCGACTCCAGGGTCGATATTTACAGTCTTGGCGCAACTCTCTACCGGATCGTTGTCGGCCATCCTCCGTTTGAAGGAGAAGATATTCTGGAAATCCTTGTCAAGTTAGTGCAGCAAGATCCGGTTCCTGTTCGTAAATTGAATCCTGCTCTTTCTGTGGATCTGAATACTGTGGTTATGAAGTGTCTGGAAAAGAATCCGTCCAGAAGGTATGAGTCCATGAATTCGCTTTTGGAAGATATCGACCGTCTGATTAACGGTGAACCTGTACGCGCCACGCGACCTTCACTCGTGCATATTGCAACGCAAAAACTGCGCAAGAATCGTCTTACTGCTTCATTGATTGCGCTTGCCGCCGTTTTTCTGCTGGTTTTTACCGGCCGGAGTGTTCGATCCGAAATGCAGCGGCGATTACAGGCAAAACTCTTGATTGAATTCCTGCAGGAAGCTCGACACACCGAAGATATTATGGAACATGCCTGCAAAGCCCCTTTGCACAATGTGACCCGGGAAAGGGAACAGGCAACTATTCAATTAGAACGAATTCGTGTGAGAATGCTGAAAGAGGGTTCTGTTGCCCTGGGGCCGGGAAACTACGCCCTGGGCCGCGGATACATGGCTTTGCGCGAATTTGATAAAGCTCGCCAACATATGGAGGCTGCGTGGAGCCGTTACGGGTACAGGATTCCTGAAGTTGCTTATTCACTCGGACTCATTTTGTCGGAATTATACAAGCAGGAACTGCCGCTTGTGCGCAGAATTCAGGATGAAGAACGGCGCAAGAGCCGCAACCTGGAAATGGACAAACAGTATCGTATTCCGGTTCAGAAATATATTGAGCTCGGCCGGCCTTCCGGAAGCCTTCCCGTCGAATATGTGGAAGCCATTTTGTTCTTTTTAGACGGCAAGTACCCGAAGGCGATTGAAAAAGCGCAGGAAGCGTCACGAAAAGAACCATGGTTGTATGATGCCGATCTACTCATAGGGGATGCTTACGGTCAGATGGCTGATGCTGAGATTGATTCAGGGCTCAATGAAGCTGTCCGGCATTTGGAAAAAGCAAAGGAGGCTTATGCCGGCGCAATTCAAAAAGCGCCCAGCGATGTTGCCCCGTATGAAGGCCTGGGTTGGGCCGAAGTTGTCACAATGGACATTTCGATTTATCGAAGCACCGAATCACTGAAGCTGGCCTACGAGAAAGCGCTGGAAGTTGCCGGGTGGGCGCTGGTTGCGAATCCACGCAGTTCCATTGCTTTTAGAATACGCTCACGATCGTCGTTCCGCTGGGCCGAATATCTGGAAACGCACGGTGAGGATCCGAGGGAAGTGTTGAAACTTGCTGTAGAGGCGGCGCGGCTCGGACTGGAAGTGAAGCCACAGGACGAAATGCTGTACCGGAATATGGCCGTTTCCTACCTTGTTCAAGCCCGGTACGAAATGAAACACGGTATCCCTCCACAAGAATCATTTCGTCAGGCCGGATCAAGCTTCGCGCAGGGAGTTAAGCTGAATCCGGAGGAGTTTGCAAATTACAACAATCTCGGAGTGACACTCTATTTTCAGGCCCGGTGGGAGTTTGATGCGGGAAGAGATCCCGGCGCGACTTTAAAAGCCGCACTGGAGGCTCTCCGGCACGCGATTCGATTGAAGCCCAATGCGATTTATGCCCAGGAGAATTTCGGTCTTGTGTATTCACTGCAAGGACGTTACGAAGCGGCAACGGGAAAAGACTCTTCGAAATCTCTTGCTGCCGCGGTGAAGTATTGCTCTGACGCGATCCGGCTTGATGGCAAATTCAGTTACGGGTATAGAACGCTTGGGCTGGCGCTGACTGAAACCGCCCTGCAAACACTCAGAAAAAAGGAGTCTCCCGAATCCGTCTTGCAGCAGGCATTCGAGACTCTGCAGAAAGGGCTTCAGATTAAAGACGATTTCGATGAACTCTGGCTGTTCCAGGGCAAAGCTTACTGGATTCAGGGGCTCCGGCAGTACAGTCTGGATCAATCTCCTGAATCGTCTTGCCTCATGGCGGAAGAGTCGTTGAACAAGGCTTTGGAACGGAATGCGCAATCTGCAGACGCCTATCTCCTGCTTGCGCAAGTACACCGGCTTCGGGCTGAATGGCGACATCTACAGAAACAGAAGGCACAAACGGACATCCGTGCAGGCCTCAAAATGGTCGAACAGGCTTCCCGGCTCAATTCCTATCTTGTGGAAACAAAGGCCCTTCATGCAGCACTCCTTATCCTGCAATCAGAGGAGTCACAGGGACCTGTTTCAGTCAGGACCGCACAACAGGCCTACGAGATCCTTCAGCAGGCCCTTCAATCAAATCCTTTCCTGAAACCCGAATACGAATACCTTCTGCAGAATCTTTGAGATTGGAAAATGGCGAAATCCTCAGATAGAAAGTGAGACCGCAGGAAATTCTAAATTCTTCATGGGCGCGACGATAAAGAGCCTGTGGTCGCCTGATATGTAACCGTTTCGGTTACATATTTGCCAGACGGCGGGCGGCACAAAACGGGAAGTTCAGATCGATCGCAGTGCGCTGACAGATAAGAAACAGTTGTTTGGCCGCCACCCTCTCTCCATTTGCAAAGTGTTGTGCCGCGATCATGAAGTATGCATGAGGGAGCATCCGGTAATCGGCTTTTCTCGCTTCCGCAACAACCTGCTCCGCGGACAGAGTACCTGCCAGCCCATGTGCCATTGCCAGAATCGATTTTTGTTCCCGTGAGAGAGGGACGGTTTTAGAAAGCTCTTCCTCGACTTCCCGGATCAAATCGGCCGCGGACTTTTTGTTGCCTTCCATTTTTAGAGCTGCAGCAGCGTAAATCCTGTACAGCGGTGAAGCTCCCCATTGGCTTTTTTCCAATGAGTTTCGCAAGTGAAGAATCGCATCCTGATAGCGACCTGTATCAATGAAGTGTTCGAATTGTTTGTAAGCCAGCCCCGCGTCGAGATCGGATCTTTTTCCTGAAGATGCAAGCCATTTTTCCAAATCATCCTGTTTGTTTGCGACAGAGAACAGCTGAGTTTTCAGATACCAGATTTCGGCGTTCATTCCA
>Ga0247727_10007394_pt1 | contig 20919 bp, 17 predicted proteins | sample WisWelCaveWW1625_FD_202498 | JGI IMG/M metagenome (GOLD analysis project Ga0247727, IMG submission 202498) | Biofilm microbial communities from Wishing Well Cave, Virginia, United States - WW16-25 | ecosystem: Environmental > Aquatic > Deep subsurface > Groundwater > Cave microbial mat | place... | reverse complement strand
AGGAAGAGATTGAGTCGGTAGTCGGACGGATTCGTCAGGCCGGGCTGGAGCCGCAGGTCCTCCGAGGGACGGAGCGGACGGTGGTGGCCGCGCTCGGCGACGAACGGCTTTTGCAGAACGTCCCCTTGTCGATCCTCTCTGGCGTGGAAGAGGCGTTGCCCATTCTGGCCCCGTACAAACTGGCGAGCCGCGAGTTCAAACACGACGACACCAAAATCTCCGTCGGCAATCAGGTCATCGGCGGGAAGAAGATCGTGCTTATGGCCGGGCCTTGCTCGGTGGAGACGCGCGATCGGCTGATTTCGATTGCCGAGTCGGTCAAGGCGGCGGGCGCGACCATCTTGCGCGGCGGGGCCTTCAAGCCGCGCACATCGCCGCACGCCTTTCAGGGGTTGGGCGAGGAGGGGCTGGAATATCTTTCGGAGGCGCGTCGAAAGACCGGCCTGCCGGTCATCACCGAAATCATGGACCCGCGCGATCTGCCGCTGATTATGGCGCATGCCGACATTATCCAGATTGGCGCGCGCAACATGCAAAACTTCCGGCTGCTGTCGGAGGTCGGTTCGCAGCGCGAAAAGCCGGTGATGCTGAAACGGGGACTTTCGGCCACAATTAAAGAACTGCTGCTCTCTGCCGAATATATCCTGGCGGCGGGCAACCCGAATGTGATGCTTTGTGAGCGGGGGGTTCGAACGTTTGAAACCGAAACGCGCAACACGCTTGATCTGTCGGCGGTGCCGGTGTTGCGCCGATTGTCGCATCTGCCGATTATCGTCGATCCCAGCCACGCCGTCGGGAAGACCTGTTTTGTGGCGCCAATGGCAAAGGCCGCCGTGGCGGCGGGCGCGGACGGGATCATGATCGAGGTCCACTCCCACCCGCAGGAGGCCTACTGCGATGGAGATCAAGCGGTTCTTCCGGCCGACTTTGAGCGGCTCGTCGGCGAGATGCGCCGCATCGCCCAAGCGGTCGATCGGGATATTTAGCAGGAATTGTAAACGAGGGTCAGATGGCAGGTACCATACATTTTAAGCAGATGACGGTCATCGGCGTTGGCCTGATCGGCGGATCACTCGGGCTGGTCGCGCGGCGCAAGCGGCTTGTGAAGGCGGTCGTTGGCTACGGAAAGCGGCGGGGTGAGATGCAGCGCGCCATTGCCTCCGGCGCGATTGATCGCTACTTCCTCTCGCTCGACCGGGCGGTCGAAGAGGCCGATCTCGTTGTGCTCGCGACGCCGGTCGGCACGTTCGAGAAGATCTGCGTCGCGATGGCGCCGCATCTGAAGCCGGGTACGATTGTTACCGATGTCGGTAGTGTGAAGGGCGGTCTCGTCACGAAACTCGAAGGCCTCATGCCGGAGGGGGTCTTCTTCGTCGGTGCGCACCCGATTGCCGGACGCGAGCGCTCCGGCGTGGAGTCGGCGGCCATCGACCTTTTCGCCGGTCACCGCTGTATCCTCACGCCGACCAAACAGACCTTGCGTCGGGCATTGACCAAGATTCGCACCTTCTGGGAAGCCGTCGGCGCCGGCACGATGGAGATGGAACCCGCAGAGCATGACCGGATTATGGCGGCGGTCAGCCATCTGCCGCATCTGGTCGCCTACGCCCTCATGGAGGTGCTTTCGCACCCGTCCCTGACGAAAGATAACCCGGTCCGATTTTCCGGCGGCGGCCTGCGGGACTTCACCCGAATTGCCGCGAGCGCGCCAGAGATGTGGCGCGACATCTTCCTGGCCAATAACGACAACGTGGTGCACATGGTCGATCTCTACATCCAGGCGCTCGAAACGATCAAAAAGAAGATCGTCGCCGGAGACGGCCCCGGGCTGGTCGAGATTTTCACCCGCGCCCGCACGGTTCGCGAAAAGAGCGTCGCGCCCTGATCTCCCGCCGCTTCACCTCCATTTCAACATGATGAAATGTTCATCCTGATTCTTATGGCGACCGCTCATCCTGAGCCTGTCGAAGGATGAACGGTCGGTTTTGTGCCACCAACCCCTTCCCATTCCATGACCCCGAAAACCATCACCCCGGTTTCCCACCCGCTGCGGGGAGTGGTTCGTATCCCTGGCGACAAATCAATCACCCACCGCGCCGTCATCTTTTCGGCGCTCGCCTTCGGGACGAGTCGCATCGACGGCTATCTCCCATCCGACGACTGTCTCCGGACCGTGGCGGCCTTCCGCCAAATGGGCGTCGCCTTCGAAGAGGTGCGACACGACGGGGCGCCAGCGTTGCGGGTGACGGGGGTGGGACGGCGCGGGTTATTGGAGCCTGCGAATGTGATCGACTGCGGCAATTCGGGGACGACGATGCGGCTGTTGACGGGGCTGCTCGCCGGACAATCCTTTTTTTCGGTATTGGCCGGAGATGCCTCGCTGCGGCGGCGGCCGATGCGCCGCGTCATTGATCCACTCCGACGAATGGGGGCGGAGATTTCCGGCCGCGCCGACGACCATCTGGCGCCCCTCGCCATTCGCGGTCGGCGGCTTTCGGGCATCGACCATGCGCTTCCGATCGCCAGCGCACAGGTGAAATCAGCCATCTTGCTCGCGGGACTGACCGCAAGCGGAGCGACCCGCGTGCGGGAGCCTGCCCACTCCCGCGACCACACCGAGCGAATGCTGTCACACTTCGGCCAACCCTGCCTGCGCCAGGACGACTGGATCGGCGTCCAGGGGGGTGGCGGACTGACCGGTGTCGATGTGGCCGTTCCGGGCGATTTTTCTTCTGCGGCCTTCTTTCTGGTGGCGGCGGCCGTGGTGGAGGATTCTGAAATCACTGTGGACCAAATCGGGATCAACCCAACGCGAACCGGCCTCATCGACGTTCTTCGAAAGATGGGGGCCGATATTTCTCTTACGCCTCGCCCGTCGCTCTGCGGCGAGCCAGTCGCCGAAATCACCGTCCGATGGCGCCCTCTGCGGGGAATAACGGTTGCGGGGGATCGCCTCCCGTCACTGATCGACGAGTTCCCAATCCTCTGCGTGGCGGCGGCCGTCGCCGACGGGGAGACGGTCATTCGCGGGGCGGCGGAGTTGCGCGTGAAAGAGAGTGATCGAATCGCCGCAATGGCCGAAGCATTGTCCGCCGTTGGCGTGAAGGCCGAGGCCCTGCCAGATGGCATCCGCATCCCGGGCGGCGGGCGCTTTACCGGTGGCACCTGTAAAACACACGGCGATCATCGCGTGGCGATGGCAATGGCGGTCGCAGCCCTCGTGGCCACCGGCCCAATCACGCTCAACGACACCGACAGCATCCAAACCTCCTTCCCTGACTTCATGACACAGCTCGCGTCGCTGACCGCCCGCCCCGAATAGACTTTTCAGATCAGAAATACCGACCGGACGAGTCGGGTCAAGATGTATCTGCATCGAGTAACCGGTACCGCCCCGCCTGTTTGTTCAAAGAGGCTGCAACTTCCTGAAAACAGGCTACAATAAGGTCATGAGACGATCTGCGTGGCTATTTCCCATTTTCACATTTCTTCTGTCGGTTGCGGTGGCGCAGGCGGCGCAGGAGGTGATCCCCGGGCCGAAGGCCGAGTCCTGGCCGTATTGGGAACAGGCCGATCCCAAAAATAACCGGCAGATCGACCATGGCGTCTGGAACCAGTTTCTGTCGAAATACGTGATGACGGACCACCCGAGCGGGATCGACCGCGTTCGATACGACGAGGTTCCCCCGAAAGATCGCCGGGCGTTGGCGGCGTATTTGGACCGGCTCATCGACCTGGATGTTCGCAACTTCAATCGCGCCGAACAGCGGGCCTACTGGATCAATCTCTACAACGCCTCGGTCGTCAATATGGTGCTTGAGAATCCCAAGGCCCCCAACGTTCTGAAGATCGATATGGGTTTCTTCCGGAAAGGCCCCTGGCGGGTCAAGCGGATGACGATCACCCGCAAGTGGATGTCGCTGGACGACATTGAACACCGGATTTTGCGTTCGGGGTGGCGCGATCCGCGGATCCACTATGTGCTCAACCTGGCCAGTCTCGGCAGCCCCAACATGCCCCCCGAGGCGTTCACGGCCGAAAACAGCGAACGCCTCCTGGACGCGGCGGCCCGCGCCTACGTCAATCATCCCCGTGGCGCTGCGGTGACCGCAGGGCGGCTGACGGTTTCCAGCCTCTATTTCTGGTACCAAGACGACTTCGGCGGCAATGCGCAAGGCATCATCGACCACCTCCGCCGCTATGCCACCGGCGCCCTAAAGACCCACCTTGCCTCGCCCCGCCGTATCACCCATCACACCTACGACTGGAACCTAAACCACCCGTAATCCCGTACGCTCCCCCGTTCCGTCTGATACAAAAACCCCCGTTCAGAACCTCCTTCTGGCCGGTTTCGGTCTATCACGATGCGATCCGGCGAACGATTCCTGTATGATGCCTGCGGTTCCAGTTTTTTTAACAATCCGTCGTTCGGTTTTAGATCATTGGTTTTCCACTTTGACAAACTCGGAGATGCTTGTGGGTTGATTATTGCGATCTGGTTGCTGATCACTTATGCCAAGGCAAACCTCGACAATTTACCTGCCGGGTTTCTCGCCAAACTCAAACATGAGGTGGAACATGGATAAAGAGATGGAACAATTCCAGAACGATCTTCTTGTGTCAGCCCGCCAGATGAAAGCGGATCAATCGGCCCGTGTTACCGAAGTTCCGGTTTCGCCTATCGTGTCGGTGCGCAATGCCGTTGGGCTTTCGCAGACGCATTTCGCCACTTTGCTTGGCGTCTCTGTGCGCACCCTGCAAGAGTGGGAGCAGGGGCGGCGTTCGCCTTCCGGGGCTGCCAAAACGTTGTTGCGTGTGGCGGAAAAGCATCCCGATGTTCTACGCGAGTTAGCGGCGTAAAAAGTTCCCTTCGCCCGCACCCCCTCGCCTCACCTGTCAACCCGCCGAACGAGGTGTTAGATCTTTACGTATTTCTGTCATTGGGGTAAAAAGTGAATCAACCTGCCATGCTCCTTCTAGAAGATGGGACGACGTTTTTGGGCCGGTCGTTTGGCGCGGACGGCGAGTCGGTGGGTGAAGTCGTCTTTAATACTGGAATGACCGGTTACCATGAGATCGTCACCGATCCATCGTACCGGGGTCAGATCGTGACGATGACCTGCCCGCTCATCGGGAACGTTGGCGTCAACTTGGACGACGATGAGTCGCCCCGCCCCTGGCTCTCCGGGCTGATAGTCCGGGAATATATCGACCGGCCCAGCAACTGGCGCGCTACGGCGTCGCTCTCCAATCTGCTGGTTCGACATGGCGTGGTGGCGATCGACGGCATCGACACGCGGGCGCTCACCCGAAAAATCCGGCAGGCAGGGGCAATGATGGGAATCCTCTCCACCCGCCGACATGACGTGGGCGACGTGGCGGCGTTGCGAGCTGTCCTGGCCGCCGCGCCGACGCTCATCGGCCGTGACCTGGTGCGCGAGGTGACCTGCGCCGTGCCACAGGTCTGGTCGAATGGCGTGGGGCCGCATGTGGTGGTCTACGACTTTGGTGTGAAACGGAATATCCTTCGTCAACTTTCCGATCTCTCCTGTCGGGTCACGGTGGTGCCGGCGTCAACCTCCGCAGAGGCCGCGCTTGCGCTTCGACCCGACGGCCTCCTTTTCTCCAACGGCCCCGGCGATCCCGAAGCGCTCCCCGACGCCATCACCGCCGCTGAACGGCTGATCGGAAAGCGGCCGATCTTCGGTATCTGCCTCGGCCACCAGATTCTCGGTCTGGCGTTGGGGGGGAAGTGCGTGAAGTTGAAATTTGGCCATCATGGCTGCAACCATCCGGTGCGGGAGATGGCGAGCGGACGGGTGCAGATCACCTCGCAAAACCACGGCTTCGCCATCGACTTCTCCGGCACCGCCGATGTCGAGGTGACCCATGTCAGCCTGAACGACCAGACGCCGGAGGGGATGCGTCATCGAACGCTCCCCGTGTCGTCGGTTCAATTCCACCCGGAAGCCGCGCCGGGACCGCACGACGCGCAGGGCCTGCTTAACCAGTTCGTCGCAAGGCTGCGGCCTGCGACTGCATAGGGCATCGTGCAGAACGAACGGGATAGATTTAGAGATGTTTCAAGGCCAGGAAGAAATTAACCTCTCCCGACATCCCCTTTGAATAAAGGGGAGGAGTAAAGGCAAGTCCCCCCTCTTTCAGTCTTAAAGAGGGGGCGAGGTGGAGCTCATCCAACAACCATGCCAAAGCGCGAAGACATTCAGACGATTTTAATCATCGGCGCGGGGCCGATCGTCATTGGCCAGGCCTGTGAGTTTGACTACTCCGGCACGCAGGCGTGCAAGGCGCTGCGCGAGGAGGGTTATCGCGTCGTGCTGATCAACAGCAACCCGGCGACGATCATGACCGACATCGACATGGCGGATCGCACTTACATCGAGCCGATCACCGTCGAGACGATTACGGCGATCATCGCGCGGGAGCGGCCCGACGCACTCCTGCCGACGATGGGCGGACAGACGGCGCTCAACATGGCGATGGCACTGTCGGAGGCGGGGGTGCTGTCGCGCTTTGGCGTGAGGCTCATTGGCGCCAACGTGGAATCGATCCGCCGGGCCGAAGATCGGGTGCAGTTCAAGGCGACGGTCGAGGCAGCGGGCCTCCGCTGCACAAAAAGCGGCGAGGCGCACAATTTAGCGGAGGCCGAAGCCGTCGTCGCTACCGTCGGATATCCGGTGATTATTCGCAGCTCATTTACGCTCGGCGGGTTGGGCGGCGGCGTCGCTCACAATCCGGACGAGTTCGCGCGAGTGATCGAAGCGGGGCTTGCGGCGAGTCCGATCCACTCGGTGCTCATCGAGGAGTCGGCGCTCGGCTGGAAGGAGTTTGAGCTGGAGGTGATGCGCGACTGCAACGACAACGTCGTCGTGATCTGCTCCATTGAAAACATCGATCCGATGGGGATCCACACAGGCGATTCGATCACGGTGGCGCCGGCGCAGACGCTGACCGACCGCGAATATCAAGCCATGCGCGACGCGGCCGTACGGGTCATCCGCGCAGTCGGCGTGGAGACGGGCGGCTCGAATATCCAGTTTGCGCTCCACCCCGACACCGGCGAAATGCGGGTCATTGAAATGAACCCGCGCGTCTCCCGCAGCTCGGCCCTCGCCTCCAAGGCGACCGGCTTCCCCATCGCCAAAATCGCCGCGAAGCTCGCCGTCGGCTTCACGCTCGACGAGATTAGAAACGACATCACCCGCGTCACCCCCGCCTCGTTTGAGCCGACGATCGATTACGTCGTGGTCAAAATCCCTCGGTTCGCCTTCGAGAAGTTTCCGCAGGCCGACCCAACGCTGACGCTGCAGATGAAGTCGGTTGGCGAGGTGATGGCGCTGGGGGGAACTTTCAAGTCGGCTTTTTTGAAGGCCCTCCGGTCGCTTGAAACCGGCCGCGATGCCTTCGTCGTCGATGGCGATGGCGGAGAGATTGCGACGCGCATCTCGCGGCCGACGCAGGAGCGGATCGCCTGGGTCGCCGAGGGGTTGCGGCGGGGCATGTCGGTTGATGAAATCTATCGTCTGTCGCAAATCGACCGATGGTTTCTCCGGCAGATCGAAGAGATGGTGCAGATGCGCGAACGCCTCGCGGCCCCCCCGTCTGCCCCGCTGTCGGACGCGACGCTCCGCGAGGCAAAGGCCGTCGGCTTCTCCGACTTGCAGATTGCCAAGGCCACCCAAACGTCCGAGGCGGCCGTGCGGGCGCAGCGGGCGCGGGCCGGTATTTTCCCCGTCTACAAACGGGTCGATACCTGCGGCGCGGAGTTTGAGGCCGATACGCCGTATCTCTATTCAACCTACGACACCGAGTGCGAGGCGGCACCGACCGACCGAAAGAAGGTCATCATCCTCGGCAGCGGCCCCAACCGGATCGGGCAGGGGATTGAGTTTGATTACTGCTGTGTTCATGCGGCGATGGCACTGCGGGAGATGGGCGTCGAGTCGATCATGATCAATTGCAACCCAGAGACGGTCAGCACCGATTACGACACCGCCGACCGTCTCTACTTCGAGCCGCTGACACTCGAAGATGTGCTGCATATCATTCGCATCGAGGCCCCCGTCGCGGGCGTGGTGGTGCAGTTCGGCGGCCAGACCCCGCTGTCGCTGGCTCTGCCACTCGCCGCAGCGGGGGTGCCGATCCTCGGTACCCCGCCGGATGAAATCGACCGCGCCGAAAACCGCCAGCGGTTTCGGGCGCTGCTTGAAACGCTGGGGTTCAAACAGCCCGAATCGGGCATGGCGCGGACGGCGGAAGAGGCCGATGCCGTGGCCACCGCCATCGGCTATCCGGTGATGGTGCGGCCCTCGTACGTCCTCGGCGGGCGGGCGATGGAAATTATTTATAACGCCGCCGACCTCGCCCGTTACATGACGCAGGCGCAGGGCCTCACGGCCGATCGGCCGATACTGATCGACCGTTATCTCCAGGGGGCGATGGAGATCGATGTGGATGCCGTCTCGGACGGGCGGAGGGTCATCATCGGCGGCATCATGGAGCATATTGAGGAGGCGGGAATTCATTCGGGCGATTCGGCCTGCATGTTGCCGCCGCAGTCGCTGTCGCCCGCGATGCTCGGCGTCATTGAGACGCAGACGGTCGCGTTAGCGGCGGCGCTCTCGGTCGTCGGTCTGATGAATATTCAGTTTGCCGTGAAGGACGGGGAAGTCTACATTCTGGAGGTCAATCCGCGCGGCTCCCGCACCGTGCCGTTCGTCAGCAAGGCGACCGGGCGACCGCTCGCCAAAATGGCGATGCGGGCGATGATGGGGGCGCCACTCGACGAACAGGTGACGGGGAGCCAAAAGCCGTTGCGGCATGTGGCGGTAAAGGAGACGGTGCTGCCGTTTCGGCGACTGGGGGTGGACGCCGTTTTGGGGCCGGAGATGAAGTCGACCGGGGAGGTGATGGGGATCGACACCGATTTCGGCGCCGCGTTCGCCAAGGCGCAGGCCGCCGCCGACAACGCCCTCCCACGGGCGGGACAGGTCTTCATCAGCGTGAAGGATGCCGACAAGGCGGCGATTACCCCGATGGCCCAGCGTCTGGTGGCGCTCGGATTCACCCTAATCGCCACGGAAGGAACGGCGGCGCACTTGAGCCAACAGGGGATGGCGGTGGCGCGGGTGAACAAGGTCAAACAGGGCAGCCCGCATATCGTCGATCGCCTGAAGACCAGGGAGATCGACCTCGTATTCAACACGATCGGCGACGCACGGTCGCGGGAAGACTCCGCCTCCATCCGCCGAACAGTGCTACAAGAGGGGATTCCATACTTCACCACCGTCGCAGGCGCCCGCGCCGCCGTCCTCGGCATCGAGGCGCAGCAGCGCCGAACCCCGACCGTCTGCTCGCTCCAGGAATACCACCAGGCCGCCGAAGCGTCTCTGGCGGGCGGGTAAAGTCCCTCCCCTGGAATCTCTGCCATGGTTCGCTGGGTGACCTGTTTTCACTTTTTCAATGAGGCTTTATGATTTTACCGGGCAGCGCCATCGGCATCCTGGGTGGAGGACAGCTGGGCCTCTTCTTTGCGCAAGCCGCGCGACGGATGGGCTATTCCGTGGCGGTTTGGGATCCCGATCCGTCTGCCCCCGCACGGCACTGCGCCGACCGGTTCGTCTGCGAACCTTTTGCCTCGGAGAGCGGGTTACGGTCGTTTCTCAAGGAGACCCAGGCGGTTACTTATGAACGCGAAGCCATTCCCATCGTATGGGTGGAGCGGATCGAGGCCGAGATTCCCGTATGGCCCAGCAGTCGCGTCTTACGTCTTCTCCAAAATCGTATTCTTCAAAAACAGGCGCTGGCAAAGGCGGGGCTTCCGGTGGCCCCCTTTTGTCCCATCACCGACCCGATGGGGCTTCACGCCGCGCTCGAAGGGGTCGGCTTTCCTGCGATTTGCAAGACGGCGACCGCCGGTTACGATGGTCTCGGTCAGTGGCGAATCAACAATCCGACCGACGCGACCGCATGGCGCGAAGCCCAGAGAGGACATTCCCCAGGATCAATGTTGGCTGCTGAATGGATTCTGGAAGGGTGGGTTCCGCACACGAAGGAGTTGTCTGTAATTGTGGTCCGAGATGCAACGGGAGAGACGGTGACTTATCCCGTCACGGAGAATCTTCACGAAAATGGGATTCTCCGAATGAGCCGAACCCCGGCACCGATCCATCCGAACCTCGCCGACGCGGTTCGGCGTCTTGCCGCTGCGGCCCTCTCTGCGATCGGCGGGGTCGGCCTTTTTTGTGTGGAGATGTTTTGTTTGTCTGACGACCAGTTACTCATCAACGAAATCGCGCCGCGCCCTCATAATTCGGGCCACTATTCGCTAGATGCCGCCAGTCCCTCTCAGTTTGAGCAGCAGGTGCGGGTCGTCTGCAATCTCCCGCTGATCACGCTAACCCTCTCCTCAACCGCCGTGATGATCAACCTCCTGGGTGAGGAGGTCGAAATCACTCGGTCGTCTGACAAATTACGTCGCCTTCTCGCCTTACCGGATGTTCACCTCTACTTGTATGGTAAACGCGAGGTCCGCCCCGGGCGCAAGATGGGGCACCTCTGTGTGACGGGTCTGAATCCGGAGGTCGTATCAGAGAAAGCCGCAGAAATTATGGGGCTGATTCGCCCTGCGTGAAGTCTCAATTCGGTCTGGTCAATGTAGAACGCAGCGCAAAAGAGTCTTCCCGGAAAAACCGTATTTGGGGCGGCGCAAGATCGCCGTGAAGGTGGTGGACATTTTTGGCAACGATACGATGACGATTGTTGAGGTGAGAATATGAACACGGATCACCCCGATCTATTCATCACCGCCATGCTCAAACAGGATTTGGAAACCCTGCTGAATCACCCTGTGGATGTTATTCGGCTGCGAGAGACAATGAATCCACGGCTAAAGGCCAGAATTGAACGGGAGGCGGCCTATGTCTGATGCCAACTTGTTGTCGGAAAGATTGCAAGCCGTCTTGACGGCGTTAGAGAGGATTCCCAGTCGTTGCGTCGCGTGTCATAGTACGATTGCGATAACAGAGTGGAAGAGGACCGAAACCGAATGACAAGTGCAACGGATAAACAGTTCGTCTCGCTAGACGACTTCAGAAATAATGTGGTGCAGGTTTTTGAAAGAGTGGCTGCGTAATTAAGGAGCGTCAAATGAAAGTGCCGATGACATTGAAGGGTTACGAGCAGTTGCAGGCGGAGCTGGCCCATCTCAAGAAGACGGAGCGGCCGAAGGTGGTGGCCGACATTGCCGAGGCCCGCGCGCATGGCGACCTGAAGGAAAACGCCGAATATACTGCGGCGAAGGAGAAGCAGGGATTTATTGAGGGACGGATTGGGGAGATCGGGGCGAAGCTTGCGTCGGCGGAGGTGATCGACACGACCGGTCTTTCCACCGAAAAGGTCGTCTTCGGCGCAACGGTCTATCTGCTGAACCCGGAGACCGAGGAGGAGAAGAAATATACGATTGTCGGCGTCGACGAGGCCGACTTAAAAATTAGCAAGATATCAATCCATTCGCCGGTGGCCAAATCACTGATCGGCCGGAAGGTCGGCGACGAGGCGAAGATCGTTACCCCCAGCCATACCGTCCTCTACGAAATCTTGAAAATCACGTTTGAATAGTCCGACGCAGCTTGGGCGATATAGATGGGTTGCGTTCTCTATCCGCCCGGAGTACGGTGCCACGAAATTTGGGCTACAGGGGTCATCCATTTATCCGAAAGGTCGCAAATGGCCGGATGTAGAGATCAACATTTGAAGATTCACCTTTATCTCTTTCTCGTCTGTATGACGGTTGCGGCACAGGCTGGCGCGGCGGTCTCTCCCGATCAGACGATCGATTTCAAGAAGACGAAGGGGGCGGTTTTATTTAACGAGGGGAACTATCAGGCGGCGGAGGCGCTTCTGAAAGAGGTCGTTGCCGTGCGGCCTGATGACGCTCGTGCGGCCTATCTCCTCGGGGCGTCGGAAAACAAGCAAGGCAAACTGGACGCGGCGGAAGGCCATCTCCTGTCGGCGGTTCGTGGAGCGGAGACGCTCGACTCGGTCCAAGGGCCGGCCTATCTCGAATTGGGCACCCTGTACCATCGGCAAAAGCGATATGAAGATGCCCTGACGGCCCTCAAAAATGCGGAAGATGTTTTTTCTAAATCCGGAGCCAACCCGGTAGAGATGGCGCTCATCCGCTACTACCGGGGACGGGCCTGGCAGAGTACGCAGCGGCAGGACATCGCGATTCCCATTTTCCTCGAAATTGCAAACGCACCGACAAACTTTTCGCCGGAGTTGTCTTTAACCGCACGTTACCATCTCGGCGTCTCCTACTACCGGCAGGGCGATCTGAAGAAGGCGCGGGAGGCGTTTGAGACGGTGGTTCGGACCTCCGCCCGTTCGGCGATCGGACAGTCTTCGCAAACCTACCTTACCCAAATGACGCAAACCGGAGGGCGAGACAAACCCTTGAGCCTCACGCTCCGGCTCGGAGTCGAATATGACGACAACGTGGCGCTTTCGCAGTCGGAACCCGGCGTCGCCGCATTGAGTGATCGCAGCGACACGCGGTTGGCGTTTTATCTTCGTGGCCGCGCCCTGCTGGGACAGTGGCGCGGCTTTCGGGCTGGCGCGGTGTATACCCATTCCCAGAGCGCACATCAGGATTTGGACGCCTTCGACACACGAAACATTGAGCCGGGTCTCTATGTTACACGCGGCATCGGGCGGGTCGAGATGCGCGTCGATTACCTCTTCAATCGTGTCGAGGTCGGCGACGACAACTACCTCAAACGCCATACCGTCCGCCCAGCCCTTTTGCTCGGAAATGGCGACAAGACCCAAGCCGAACTCTTTTACGAAGGCCAGCGCTCCTATTTCAAAAATAGCGCCCTTTTTCCCAACAGCGAAGACCGCAGTGGCAACAGTCACCAGGTCGGGGCAAAGGTATGGCGCTATGTTTACGGCGGAGACGTTCTGCTGCATGGCGGGTATATTCTGGAGGTGAATCGGGCTGCGGAGGATGCCTGGGCCTATCTGGGGCATCGGATTCTCTTTGGGCCAACCTTGTCACTACCCGCGCATCTGCGTGCCGTGCTCCACGGCGAGTACGCCTTTCGGGATTACGACGAGCCGAGCCAGTTTGCCACAACGCCCGCCGACCGGGCGGACCGGAACGACCGGACGCTCCGCCTGCAAGCGACGCTGTCGCGCCCCATAACGACCATTTTTGATCTTTCGGTGCGCTATGCGCATGCTCGGAACGACTCCAATGTTTCCGTCTTTGACTATCATCGCAACACTTACGGCATGTACGTTTCCGGACATTTTTAAGGAGGGATTCGCGTGCAGATGACATGGCTTCGCTGGATGATGACGATCCTCTTCCTGCCGACCGCTGCGTTCGGACAGGAGGTCATCGGCTCGGTCACCACAGTTCAAAAAAAGGTCTGGGTCGCCCATGAAGGTTCCGAGAAGTCGATTTTCGTGAGAATGGCCGATCCGGTCAGCGCGCGGGACACCTACAAAACCGGCCCGCAATCTCGGGTGAAACTTCTCTTTGAAGACGACAGCATTTTCGTTCTGTCTGAAAATTCGGAGATACAGATCACCGAGAACATTTACGATCCTGCGAATGATCGTCGCAGCACGGTCATCAATCTGTTCAGTGGCGCCATTCGAACGCTGGTCGGGAAATCCTTCTCTGGCGCCGGATCGAAGCTCGAAATCCACACCCCGACCGCCACGGCGGCGGCACGGGGAACCTACTTCATCGTCTGGATTGACCCCAGCGACCCCAGCAGCGGCGCGCCGACCACTGGCGTCTTGTCACTTGAGGGGACGGTCGATGTCTGCACCCTGTCACAGACTGGCGGCTGTCGCGCCGAACAGCGTCTGACCGGCGGGGAGATGACCCGCGTGGGGATGGATACGACACAAATATCGCCGGTCCCCATCCCATTCGACCTGCCGCCGCTTGCCATTGAACAGACCGATCTCCCGGATGCGATCTCCGCCGATCTTGCCACCATTGAGACGATTGCCCTTGTTGACGAACAGGACACCCTCCTCCTCGAAATAAGCCCCGGCGAGGATTTGATCGCCGCATCGGGTGCTGCGGCGGGATACCAGGTCGCGGAGATACCGAATCAGGAGACGATTGAGTCGATCGGGACAGATGCCACCACGCACGTCACGGTGATTGTTCCTCTCCCGAGGCCGTGACGCGCCTGTTGCTCAAGGAGGATTTGTGTTTGGATTGGCTCAACACGCACGGAAGACTTATAAATGTTTTCAATAGGATAACCATTCATCCTGAGCCTGTCGAAGGATGATGAAATGAAAAGTGAGGATCATGCCTGAAAAAACCCCGTTGTTCTCGACCGCCCCATCTCCCCACCCAGGGGGCCGGTTCTGGGTACAGATTGGCGTCGTTTTGATCAGCCTGCTCCTCCTGCGATGCGGTGGCCCGCAAGGAGAAAAGTCCGATACCACGGCAGTGCAGATCAAACTCGTCGGCGCACCGGAGGTTCAAAAGGCTTCTGCCTTGAGGGCGCCGGGTGATCCCATAGAGATTACGCTTGATGTGACCGGTCCAGACTTGGACCCCATTCACCAAAGCGCCTCCGGGTCGCCGGGCGATGTGGTGGTCTTTGAACTGGACGTCGAAAATGGGGCGGATCGCCGCTTTGCGGTCCGGGTGATGGATGCCATTCAGCAAATCGATCTGGAGGGGAGCGAGACGCGGACACTGGACGGGGAGCCGCAGGAGATCATCATTGACCTCCGGCGGGTGTCAGGGCCGACACCGACACCTGCGCTCCCCTGACCGAACAAGCGTTGCACAGTAATGTTTGGCGACTGATTTCATTCGGGTCCGATACGCGATTCGTCCCGTCATCGAAAATTGGCTGGCGGCCACGGATTAGAAAGCACAATGCCCCCAACCCATCGCGTGACCCCCGCATCATTCCCCTTCCTCTGCATAACATGGATTGACCGCGCTGCCTCGCCGCCCACACCGCATCAGACATTGCCGATCCCCGCCCCCCCGCAGTATCATCCTGCGTCAAAAAGTCGTTCGATTCGGAACCGCCATGATGCTGCGACGGGATGAAAAATGGGCATAACATCCAGCGTTAAGCTCGTCGAAGTATGGGACAAGGTATTAGAGGATCTTGCCGCGCCGGATCACGGGGATGGCGTGAGTATCTGGCTGAAACATGTTACGCTCGTCGGCGTTCAGGGGCGCGAGGTTTTTTGCTCCGTGCCGGGTCAATTTTTTATGGAGCGAGTCAAAGAGCGTTGCGCCTCTCCCTTGAAGCAATCGTTTGAAAAACAGCTCGGAGGTGATGTTACCGTCTCGTTTCTGCTCGCTGATAGTCGGGGTGAGGATGGCAAGCGCAATGAACCGTTTCAGGAAAAACGAAGTGATGCGTCGGTAAGAAAAATGGGGAATATTGACGGGCGCTACACGTTCAAAAGTTTCGTGGTGGGGTCGAGCAACCAATTTGCCCACGCCGCTTCCAGAAAGGTCGCAGAGCAGCCGGGACAGGTTTATAACCCGCTCTTCCTCTATTCCGGGGTCGGGCTGGGAAAGACCCACCTGCTGGGGGCGATGGGGAACCTCTTCCTGACCGAGCAGCCGGAGTTGCGGGTCTCGTATCTCTCTGCGGAGCACTTCACAAACGACGTCATTCACTCCATCCGGAACGATCGGATGGCCGACCTCCGCAATCGCTATCGTCATATCGACATCCTGCTCATCGACGACATCCAGTTCCTGTCGGGGAAAGAGCGGACGCAGGAGGAGTTTTTTTATACGTTTAATACTCTCTACGAGGCGAAAAAACAGATCGTCATCACCAGCGACCGGGCGACGAAGGAGATTCCCGATATTGAAGAGCGACTCCGATCCCGCTTTGAAATGGGTCTCATCGCCGACATTCAACCCCCTGATATCGAAACCCGAATCGCGATCTTGCATGAGAAGGCGGAAGCCGAGCAGATTCCCCTGACCAGCGAGGTTTCCACTTTTATCGCAACGCATATCATCAACAACGTTCGGGAGCTGGAAGGCGCGCTCATTCGGCTCGGCGCGTTTACCTCGCTCACCGGCCAGACGTTGAACATCGAAACGGCAAGGCGGGTTCTCCACGACACCATCAAGGAGAAGAAAACGGAAATCCGGGTGGAGGATATTCAGGAAGCGGTCGCGAAGCGGTTTCAAATCAAAGTGGCCGATCTGAAATCAAAAAAACGGACGCGGCAGCTCGTGGTACCCCGACATATCGGAATGTACATCTGTCGGACGCTGACCGACCTCTCCTTCCCGGAGATCGGCAGGTACTTCGGTGGCAAAGACCACTCAACAGTGATTCATGCCTGTAAGCAGATCGAAAAAGACAAAGCGGAAGACATTCAGATTCGGACGGCCATCCAGAGTATTATCGCGGAGATGGGTGGCACCCCCGGCGGGCGCGTTTAACCAGGAGATGACAGATGAAAATTCGGATGAGCAAGAAAGAGATGCTGGCGGCGGTGGTGCGGGTGCAGGGGGTGGTTGAGAAGCGGAGCGCGATGCCGATTCTGGCAAATATGCTCCTGCGCGCGGAAAATGACAGCGTGTCGTTTTTCGCCACCGACCTTGAAATCAGCATTCAGGGGAGTTGTCCCGCGCAGGTCCAGGAGCCGGGCGCGATCACCGTGTCGGCGAAACGCCTGCTCGACATCCTTCGTGAAACGACCGATGACACCATCGACCTTGCCACCACCGATACGCCGGGCTGGATTCTGATCTCGTCTGGACGGAGCAAATTCAAACTACCCAGCCTGCCGGCGGAGGATTTCCCGCCCGCGCCGATCCGCGAAGAGGAGGTCACCCTCTCCATCCCCTCTTCCACCCTCTCGGAACTCTTCCGGAAGACCGCGTATGCCGCAGGCGAGAACGACACGAAATATGTTCTCAGTGGCCTGTTGATCCAGTTGGAGGGTCGGCTGCGGGTTGTGGCGTCCGACGGCCATCGGCTGGTGGTGGCGGAGACCGAGGTCGTGAACCCGCCGACCGGCACCCATAATATCATCGTCTCCCGCAAGGCGGTGGCGGAGATTCAAAAACTGCTCAGTGAAGGCGAGGGCGCCGAGGCGGCCCCGGCCTTGCGCATCTCAAAGTGGCATGTCGGATTTCAGTGGGGAAGGATCACCATCACCGCCCGCCTCATGGAAGGCACCTATCCCGATTACCGCAAGTTTATTCCGGCGGGCAACAACCGAAAAATCGTGGTGACGAAGGCCGAAATTGATGGTGCGCTCCGCCGCGTGGCCCTCCTGGCCCGCGAGAAGACCTGGGGCGTCAGACTCGATTTTGACGAATCGCAGGGCGGGCGGGTGATATTGACCTCGCACAATTCGGAAGCGGGAGAGGCCACAGAAGAGATTCCCGCCGGATTCGAAGGCGAGACGGTCTCCGTGATTTTTAATGCAAAGTATCTTCGCGAAATCATCGGGGCGATCGACTGCAAGGAGGTCATCTTCGATGTCAAGGACGGCCTCTCCGCCTTCCTCATCAGGGAAGACGCCGCAGGCTTCCTGTCAGTCATCATGCCGATGCGAAGTTAGGGAGACGATTCTTAAATGGCGTGTCCAGGCAGCCTCACCCGCGTTTCGGGTGGCCTGACGTTCGCTACCACGGCCATGATGGACTGAAGGAGCACCCGCCATGAACGTCATCGAAGAGACGATTGAGGCCATACTGGACTCAAAGGGTCACCGGGCGGTCGGCGGAAGCGTTGCTCGCCGAAGACGAGACCCGCTTGGCCGAGAACATCGAACGAGACAGGGAATTGGAGGCCGCACGTCGCGCTGCCCCGCTGGGGGGTGAGTGCTGTACTATCTGGACACCGTGATCGTCGTCTACGCCGTCGACTTTAATTGGACATAAACATCTCCCCTTCCTGAACTTTCTTATGGCCACACTACTTGATCGCATCACGTTGGACCCAAAGCAGTGTGGGGGACGCCCATGCGTCCGGGGAATGCGCATTCGCGTCAGCGATGTTCTCGACCTCTTCGCGGCCGGACTGGACGCCGCGCAGATTTTGGATGAGATGCCCGATTTGGAACCCGACGATCTGAAGGCATGCATCATTTTTGCCCGCCGTCGCATCGACCACCCGCTCCTCGCCGCATGACGATATGGGTGGACGCGCATTTGTCGCCACGGATTGCCCTCTGGATCAGCGCGAACTATCCGGTCACGGCACAGCCGTTGCGGGAGATTGGCCTTCGCGATGCGGGTGACGACGAGGTCTTTGCGGCGGCACGCACCGCCGGAATCATTGTCCTCGCTTGCTCGCCTGTGAACCCCCAGCGTTTCCGTCATTTAAGAAGCATGACACTGCCCCTGCTCTTCGATCCCCCACATCCACCGCAATCACGTCCCTTTTGAAGCCATGACAGAAGAAGAAGCGCGTTACGACGCGGATAAAATTAAAATCCTTGACGGGCTTTCGGCCGTCCGGATTCGTCCGGCGATGTACATCGGCAATACCGGCATGGAGGGGCTGCACCACCTCGTTTATGAAATCGTCGATAACGCCGTCGATGAGGCGATGGCCGGCTTCTGCACCCGGATCGACGTGAGCCTCCATCCCGACGGCTCGGTGACGGTGACCGACAACGGTCGCGGCATCCCGACCGCAATCCATGCGGGAAAAGGGGTCTCCGCCGCCGAGGTCGCGCTGACCTATCTTCACGCGGGCAGCAAGTTTGACAACAACACGTACAAAGTCTCCGGCGGTCTTCACGGTGTCGGCGTCTCGGTGGTCAACGCCCTGTCGGAATGGCTCCAGCTCGAAATCCATCAGGACGGGAAGCGCCACACGCAGCGTTATGAACGGGGCAAGCCGATCGGCCCGTTGACCGTCGTCGGTGCGACGACCCGACGCGGCACGGAGGTGATGTTCAAGGCCGATGGGGAGATTTTTGAGCAGACCGAGTTTTCGTGCGACACCGTGACCCAGCGCCTGCGCGAGCTCGCCTTTCTCAATCGCGGGCTGACAATCTCGCTGGCCGACCGTCGCCCCACGGCCGAGGCCGGTCACAACGAACAGATCTTCCACTACAAAGGCGGCATCGTCTCGTTCGTGGAGATGCTCAACGAGAATAAGGCGACGTTTCACAAGCCGATCTTCGTCGAGACGGAAAAGGGCGGGATCATGCTCGAACTCGCGCTGCAATATAACGACAGCTACACCGAAAATCTCTTCTCCTTTGCCAACAACATCAACACCCGCGAGGGCGGCTCGCATCTGATCGGATTCAAATCGGCGCTGACCCGCACGGTGAACCAATACGGCCAGTCGTGCGGTGTGCTCAAAAACGGCGAGACGGTTTCCGGCGACGATGCACGCGAGGGCCTCACCGCCGTCCTCTCCGTCAAACTCCCCAATCCACAGTTTGAAGGACAGACCAAGACCAAGCTCGGCAACTCCGAGGTGAAGGGGGTAGTCGAGACGGCGGTCGGCGAGGCGCTGGCCGAGTATTTTGAGGAAAACCCGGCGACGGCCAAAAAGGTGATCGAGAAGGCGCTCAACGCCGCCCGCGCCCGTGAGGCTGCCCGAAAGGCGAAGGACCTCATCCGCCGAAAAAGTATCCTCGATGGCGGATCGCTTCCCGGCAAACTGGCCGACTGCTCCGAGCGCGACCCCGCCCACAGCGAGATTTATCTGGTGGAAGGCGACTCCGCCGGTGGCTCGGCCAGGCAGGGGCGCGATCGGCGTTTTCAGGCGATCCTGCCGCTGAAGGGGAAAATTCTCAATGTCGAGCGGGCGCGGTTCGACAAGATGATCGCCTCCGAGGAAATTCGCATCCTCATCACCGCGCTCGGCTGCGGTATCGGCGCCGACGATTTCAACATCGAGAAGGTGCGGTATCACCGCATCATTATCATGACCGATGCCGATGTGGACGGCTCGCACATCCGCACGCTGCTGCTCACTTTTTTCTATCGCCAGATGGGCCCGTTGATCGAGAAGGGTTACATCTACATCGCGCAGCCGCCGCTATTTCGGGTGAAGCGCGGGCGGAGCGAGCATTATGTGAAGGACGACGCGGCGATGCGGGAATATCTCGCGGGGATCGCGCAGGACGAGGTGCAGGTCTATATTGCCACAAGCGAGGGATTCATCGGCGGGCAGCGGGTACGGGCACTGATTAAAAAACTCGCCGCCTACGAGTCGTGGATCGACTTCTTTTCCCGCACAATCGACCCCATCATTCTGCGCGGACTCGTTCAGGGGGGCGGTCTCGATGGCACGACGCTGCAAGACGAGACGCGACGCGCGACTTGTCTGTCCGATGCGAAGCAGTATTGGGCGACGCACTTTCCGACCCACGCCGTCTCCATTGCGGCGGCGGATGGCGAAGCGCGCAGCATCGCCGGGACGATTCGGGGAGACGGCCAGGCGGCACCATTTGAACTGACGGAGGTGCGGATTCAGTCTGAAGAGTTTCAGTCGCTCCTCAACCTTTCGCCCGCCCGCCTCGGCCTCGGCGCCCCGCCGTACCGCGTCGAAGATGCCGATGGAACCCATGCCTATCCGACGGCCGCCGGAGTCGTCACCCACTTTTTAGAGCGCGGGAAGAAGGGCCTGTCCATCCAGCGCTACAAAGGTCTGGGCGAGATGAACCCCTCCCAACTTTGGGAGACGACGATGGATCCGGAAGTCCGCGTCCTCCTTCAGGTCAAACTGTCGGACATGGTCGAGGCCGAGCGCCTCTTTTCCGTCCTCATGGGCGACGCCGTCGAACCCCGCCGCGCCTTCATCGAACGCCACGCCGCCGAAGTCAAAAACCTCGACATCTAAACCGCGCGTCAGCAATCGTAAGAACGGTGCGCCGGTCCGATGGAGC
>Ga0247727_10007393_pt1 | contig 20922 bp, 11 predicted proteins | sample WisWelCaveWW1625_FD_202498 | JGI IMG/M metagenome (GOLD analysis project Ga0247727, IMG submission 202498) | Biofilm microbial communities from Wishing Well Cave, Virginia, United States - WW16-25 | ecosystem: Environmental > Aquatic > Deep subsurface > Groundwater > Cave microbial mat | place... | reverse complement strand
CCGGGGGCTTCGCCCCCGGACCCCCAAAAACAAAAGGATAAAAACAACCCAAACCAGAAAAAATGCCCACAAAACCGAAACCAGTCCCACGAACCCACTCAGACTCATTTAAGAATTGGAAAGGACTAGGAGAGCAACGTGCGCGAAGCCGTCATCGTGGCCAGCAAACGAACCCCCCTCGGAAAATCTTTCCGCGGTTCCCTCAACCTGACGCGGCCCGACGAGTTGGCCGCCCACGCCATGCGGGCGGCTCTGGCCGACGTACCACAACTCGATCCGACTCAGATCGACGACGCGATCCTCGGCTGCGGTCTGCCCGAAGGACCCGCCGGCAACAATGTGGCGCGCGTGGCGTTACTGGCCGCCGGACTGCCGGCGTCGATTCCCGGCGCCACGGTGAACCGCTTCTGCTCTTCGGGTCTGCAGACGATCGTCATGGCGGCCCACCGCGTGATCGTCGACGGTTGCGACGCCGTGATCGCCGGCGGCACGGAATCCATCACCTTGGTGCAGAACGACAAGTTCCGCATCGCGGATCTCGTGAATCAAGAAGTCTTCAAGCAGTGGCCCGGTATCTACATGTCGATGGGACAGACCGCCGAAGTCGTCGCCGAGCGCTACAAGATTTCGCGCGAGGATCAGGACCAGTACGGTTTGCGTTCGCAACAGCTTACGGCCAAGGCTCAGCAAGAAGGTTGGCTTGCCGAGGACATCGCGCCCATCATGGTCAAGCGCGGCGTCAAGGACAAGCAGACGGGCGAGCTGAAGGTTGAGGAAGGTTACGTGCTTCGTCAGGATGAGTGTAATCGCTCCGACACGACGCTGGCAGGGCTTTCTCAGTTGAAGCCCGCTTTCAAACCCGAGGGAGGCACCGTCACAGCCGGCAATGCTTCGCAGCTCTCGGACGGCGCTTCGGCCACTATTGTGATGTCGGCGGAACGCGCGGCGCAGCTCGGTATTCGGCCCTTGGGTGTATTTCGCGGTTTTGCCGTGTCGGGTTGCAACCCGGAAGAAATGGGGATCGGCCCCGTCTTCGCTGTGCCCAAGCTGCTCAAACACTGCGGTCTGGCTATGAACGATATCGACTTGGTTGAATTGAACGAGGCCTTCGCCGTGCAGGTACTCTACTGCCAGCGCCAACTCGGAATTCCCGACGAAAAGTTGAATCCTCTCGGCGGTTCCATCGCGATCGGTCATCCCTACGGCATGACCGGCTCGCGCCAGGTCGGTCAACTCCTGCGTCACCTGCACCGCACCGGCAAGCGCCGCGGCATTGTCACGATGTGCGTCGGCGGCGGCATGGGTGCCGCGGGGCTGTTCGAAGCCGCGTAGCTGCCGGCGTTCTGCACGCGCGCTGCGTGTCTTCTCAAGTCCCGTGGCGCCGTGATCCGATGGGAAAGCAACTCGTTGAAACCCCCCACCCCGGGTGACTCAGGCGCCGCCGCGGCGCTGGTTACAGGGGAGGGGTGCGGTGTCGTCCATGGCGCGCGTCGCACAAGCACTCAGTCCCGAGCGGATCCAACAGCTCGTCGCGGCGCAGGATGTCGCGAGCCTCGAATCCAATCTCCTCTCGCTCGCCGCCGCCAATGCCAATTGCAAGCCGGTCGTCGTCGCACTGATTGACATCGATACTACACAGGCGTGGGATGCCGTCGGCCGCTTCCTCGCCAAGCAGCAGCACGCCGTTGTCGCGTTCACGATCGCGGACCTCGAGGAAGTTTCCAGTGCCGGTGCCACGCGCGCTCTGGGTGCGGCGCTCTCCAACTCCAACGCCGCCATCCGCAAGGCCGCGGTGCGCTCGCTGGCGCGCCAGGAGCCGGGGGCGAGCATTCCTCATCTGCTGCGGGCTTCGCGCGATCCAAACGCGGAGATCGCCGCCATGGCGCGCGCCACCATCGTGCAGCGCATGAACGAAGCACCGAACAAACTGGCGGACATCCCCGAACGCGTGCTGGACGGCGTGTTCGATCTACTCGACGCGCGCAAGCCCTTCGTGATGGTCAATGAAGGTTACCCTGACAACGTGCGCATCGTAGCCGCGCAGCGGCTCGGGCGCGTCGCCGATGCTGAGGCGGCGGAGATTTTCGCGAGCATGTTGCTCACCGCGGAAGGGCGGCTCGCTGACGCCTGCTGGAATGGGTTGGAACGCTGCCGAGATCTGTCGGATATGTTGCTCTTGCCGCTCCTCTCGCACTCCGAGCCGAAGGCTACGGCGCGCGCCCTGCGCATCTTTGCCAAGACGGCGCAGCCGGAGGACGCCGGCACCTTCGCGGCCATGGCGCGAGATCCCACGCTGGAAGTGCGCAAAGCAGCGGTCGCCGGTCTCGCCAAAGTCGCTGGCTCTGCATACATCGACACGCTTGCGCTTTCACTACACGACGCGCAGGAAGTCCGGCATCTGGTCATCGATCTCTTGGGAGAAATTCCCGAAAGCCAACCCCATTTATTGCGGGTCGTCGACCACCGTGATCCGGAAGTGCGCAAGCGGACGCTTACGCACCTGGCCAGCCGAGGTGTCATCAACGACGAGTTGATGCCGCGTTACTACGAATTTCTGATCGGCGGCAAAGACTGCACGGACCAGAGCGATACTAAGTACATCGACAGTCTGGCGGCCGTAGCCAAGACCTTGGGGAAGAGCAACAAGCTCGAGGGCTTGAAACCGTTGGCGAACCTGGCGCGTTCCACCATGCGCCGCCTGCGCCGCACGGCCATCGAAGCCATCATGCACTACTCGCCCGCCTCGCGCGCCGACGTGCTGTTCGGTCTCTTGGACAGTTACGACCAAGACGTCCTCAAGAACGTTGCCGAAGGGTTGTGGGAGACGCGCGATAAGCGGGCGCTGATTCCGTTAATCCGCGTCTCGCGCGAATCCCGCGGCGCACCGGTCAAGCGGGCCAAGCAGGCGCTGCAGGAATTCGAAGAGCTCAAGGATTGTGAGTTCTTGCTCAAGCTCTTGAAGCGCCCTTTTGCCTCTGTGCGCCGCTTCACGGCCGAGCAACTGACCCGCATGCGCGACCCTCGCTCCGTGCCGGGCTTGCTCGCGGCTTCCAGGGATGAGGACGTCGACGTGCAGCTCGCGGTGTTCGAAGCGCTGGCGCCCTTCGCCGGCGAACACGTGAAGGTGCGTGATCGTATGTTGGAAACTTTGAGCTATGGCGATGTCAGCGTGCGCCAAGCGGCCTGCGAGGCGCTGGGCGAAGCGCGCTGTAAGGAGGCCGTGCCTCACTTAACGAAGGCTCTGCACAACTGCTTCCTGCGTCCCCGAGCCACCGAGGCGCTGAAGCGCATCGGAGACCGCATGGGCATGCTTTCCATCAAGCGGCTCGAGCGCCGCGAGCGTATGTTCAAAAAGAAGGCCGCTCCCCACGCGCAGAAGACCTCCCGCACGCCCGTTGGGCGGTCGGTGAAAGCCCGAAGCGTCTAACCCGTATTCTCCAGCTCGCTCTCAGTGTTTTTCGGGAACGCGTTCTGCACACTGCGGTGTACGCTGTCTCCGGGGGAAAGCTCAGAACGGTTTTCGGTCGTGCCGATAGAAAGATGCCGATAGAAGTTGCTAGAAATTATTTGTACGGCAGTTCACCGGACACTGCCGTACAAAGGACGAGGTCGCAACGATCATGGCTCAGGAGGGGCGGCATGCCCGATCTCGGTGAGGCGCTTGTCACCTCCGGCGTCCTGACCACGACGCAGCTGCGAGAAGCGAAGAGCGTCGCTGGCGATTCGCTGGCGCTCACCATCGTCGAGAAGGGTTTCATCAAGGAAGCCGTCTTTGTCTCCGCCGTGGCCAACGCCTTTGGGTTGCTCAAGGCCAGCGAGGACGATCTCAAGCCGAGCGCCGACGTACTGGAATTGGTTTCCGCCGAAATCGCTGCTCGAAACCATTGTTTACCCGTTCGCAAGCAAGGTAGTTCGATCTTTATCGCGATCGCCGATCCTTCCGACGACCGTGTGGTCTCTGAAGTGGCACAGGCCAGCGGTCTCGCAGTCAAACTGCTCGTGGGAGGGCCCGTCGCCATCGCCGCCGCCCTGCGCCGCGCCTACGGCGGAGGCAGTGCGGAGGCCGGCAAGCTCGAGATTCCGGGCCCGGAGCTACCCGAGCTCAACGAGATCCTGAAGAATTCCATCCAGGAGATCTACAGCGGCGATGACGAAGAGGAAGACCTGCGCGGTCTGCCAAAGCTCGAGATCAATCCCCTCGATCCGCCGATCGTGAAGCTCGTGAACGCGCTTCTGCTCAAGGCCCTGCGCATGGGGGCCTCGGATCTTCACATCGAAACGCTCGAGGAGCAGATGCGCGTGCGTTTTCGCATCGACGGCAAATTGGTCGACGTCCTGCGCATTCCGGGCGATTTGAAGAGCAGCGTTTCCAGCCGTCTTAAGATCATGGCCAACATGGATATCGCCGAGCGGCGCGTGCCCCAGGACGGCGGTATCAAGGTAGCGCTCTCCGACAGCGGCTCGATGGATTTCCGCGCCTCGTCGTTGCCGAATATCTACGGCGAAAAATTGGTGCTGCGCGTGCTCGGGACCAATGAGCTGCGCGGCAGCGTGGACGACCTCGGTTTCGAGGGCATCGCGCTGGAGTGGGTACACGAGGCCATCGCGAACCCCTACGGCATGATCCTCGTTACGGGGCCCACGGGCAGCGGCAAGACGACGACGCTCTACACCATCATGAACCAGTTGAACGATGACGACACCAACATCGTCACCGCCGAGGATCCCGTCGAATACCGCCTGCCGGGCATCACCCAGGTGAACGTGCGCCCGACGGCCGGGCTCACCTTCGAGGCCGCCATGCGCTCTTTCCTGCGCCAGGACCCGGACATCATCCTGGTGGGCGAGATGCGCGATTACGAAACCGCGGCCATCGCCGTGAAGGCCGCGCTCACCGGCCACCTCGTGCTCTCCACCGTGCACACCAACGACGCGCCGAGCACCGTGGTGCGCTTGGTGGACATGGGCATCGAACCCTACCTCGTCGCTTCGGCGGTGAAACTGGTTATCTCTCAGCGCCTTGTGCGCAGGATCTGTACCGAGTGCAAGAAGAGCGTCGATCTCTCAGAGCTCGAGAAGACCAACCTCGATCAGGCCACGCTGGCCTCCGTTGAGGCGCTCTACCGCGGCGAGGGCTGCGACCACTGCCACGGCACTGGCTACAAGGGCCGCGTGCCTGTCCACGAGGTCATGGCCGTAAAGACCCGCGACATGAAGCGCGCCATCACCGAGGGTGGCACCGAGGTCCAGGTGGCGCAGATCGCCAAACGCGAGGGCATGATGACGCTCTCCGATTGCGCCGTCGATAAAGTCAACCGCGGCATCACCAGTATCGAGGAAGCCGTCTCTATCATCGCGGCAGAGTAACTTCGCTCCGCAAAAAATTCTGGGGCCTCCGATCGTGAGTTGCTCGGGGAGAGCCGAAGCGACGAGCTAACCCGGATTATTCGTGAAGCTGTTTGAAAGTGGTGTTTTTTCGCGCTGACGTGCTGGATCGTGCGATTTCTGGGGTTCTCTCGTGACTTTGATGACACCGAGCGACGGATCGCAACGCTTTTGCTTGCCTCGGCGTGACACGGAGTAGTTTCGGCGCACACGAAGACACCCGGAGGAAAGAAGCGAAATCTTTTGTCGCGTTTTTTAGCTGGAGATTCCCCCCGCGCTGGTCGCTATGCGCGTCCACGCGGGCAAGCCGGGAAATGCGGTCGGCAAATGAATCACCACGCGACTTCGTGAATAATCCGGGTTAGCCTAAATGGAAGTTCCCCCGGCTTTGCCGGGAGAGCAGTCACCGAATCACTCTCGAGAATTTTGTGAGAATTTTGTAGGGCCGTGGAGAAAAACTGCTAAACTGTAGCCCCATGACGGTTTCTGCATGAGCGTCGGGGTACACCCCAGCAGTGACCAGGGGGTGTTCCTCAGGAGCGGCGCGGTTTCGAAAGCTACGTTGCTAAGGAGGTTTTTCACATGCGCGGCGATGTAAAAGCTCTCTCTCTCTCTCTCTCTCTCTCGTAGCGGCAACTTCCCTCACCTGTAACGAAGGCGGTCCGAGCAACAGCGACGCGGGCCGGATCATTTACCGCGCCAGCTACCTCCCGTGTGGAGAATCGCTGCCGGTCGAGGCGAAACCGCAAGCCGCGAGACCCGATTACACATTTACGAGTTACGAGAAAGACGCTGTCCTTTCTCTGTTGGATGCGAACGCGCGGATGTTCGATGCAACGACTTGCCGCTTTGCGGGAATCGATCCAAAAGATCAGCCTTCGATGAGCCCGTACATCTATGCGGCAAACAATCCTCTGAAGTTCACGGATCCTGATGGGAAACAACCCATCGTGATAGAACAAACAGCAGATAAAAAGAAAGAGAACAAATCTCGTCCACCGGAAACGACAAAGCCACCGGGTTTAGCGACAATAGTTCCGCGGATAGCAACGACTGATTCTTCGCAACTCACTGTTCCAACTTTACGCGCAGCAGAACCACGAATTCCAGTTGCCAGTTGGATCTTCGACAAGGTCAAAGATATGATTGGAGATGTTCCCGTTGCATTCGGTATAACCAATCGGAATCTCTTTTACGGCAGTGGTATCGGCCGTACAGCACTGTACTCTGTTGAGGAGCTCGAAGCGGTGGGAGCGGCTCCCCGCGTTGATGCTCTTGCGAACTCAGCCCCGGTTTTAATCATAACCGCCCTTTTCTGGCCTGCGGTCGTCGTTTCAGAGGCGCTACCGGTCGCTCTTTCGGTACCTGCCCTCTTTGCTCCTTATGTCACTCTTCCCACAGCGGGATACGGCATTTATAAATACAACGAAGCCAAAGAAACAGAAGAACCGTTAGAGACCGACAAAAAAGACAAGCCATGAAGAGAGGCGCAGCAACGAGCTAAGCGAATCTATAAGGAGCTGCGACTCTCTCTCTGCGCCCGACGACGGGAGCACCAAAATCTATCGGATCGAAGCTAACCTGGATTATTCATGAAGCACCTACTGCGACCACGTATCTGCACGGCTTGGCGAATGATTTCAGCGTTCGTCTCCTCGACGTACTGTCCAGTACGCCTCCGGTGCCGAACGCTGAAATCGTTCGCCAAGCCGTGCATCTCCGCGGTTTCGCTACGGCGCTTCATGAATAATCCAGGTTAAGAGTCAGTCGCTTTTGCCTACTTTTCGTTCAGCAGAGCGTAAATCAGTGAGTCGCGCCATTCACCGCGGATGAACACGTCCTTGCGCAGGTGACCTTCGCGGCGGAATCCGATTCGTTCGAGCAGGCGTATGGATCGCTCGTTTTCAGGATCGATCAGACCGTAGATGCGATGCGCATGCACGTTTTGAAAGCCGAAAGCGATCAGCGCACGGATCGCTTCCTCTGCGAAGCCCTGTCCCCATGCATCTCGCCGCAGGCAGTAGCCGATCTCATATTCCGCGTAAAGCGTACGCCGGCATGCGAGGCTACAACCTCCGATGATGCAGTGGGTTGCTCTCTCAACGATGGCGAGTTCGAAGTTGCGCCGCGGCTTTTCCTCGAGAGCGGCACAGGCCTTGGAGAGAAAGGCCTGCGTTTCTTTCTCGCTGTTTGGTCCCCACCACAGGTATTGAGTGACGCGCGGATCGGAGGCGTATTCGTGAACGGCTGCGAAATCGCCGGACGTAAAGTCCCGCAGTTCGAGTCGGGACGTGAAGACAGGCAACGCGGCCACGAAACCTCTGCTCAATCGAACGAGAGGCCAACTCACTGTCTCGCAGAATAGAAGGTATTGCAGTTTGCCGCAATTGCTTTTCATCGCCGTGCGGTCATTGAGTCCGTGGCTTTATTTCCGTGAACTTAAATTTTAGGTTCATATTGGATTGCACGCCGATCCAATCATGGGAGAAAATCTCATCCAATCGATAACTAAACGAATCTGCAGCTGCCGCTTGCCAACCGAATTGCCACTTGGCTCCTGACGTATCCGCACCGAAAATACCGGAAGCAGAGCTCGGGATGAGATTAGGAAGCTCGATTTCTGTGGCATAGGGTGGAAAGTTTTCAGCGATGTATTTGTGGAAAGAGCCAGATCCAAAAGAGAAATCGGAGCCCGCTGTAAGATTCATCGTAATATCTTCGGATCCAATCTTTAATTTTCCAATCTTTAATTTATTTATAATCTTCAGATCTCCCGGTGTAAGAGAGATCTGAAACAAAACAGATTCAGCTTCACTGTTTGCGATCTTGATGCCCATATCGAGATAGAGAATGACGGGTTCGCCGGTTTCCATGCGATCATTTGGATCGTTGCCTTTGAAGCCACCAAGGACAAAGGCGGACAAAGCTAATTGAGCATTGCTACGACCTTTGAGCGTAACCCATTTGGCGTCAGCTTTGGGGGGGTTAGCGAATTTAAGTGGAATAAAGAGGATGTTTCTGTCTTGGTCATTGATTTTGATCTCACCCAGATTTTGGGCATGGAGCAAACTGAGAGCACCATAAAGGTAAAGATCGTTTTTGAACCCGAGAACTTTCGCAATGCCTGCGTGAACGTTATTGAGAAATACCTGGAAATTACCACCTTGCTTAGGCTTCTCCTGCATCCCGTTCGGGTCGACGTGGTTGATGGGATTATTTGCTGCGTAAGTGAAGGGACTGCGTCGGGGATCGTCGATGGGATCTGGCGCGGTGAAACTGCAGAGCTGAGGGTTGTACATGCGCGCGCCGGCGTCGAGTAACTCCAGAGCGTCTTCTCGCTCGTAGCCGGTAAAGCTGTAGACGGGTTGCTGCTCGGGATTTACCGCGGATATTTCTGTGCCGCAGGGCGAGAGTTGGCTGCGGTAAAGGACGCGGGCATTGCTTTGGTGATCATCCGGCGCGCAACTCAAACAGGCGCCGACCAAGCCGATCCAACAAGTGACTTGACCCCGCAATGAAGGAATTCGCTGTCCCACGTTTACCTGCTCAGCGGCTAGATCTGCTCGCGGCTAGAGGAAGTTCTGAATCAGGGTAGACATTTTGCTCAACTTTCTCGGGTTTTGTCAAGTGCTGCGCGTGAAAGGAGGCCGGCTTCAGCGGCGCGAGACGGTTCCTTCCAGTGAACGCTGCACAGTAGAATTTGTCATGAGCTCGCGCAATGGAAAGCGCATGCGTCGGGTCCAGCTCGGATATTTCTCGAGGGGAACACCGGGTAGGTTCACGGGTTCGGTCTCGCCACACAGATCGTCGAGGGAGAGGCCGACAAGGGGCGCGGGCGTCCGGCACAGGAAACGGTGGAGCGCGGCGCAGAGGTCGGCGTTGGAAAAATTCTTCTGGTTCTCGCGGTAGCTTTTGCTGTCGCGGAGCATGCCTTCGCGCGCCAAGCGGCGCAGCAAGGCCGCGCGTTCGCGCGCGCGCTGATTCTGTTGGCGTTTGAGCGCCGCGTCGTCTCGAATGATGCCCAGTTCGCGCCGCAGCTCGAGATCGCGTCCGGCGAAGTAACCCAGGAGCGGCGGGAAATCGTGGGTGGTGGCCGTGACGAGGGCGCGCCGCGAGTAGTGCGCGGCGTTGCGGAAGCTTCCCCGGCGGTCGCGCTCGAAGAGCAGCACGCGGGAGGAGAGAATGTTCCAGCGCGCGAGTTCCGCTTGCAGACCGGCTGGAACGGTGCCTAGATCTTCTCCGATGACGAGGGCGTTGTGCCGGCGGCTGGCTGCGGCGAGGGCGGCGAGCAGGGCGGTGGTCGGATAGCGCAGGTAGGCGCCGTCCGTTGGCCGCGCACCTTGCGGAATCCACCACAAGCGCACGAGGCCCAGGATGTGATCAATGCGCAGGGCGCCGGCGTGCGCGAAGGCGTTGTCGAGGAGTCGCTCCCAATAGACAAGCCCTTCTTTCTCCAGCAAACGCTGTGGGTGCAGCGGCGGGAAACCCCAATCTTGTCCCGCTAGGTTGTAGGGGTCGGGCGGTGCGCCGACCGTCACGCCGTCGAGAACGAGATCGGGAAAGGCCCAGGCGTCGAAGCCTGCGGTGGAACTGCCCAAGGCGAGATCTTGATAAAGGCCGATGGCGAGGCCGGCGCGCTGCGCGCGAGCGGCGACGCGGGCGAGTTGGCGGTCGATCTCAAACTGAGCGTAGACATGAAACTCTGTCGCTTCCGCATGGGTTGCGCCGAAGCGTCGCACGGCGGGGGAATCCGGCCGCCGAAACTGCGCGGGCCAGGTGTGCCAATCGCGCGGAAAGCCGCGGCCGGCCAGCTCGTCTTCTAAGGCGAGGAAGTTTCCGAGCTGCTGCAAAAGATCGCCGCCGCGGCGCTGAAACTGCCGGAAGGCCCGCCCGCGCGCGGTCTCGCGTTCCACATGGCGCTCGCGAAAGGCAGCGTGCAAGGTTTCGAGCAACGGTTGTTGCAGAGCGCGGACGCGGTCGTAATCGATGTGCTCGGCGGCACACAGTGCCTCGCGCCCCCGCACTTGTTGCTCCCAAAGCTGCTTTGCTTCCGGATTGTCTTGGAATTCAGGAACGGTGCGCGGATCGAGATAGAGCGGATTGCGGAAGAGCCGGCTCACCGGGTTGTAAGGACTCACGTCGGGAAAGCGATTGCGCAGCAGGTGCAGCGGATTCACGCCGATGAACTGGGCGCCGACTTCAGCGGCGAAGTCGACGAGCGAGCCGAGGTCGCTGAGATTGCCGATCCCCAGACCCGCACTGCTGCGCAGGGAGTAGAGATTCGCCCAGAGGCCGAAGCTGCGGTGCCGGCCGAGGCGCTCGCGGTAAGCCACGCAACGCGGCGATTTTTCCAAAGCGCCGCGTTGCGCGTGTGCACGTCTCGTCGTTGTTGCAGGAGTCGTAGCGAGTTGCTGGCGCAATGCGTCGGTGTTGGAAACGTCGACGCCCAAGACGCGGAGTAGCTGTTTCCGAGTTGCATCGGAGATGTGTTTGAGGTGGTTTTTTTCCGCTGGCCGGTAGGCGGCCAGAATTCCGTAGCGCTCAGCGAGGGCGTGCAGCGCCGACGTTTTTTTCATCGCGAGAAGTACTCCTGGGGAGCGTTTGGGAAGGGTCGCGGCTCCTCGCAGGATTGTTTAGCTCGTAGCAGTGACCCTTCCCAAACGCTCCCCAGGTTTCTTGATCGGATGAGGGTTTGTTGGTGCTAAGACCAGCGCGGCCAGTGGCGGCAGCGATAGCACCAGGGAATGCGGGCGCCCGTGGCAGGCAATGGCTTCGCTCTCGAGATGGGGTGTGAGCGGATAGCCGCTGCCGCCGAAGTGTGCGCTGTCCGTCGAAAGTAAAATATCGAAGCGCCCCGCCGCCGGCGCGCCGATGCGGTAGTTCTCTCGGGGTACGGGGGTGAGGTTCAGCACCACCAGCGCGCAGTTTTCTCCAGCGACGCGCAGGTAGGAGAGGACGGACTGCTCGTGATCCGCGGCGTCGACCCACTCGAAACCTTCTGGTTCGGGATCGTGCCGCCACAGGCACGCGTTCTTGAGGTAAAGCGCGCCGAGGGCTTCGAGCAGGCACGCGAGTCCCTGGCGTCGGGGATCATCGGCCAGGTGCCAGTCGAGGCTTTCAGCGTGATGCCACTCCCGGTAGGGCGCCAGTTCGGTGCCCATGAACAGGAGTTTCTTGCCGGGGCGCGTGAACTGGTAAGCGAGCAGCAATCGCAGATTCGCGAATTTCTGCCATTCGTCACCGGGCATTTTTTCGAGGAGCGAGCGTTTGCCGTGCACCACTTCGTCGTGAGAAAGGGGATTGATGAAGTTTTCGCTGTACTCGTAGATCATGGCGAAGGTGAGATCGTTCTGGTGGTAGCGGCGGTGAACGGGCTCGCGTGCGAAGTAGCGCAGCGTGTCGTTCATCCAACCCATGTTCCACTTAAAGGTAAAGCCCAGGCCGCCCTTTTCCGCGCTGCGCGTGACGCCCGGCCAGGCGGTGGATTCCTCGGCCACGGTGAAGCTGCCGGGGACTTCCTCGGCGATCACGCGGTTCGTCTCGCGCAGGAAGTCGATGGCCTCGAGATTTTCGCGGCCGCCAAAACGGTTGGGGATCCACTCGCCCTGCCCGCGGCTGTAATCGAGATAGAGCATGGAGGCTACGGCGTCGACGCGCAGCCCGTCGAAGTGAAACTCCTTGAGCCAGTAGAGGGCGTTCGCGGTCAAAAAATTGCGCACCTCATGGCGGCCGTAGTTGAAGATGAGCGTGTCCCAGTCGGGGTGGGTGCCCAGGCGTGAGTCCGCGTGTTCGTAAAGGGCGGTGCCGTCGAAAAGGCGCAGCGCGAAATCGTCCTTTGGAAAATGCGCGGGAACCCAGTCGAGGATGACGCCGACGTCGTGCTGGTGGCAAAAATCGACTAGATACTTGAGATCATCCGGCGAGCCGTAGCGCGCCGTGGGCGCGTAGTAGCCGGAAATCTGATAACCCCAGGAACCAGAGAAAGGGTGCTCTGCCAGCGGCATGAACTCGATGTGTGTGAAGCCGAAGCGCTTCACGTGTTCGACCAAGCGCGGAGCGATTTCGCGGTACGTGAGCGCGCGGTTGCCTTCCTCCGGCACGCGCGCCCAGGAGTCGAGATGCACTTCGTAAGTGGAAAGAGGTTCCCGCAGCAGGTTGCGCTCACGGCGCGCGGTTAACCAGACGTCGTCTTTCCAGTCGTATTGAGAAATGAAAACCACGGAGGCGGTGCCCGGCGGCAGCTCCGCGGCGCAAGCGAAGGGATCCGCTTTGAGCCGCAACTCACCCATGCGCGTCCAGATTTCGTACTTGTAAAGGCTGCCCTCGGGCAGTTCCGGCACGAAACATTCGAAGATTCCCGAGCGATCCAAGGGGCGCATCGGGAACACACGTCCATCCCACTGGCAGAAATCACCGACGACCGAGACGCGCTCGGCGTTGGGCGCCCACACGGAAAAGGCGATGCCTCGCTGTCCTTCGAGGACGCGCGGATGAGCTCCCAGCACTTCCCATAAGCGGCGGTGTTTTCCTTCACCGAACAAGTGCAGGTCGACCTCGCCGAGGGTGGGAGGAAAGTGCGCGGGGTCATGGGGCTTCATCGTCATGGTGTATCGTTAAGATGTTGCAAGAGTGTGACTAACGAAGCGTGCGTGGGGTCGTGAGGTTTCGTCATCGAGGTGTATCGGCACCCAACAGAATCAGGGAATGGGCGATCAGGTTCACGCCGGTCGTTTTCACGTCGCGCTCTTCTGGCCGTGCGGTGTTGATGAGCTCCCGCCAACCGCCGGTGTTCTGCACGCTCGGAAGCTGGAAGTAGGCCGAGCGCGCGCTGGCGTTGAGCAGCATCAGCAGTGTTTGTCCTCGGGTCGGTCGGCCGCGCTCGTCGATTTCATCGGAGGACTGGCCGTGAATCAGCATGCCGAAGACGCGGAGCTTTGCATCCTGCCAGTTCGCGAGCGTCAGCTCGTTTCCATCGGCACGCAGCCAGGATACGTCCTTGCTGCCGTCTTGTCGGATGGGGTCACCGGCAAAAAAGCGCCGGCGGCGAAAGACGGGATTCGAGCGCCGCAGTTTGAACACCTGGCGCACGAACTTCAGAAATTCCCGCCGTTCCTTGTCCAGGCTCCAGTCGATCCAGGTCAGCTCGCTGTCGTGGCAGTAGGCATTGTTGTTGCCGCGCTGCGTGCGTCCGACCTCATCGCCATGGGACAACATGGGGACGCCCTGCGCAAAAGTAAGCATGGCGATGAAATTGCGTTTCACGCGCTCGCGCAGATGGCGGATGCGCAGCGATTCGGTCTCGCCTTCGACGCCCCAGTTGCGGCTCCAGTTGTCGTCGGCGCCGTCCTGATTGTTGTGGCCGTTGTCCTCGTTGTGTTTTCGCTCGTGGCTCACGAGGTCGTGTAGCGTGAAGCCGTCGTGGCAGCTCACAAAATTGATACTGGCATAAGGACCGCGATCGTTGCGCTGGAAGAGATCGCTCGAGCCGGCGAGTCGCGAGGCCAACTCGGGCACCTGGCCGTCATCACCGCGCCAGAAGCGTCGCACCGTGTCGCGGAAGCGTCCGTTCCACTCCGCCCAACCTGCCGGAAAATTTCCGAGTTGGTAGCCGTGCTCGCCGAGATCCCAGGGCTCCGCGATCAATTTGGTTTGCGAGAGCACGGGGTCCTGTTGCACGGTTGCGAAAAAGCGGGCGAAACGGTCGAAGTGGAGGGGCGTGCGGGCCAGAGCCGGCGCTAGATCGAAGCGGAAGCCGTCGATGTGCATCTCCCGGACCCAATAGCGCAGGCTGTCCATGATGAGTTGCAGCGTGCGGGGATGGCCCAGGTTGGGCATGTTGCCGCAGCCGCTGAAATCCAGGTAGAAACGCGGGACTTCGGTGGAGCGGTAGTAGGCGCGGTTGTCGATGCCGCGGAAGCACAGCGTGGGACCGAGCTGGTTGTTCTCTCCCGTATGGTTGTAGACCACGTCCAGAATCACCTCGAGACCGGCTCGGTGCAGGGCTTTGACCATGGACTTGAATTCCAGCACCTGGCGACCCATACAGCCGGTGGCGTACATGGGATCGGGCGCGAAGTAACCGATCGAGTTGTAGCCCCAGTAGTTGCTGAGGCCGCGTTCAATCCGATGGCGGTCGATCACGAAGTGGTGCACGGGCAGCAGTTCCACCGCCGTGACGCCCAACGCGACCAAGTGGTCGATGATTGCATCCGAAGCCAAACCCAAATACGTTCCGCGCAGGTTTTCTGGCACGGCGGGGTGGCGCGCCGTCAGCCCCTTGACGTGGCATTCGTAGATGATGGTTTCACTCAGTGGTGTGCGCGGCGGTCGGTCGTCGCCCCAACTGAAAGCCGTTTCCACGACGATGCACTTCGGGACGGAACCGGCGCTGTCTCGCTGATCGAAGCTCAGATCTTGCTTCGGGTCCCCGACTTTGTAACCCAATTGCACGTCGCTCCAGGCGATCCGGCCGCTGATCGCCTTGGCGTAGGGATCGAGGAGAAGTTTATTCGGATTGAAGCGATGGCCGTGTTCGGGTTCGTAGGGGCCGTGGACGCGGTAGCCGTAGCATTGCCCCGGCCGCAGCTCCGGAAAATAACCGTGCCAGACGTGTCCCTGGCGCTCGGGCAGCGCGATGCGCGCTATTTCTTTCGAGGTATCGGCGGAGTCGAAGAGGCAGAGTTCTACTGACGTCGCGTGTTCGGAAAAGAGGGCGAAGTTGACGCCTTCGCCGTCCCAAGTGGCGCCCAGAGGGTAGGGGCTGCCGGGCCAGACGCGCATGTTAGCGTTCACCAGTCCGGCGCGCGGTGGAGAGGACCGTGTCGCCTTGTGTGCACCGGGTGTTCACGAGGCGTCTCCGAATTCCGCCGCTACATCGAGAATGCCCTGCAGCGGAATCTCCACCCACTGCGGGCGGTTGTTGAGTTCATAACCCACCTCGTAGAGTGCTTTTTCAAACAGAAAGAGATCGAGTAGAGAGCGAAGTTGCTCGCGGTTTTCGGGAAGCAACTGAAATGGCCGCATGCTCTCGAGGTAGGTCTTGAGGAAGCTGGCGGAAACGCGGGCGTACCAGTAGCGCGCCCAAGGTTTCAAGCGAGGTTGATCTTCGTCCCGCACGCTGCTGCGTTCGGAGCGTCCCGCCAGCACGTTTTCCACGGCGTAGTGGAAGGAGCGCAACATGCCCGCCACGTCGACGAGCGGGGAGCGCTTGCGGCGGCGCTCGGCCAGACTGCGCGCCGGTTCGCCTTCGAAATCGATAATCACGAAATCCTTTCCGGTGTAGAGCACCTGACCCAGGTGGTAGTCGCGATGACAGCGGATGGAAAAGCCCGTGAGCGGCGCTTCGAGCAGCGCGCGACAGCGGGCGAGCAGGCGTTCTTCCGCGGCGAGGATGCGCTCCGCGCGTTCGCGGGCCGAGGGGGAAAGTGCAGGGAGTTGTTCCCGCAGCGTTCCGAGCACCGCGACAGCGAGGTTGCGCAGGGATTGATACTGCGAACGCTGCGCGAAGGGCGTCGATGTTTCAGGGGTGAAGTTCGGATCATCGGCTGCGTTGGCCAGCGCAGCGTGCAGCTCCGCGCTGCGCCGTGCGAGTTGCTGCACGAAACCGAGGTAGAGAGCCAGCGGTCCCACATCTTCCGACGGTGGTTCCCATTCCAGGCGGTCGAACAGCAGCGGCGGTATCGACGGAGGGTCCGCTTGGACGCGGGCGCTCGTGCGCAGCTCTTCGAAGTAATGCTCGACGTAGTCTTGGGTCAGCCCCCAGGCGCCTCCCTGATTGGGAACCCATTCTTGAACGAGCAATAGCGTGGCGGGCTCTTCTCCCTCGCGTTCGGCTTCTACGTGGCCCGCGTAGCGCGGGGCGTGCGGAAAGTGACTGAGCTCATTTAAATGGCGCAGGATCTCCAGTTCCGGGCTTGCCCCTTCTTCGATGCGCCGGATCAACTTCGCCACGAAGTGCTCACCAAAGACCCACGAGGTGTTGCTCTGCTCCACCCCGAGCAGCTGCGATCGGGGGATTGCTTCCGTTTCGCGCAGTGCGCGCAACCGGCGCGCGGAGGCACCTTGCAGTTGCCATGTACTGCCCCGCAGCCGTCGTCTCCGCGCCGCCGTTTCAAGCAGCGCCGCCGCGAAGTCGGAGTGCTCGGAAGCTTCTTCGAGCACTCCCTGTGCTTCTTCTTTGCCGATGCGCACGCTAACGCGCGCGAGCGTGTGTTGAGACTCGCGCCCGGCGGGCAGAAAGGTCAGCGGCAGCACGTAGGTCTCCGCGTCGCCCTGGCGATATTCCACGCGGACGAAGACGAGGCGGAAGGAGTTGTGCTCACCACCGGTGGAGATGGAATCCGCGATGTGTGCGCTGCGGATTTCGCGCGCCTTGGCGCGGAACCAGCGCTGGGCGCGCAAGAAATCGGGCAGCACACGTTCGAGTTGTCTGCATTCCTTTCCTGTGAGCAGATGACTCCAGTCGCCGGTCACGCGCAGCGTGGGCAGTTGTGTCAAATCGCGCGCGAGTTCCGCGGGGCGCGCAGAACTTGGGCTTCGGATCGAAAACCAGAAAAACGCGTGGGGGCCCAGCGTGAGCAGATAGGGCAGCTCTCCGATGGGCGGGAATTCGACGTGGCCGAAGAGTTCCATCGGCACGCAGCCCTTGAACGCGGAGAGATCTAGCTCCACGTACTGTGAGAAGCGCGACAAGTTGGCGACGACGAGCAGCGTTTCTTCGCAGTAGCGGCGCAGAAAGGCCAGCACCCGGCGGTTGGCCGGCGCCAGGGGTTCGAAACTGCCGCGGCCGAAAGCGTGAAATTCCTTGCGCAGCGCCAGGATTCGCTTCATCCACCACAACAGGGAACTCGGGTTGCGATCTTGTGTTTCGACGTTGATCGCCTCGAAGTGGTATTCGGGATCGGTGATGACGGGCAGAATCAAACTTTGGGGGTTCGCTCCGGAAAAACCGGCGTTGCGATCGGGGCTCCACTGCATGGGCGTGCGCACGCCGTTGCGATCGCCCAGGTAGACGTTGTCGCCCATGCCGAGTTCATCGCCGTAGTACACGACCGGCGTGCCCGGCAGCGAGAGGAGCAGGGCGTTCATGAGTTCGATCTTGCGCCGGTTGTTCGCGAGCAACGGCGCCAGGCGGCGGCGGATGCCGAGGTTGATGCGCGCGCGCGGATCGCGCGCGTAAACGCGCCACATGTAGTCGCGCTCCTCATCGGTCACCATCTCTAGCGTGAGCTCGTCGTGATTGCGCAGAAACAGCGCCCACTGGCAGCTTTCCGGAATGCGCGGCGTCTGCTCCAGGATGTCGAGAACGGGATAGCGGTCCTCCATGTGAATGGCCATGAAAAGGCGCGGCATGATCGGAAAGTGGAACGCCATGTGGCACTCGTCGCCCGCTCCGAAGTAAGCGGAGGCGTCCTCAGGCCATTGGTTGGCTTCGGCCAGCAACATGCGGTTCTGGAATTTGGAGTCGACGTGGGCGCGCAGCTCTTTCAGGAAGGCGTGCGTCTCGGAGAGATTTTCGCAGGAAGTGCCCTCTCGCTCATAGAGATAGGGCACGGCGTCGAGACGCAGTCCGTCGACGCCCAGCTCGAGCCAGAAATCCAACACGCGCAGCAAGGCCTTGCGAACGACTGGGTTGTCGAAATTGAGATCGGGCTGGTGCCCGTAAAAGCGGTGCCAAAAATAAGCTTTGGCGGTGGGGTCCCAGGCCCAGTTCGAATGTTCGAAGTCCTTGAAGATGATACGCGCCTGCCGGTAGCGGTCGGGTGTGTCGCTCCAGACGTAGAAATCCCGTTCCGGAGTTCCCGGCGCGGCGCGGCGCGCCTGTTGAAACCAGCGGTGCTGATCCGAAGTGTGGTTGATCACGAGTTCGGTGATCACGCGCAGGTTGCGCCGCTTGGCCTCGCGCAGAAAATTTCGGAAGTCGCGCAGCTCTCCGTAGTGGGAGTGAACGGAGGTGTAATCGGCGATGTCGTAACCGTCGTCGCGCAGGGGGGAGGGGTAGAAGGGGAGCAGCCACAGCGCCGTGACGCCCAGGTCCTGTAAGTAATCGAGTTTCTCCGCCAGGCCGGCCAGGTCTCCAATGCCGTCGCCGTCGGCATCGTAGAAAGACGAAATGCGCAACTGATAGATGATGGCGTCTCGGTACCACGAAGCGTCTTGACTCACGACGGCCGCCCGGTTTGCGCGGGAATGAAGCGGAAGACGTGACCCACCCTTTCGGCGGGATCTAACCGCACGTAGTTGCGCGCGCCGCGCCAGGTGTAGCGCTCCCCGGTGAGGAGATCTTCGACCTCGTAAGGTTGGTCAACGGACAGCGCCAGCGCTAACAACGGAACCACGACAATCGTTTCTTGGGAGTGCCGGGGGTCGAGGTTCACGGCGATGAATAGATCTCCCTCCGGCGCAGATTTTTGGTACCACAGCACTTGTTCGTTTTCGCTGGGATGAAAGCTCAGATTGGCCAGTCTCTGCAAGGCGGGTTGCTCGCGCCGCAGGCGGTTCAAGCGCTGGATTTCGGCTTTTAAGTTTCCCGGCGCGTTCCAGTCGCGCCAGCGGATCTCGTACTTCTCGGAGTTCAGGTACTCCTCGCTGCCCTCGTGCAGGGGCGTGTTCTCGCACAACTCGAAGCCGCTGTAGACGCCGTAACTGGGAGAGAGTGTGGCGGCGAGCAAGAGGCGCACCCGAAAGGCCGCGCGTCCGCCCTCCTGAAGATATGCGTGGAGAATGTCCGGCGTGTTGGTGAAAAAGTTGGGCCGAAAATATTCCACCATTTCCGTCTGGGTGAGTTCCGTCAGGTATTCCTTGATCTCCCACGGGCTGTTCTTCCAGGTGAAATAGGTATAGGACTGGTTGAAACCGAGCATCGCCAGCGCCTGCATGCGCTTCGGGCGGGTGAACGCCTCGGAGAGAAAGATGACATCGGGGTGTTCGCATTGGATTTCCGCGATCACCCACTTCCAAAACGCGAGGGGTTTGGTGTGGGGGTTATCGACGCGGAAAATGCGCACGCCGCGTTCGATCCAAAACAGCAGGACGTCGCGGCAGGCGTTCCACAACTGCATGTGGTCCACGCACCAGAAATTGAGGGGGTAGATGTCTTCGTACTTTTTGGGCGGATTTTCCGCGTAGCGGATGCTGCCGTCCGGCCGGATGAAAAACCACTCAGGGTGTTCGCGCGCCCAGGGGTGATCGGGGGAACACTGCAAGGCGTAGTCGAGCGCGACTTCCATACCGAGGCGCTGTGCGGTCGCCACGAACTCGGCGAAATCGTCCAAATTTCCGAGTTCGGGATGCACCGCGGTGTGGCCACCCTCCTGTGAACCGATCGCCCAGGGGCTGCCCGGCGCATCCGCTTCGGCGACGCGGGCGTTGTTGCGCCCCTTGCGGTGAGTGTGTCCGATCGGGTGGATCGGAGGCAGGTAGACGACATCGAAGCCGAGCTCCGCCAACTCCGGCAGGCGCCGCGCCGCGTCAGAGAAAGTGCCGGGGACGCCGGGCTTCGGCGCTTGGGAGCGGGGGAACATTTCGTACCAGGCGCCGAAGACCGCCCGCGGGCGGTCGACGATCACTTCGAAAACCCCGTCGCTGCGCGTGAGGTCTTCGGGTGCCAGAGGTTCCTGCATGAGTTTCTCGAGCGATTCGCAGAGCGCCAGTTGAATGCGTTCTTTCAAGGGGCGAGCGGATTTTCCGAGCCGCTGGGCGGCGTCTTTGAGTTGCACGCGCGCTGGTCCTTGTACGTGATGAGCAGCGCGGAAAAGCAGTGCGGCACCCTCGAGCAGTTCCGGTTCAACGTCCTGACCGGCCTCGATGCGCTTTTTGAGGTCCGTGGTCCACGTCCCCCAGTGATCCGGCCAAGCCTCTACGCTGAACTGCCAGCGTCCCAGACGGTCAAGGATGATGTCGCCGAACCAGCGGTCGGGGTTGTAGTGATACTCGAGGGGAGAAAAATACCAGCGGCGCTGTTGGGGCGGACGGTAGCGGATGCGTGCTCGGAGGAGATCGTGGCCATCCTTCAAAACATCGGCGCCGATGCCCAAGTGATCCCCGAGATTCCGTTTCACGGGATAACGACCTCCGTCGAGCTGGGGCGAGACACATGCGATGACGACGCGGTCTGAGAAGCGATGTTTCGCGGTGCTGCTCATGGAGTGATCGCGCAGCGAAAGGGGAAAAGGTCCAACTTTTTAAGGGGGGATTCCCCTGCGGCTCCGGCTTGGTCCAATATAGCTGCTGTACAGCGACGTGCTGGGGAGCAGGCTGGGCGGAGAGGTTTTGCGGTGGTCACGATCTTTCCGTTTTCGGTCAGGTCTGCGACCCGGTTTAACCTGGATTCACCATTGCACGACCTCGTCGACACGCCCTGACGGGAAGGGCGGGTTGATCGGGTGGCCTCAGTGAAAATGTGCAAAGGGTCACTGCTGTCCGGGAAAACTTCGGTTGACCTAGCGTAAGTTCTCATCATTTCAAGAGAAATTGAGCATTCGGGGGTGTCCGCGACTTAAGCGGGCCTTTTGCTGAGCGTCAATCTCCTGCGGTTTC
>Ga0247727_10007392_pt1 | contig 20923 bp, 30 predicted proteins | sample WisWelCaveWW1625_FD_202498 | JGI IMG/M metagenome (GOLD analysis project Ga0247727, IMG submission 202498) | Biofilm microbial communities from Wishing Well Cave, Virginia, United States - WW16-25 | ecosystem: Environmental > Aquatic > Deep subsurface > Groundwater > Cave microbial mat | place... | reverse complement strand
GCTTCTCCAGGGCGACCGGCTCTTGAAAGGCCTGCACGGTTTCGTGGAGTCGCTCCGGTCTCATTCGTAGCACCTGCGCCACTTCTTCGAGTCGAGCCGGACGGCCCAGCTGTTGCCCGAGTCGTCTGGTCACGCGGAGGATGCGGTGCGAAGCTTCAGTCTGGTGAACCGGAATGCGAATGGTCCGCGATTGATCCGCCAGTGCGCGTGTGATGCCTTGACGGATCCACCAGGTTGCATAGGTACTGAACTTGAACCCTTTGCGGTATTGATAGCGCTCAGCCGCTTTCATCAACCCGATATTTCCTTCTTGCACGAGATCCAGCAAAGTCAGGCCACGGCCCGTGTAATGTTTTGCGACATCTACAACAAGCCGCAGGTTGCAGCGCACCAATTCGTCCTTTGCCCGTTCGAGCACGATCCGAGCAGAGCGGAGGGTGGACAACCCTTCCTTAAACTGCTTGGCGATGGCAATCGGAAGCTTCTGCTGCCCCGTTCCCTGCTTGATCATCTCGGTGAGACTCTGCTCGGCCTCATCGATCGCGGTGGCTGAGAGCCCGCTCAAACCTCTGACCATCTGGAGTGTGCGTTGCGCCTCGAGCACAGAGTCCGTACGCTTGAGCCGGGGGAAGACTCGTATGGCATGGCGTAAGGCCTTCCGAATGGTGCTCGTTCCGTCATCGATCTTCTTCGCCAGTTCGACTTCTTCTTCTCTGGTCAATAGGGCGCGTTCGCCGAAGGAGCGAAAGTAGAGTGACTCCAACATGAATGGGCCGCCGTTCATGGCAATGCGAGTCACGGCCTTCTTCGGCTCCTCAGGCTGTTCCTCTTCGGATGTATCTCGGCCGATCACATCCAAGAGGTCGCTCGCCTCGGGATCGTCCGCATCAACGTCTTTTGCAATCGTAACAAGCTCTTCCGACTCAGGGGTTGGGAATAGATTGTTATTCATGTCGTCGCCCCTCCTCTGACTATCTGATGTCTTGCTCCGCATGGTCGTGACCTCAACAGGCACCCGTTCTTCTGTTCTATTCTATGAGAGACAGCGATCCGCCAAACGATTCATTCTGGCCCCTGTGCTGCTAGACCGTTCTCTTATCTCTCTACGGAGCAAATTCTGTGCTGGATTGTTCATGAGAACAGCGGAGTGCGAATCAGCGGGAAAGGCAACACTATTAGAGTGCTTTAATGAGGAGGTCTGAGAGGGGGTGAGGCAACCTTGCTGCAGGTGTGTAGGGATAGCTATAGGGCAACAAGCCCGATCGCCACAACTACTTCTGGGTCAGCCATTTCAGAAAGGGGCGATCGTATCGATGGGAAATGGGGAAAATCGTGGTGGCATTTTTCTCCGCCGCGAATTCGACGAGCGTCCGGAGATAGTGCAGTTGCAATACCAATACAATGGGGTTTCGACCGATCACGTCGGCCGCATCGGCGAGGCGATGGGAGGCTACGAATTCGTCTTCAGCGTGGATGACCTTCGCGCGACGTTCGCGCTCCGCTCCCGCTTGACGCGCGATGGCCCGTTGCATTTCCTGCGGCAGGTCTACATTCTTGACTTCCACGGTGGTGACTTTGACGCCCCATGGTTCCGTCTGCTGATCGATGATCCCTTGGAGATCCGCATTGATAAGTAGAGAGCCATCAGCTCCCCAAGAAGGCATATGGTAGAGGTCGAGAGAGCCATCATCGTGGTCGTTTGTCTTGTTGAAAACCCAGCGCAGCACTTCTAGAATGGGGCCCCGATGTCACATTTTCAATCAGGCGAGCGCATCCATCTGGTCGATAAGAAAGGGCGGCAGTATGCCCTAACCCTGAAGGCCGGCGATCTCTACCAGCTGAGCGGTTACAAAATTGCTCATGACGACCTCATCGGAAAACTGGATGGTTCTTTGGTCACGCTCTCCGGCGACAAGACGATGTTGGCGCTCAGGCCTACGTTTGGCGACTATGTGCTGAAGATGCCGCGTGGCGCGCAGGTGTTGTATCCGAAGGATCTTGCGCTCATTCCCATGTGGGCGGATGTCTATCCTGGCGCCCGCGTGTTTGAGGCGGGGACCGGCTCTGGGGCTTTGACGATGGCCCTCTTGCGCGCCGTGGGCTCGCGTGGCTTGGTGGTGACCTACGAAGCCCGTGAGGATTTCGCGCGAACGGCGATAACGAACATTGAACGGTACATGGGCCCGGTGCCGAATCTCATCTCGTTTCGTCGGAACGCGTATGAGGGGATCAGTTTGCTTGACGATGGTCTGCCCTTCGATCGTCTCGCCCTCGATCTTCCTGAACCCTGGCAGGTGGTACCGCATGCCGCACAGGTCCTTCGTTCTGGCGGCATCTATGTGAGCTTTGTTCCCACCGTCCCTCAAGTGGTGCAGACGGTTGAGGCCCTTGAGCGAGCGACGGTCTTTGGTATGGTTGAAACATTTGAAACGCTGTTGAGGACCTGGTCGATTCAGGGACGCAGCGTACGACCGGATCACCGAATGGTCGCCCATTCTGGCTTCATTACCGTGGCCAGGAAAATCGAATCTGGCTTGTGGCCCGCAGCTCACACTGTTGAGTCTGTAGGTGAGGCTGCTGATGTTCATGAAGAACGAGAGGATCACGCGCGATGAATCGGTTGAATGGGAAGGTCGCGGTCATCACGGGAGGCAACGCAGGTATCGGTGAAGCGATCGCGAAAGCCTTTGCACGCGAAGGGGCATCGGTCGTGATCACGGGGAGACGGCAAGGGGAGCTGGACCGGGTCGTGGGCGACATTGCGAAGGAGCATGGCAAGGCCTTCGCTGTTGCCGGATCGGTCACAGATGAACCCCATGTCCAGGAGACGGCGCGCCGGACTGTGCAGCAGTTCGGGCGGCTCGACATCCTCGTCAACAATGCCGGAGTAGGGGACTTTGGGAAGCGCCTGCATGAGATCGATGATGCGACCTGGGCGCAGGTCCTCGACGTCAACCTGACCGGGGTGTTCCGTATGACGCGAGCCGTCCTGCCCCAGATGTTGAAGCAGGGGAAAGGAGCGATCGTCAATATCTCCTCCATCGCGAGCCTGGTCGGGATTCCTACATTGCCGGCCTATGCTGCCTCCAAGGCGGCGCTTGATGCCGTGACCAGAGCCCTCGCGGTCGACTACGCCAAGGAGGGCATCCGCTGCAACGTGGTGAATCCAGGGCTCATCGATACGCCAATGGCCGCTCCACTAATGAGCAATCCCGAACAGTTGGACCCCATTCTGTCGCACTATCCTATCCGTCGAGCCGGGAAACCAGAAGAAGTGGCCAATATGGTTCTCTATTTGGCATCCGATGAGGCAGCCTGGGTCACAGGCGGGACCTTTCCTATCGATGGAGGGATGACCATCTCGTGAGCAGGCGTCCCCTGCGAATGGGGAATGTCGCCGCCGCGGCGATGGGTGTCTGTAAGTTGGTCCGAAGACGAAACAGCAGTCGCAATTTTTCGAACCTATGGACATCAACGTACATACTCAGTTCTGCGGCGTAATCGGCAATCCCGTCGAACATTCGCTCTCACCCGCGATTCACAATGCCGCGTTTCAGAAACTCAGGCTGAATTTCGTGTATCTGGCGTTCCGCGTGGAAGCGATCGGCGATGCGATCAAGGGTCTTCGCGCCCTCGGAAACTTTCGCGGCGCTAGCGTGACCATCCCCCACAAGGTGGCAACTGTTCCGTTTCTTGACTCTGTCGAGCCGACCGCACGTCATATCGGCGCGATCAATACCATTGTGGCTGCGGGCGGGGTCCTCACAGGGTATAACACCGATGCGACCGGCGCCTTGCGCGCGCTTCGTGAGGGTACGGTTGCCTTGAAAGGACGTCAAGTAGTCATGATCGGGTCCGGAGGCGCTGCTAGGGCGATTGCCTTCGCGCTCGGAAAAGAGGCTGGGCTTGATCGCTTGACCATACTAGGAATTGATGACCAGGAACGTGCAGCCTTGGCCCGAGATCTTCGGTCGAAGACAGGGATGACGGTGCAGGAATCGCCTCTTGATGAGGGTACGTTGCGAAAGGTTCTGCCGGATACTCATGCGCTGATCCATTGCACACCGATGGGCATGTCGCCAGAAGTACACAAGACCCCTGTGCCTGCAACGCTGCTCCATGCGGGACTGACAGTCATGGATATCGTCTACAACCCTCGGGACACCCGGTTGCTGAAGGATGCCAAGGCGGCAGGCTGTCGCACGATTCCCGGGATCGAGATGTTCCTTCATCAAGCCGCGGCGCAGTTCGAGCTCTGGACCGATCAGGCTGCTCCAGCCGATGTCATGCGCGCCGTCCTGGAAACCCGATTCTCATGAACATTGTGCTGATTGGCTATCGGGGGACCGGCAAGAGTACGGTGGGCAGACTGCTTGCGGCGCAATTGGGACGAGAGCTCGTGTCAACTGATGCGGAGATTGTCAAGCGTGCGCAATGTACGATTCCGGAGATCGTCGCCCAACAGGGATGGGACTACTTTCGTGATCTGGAGTCCGATATATGCAGGGAACTCGCCAGTCGTGACCAGCTCGTAATCGATACCGGCGGTGGGGCCATACTTCGCGCGCAGAATGTCGAGGCGTTGAAGAAAGATGGGACCATATTTTGGCTGACGGCCTCTGTCGAGACGATCGCGAAACGAATCGGCAGTGACAATCAGCGCCCCTCGTTGACGGAAACCAAGTCGTTCGTCGATGAAATCCAGGATGTGTTGCGGGAGCGGATGCCGAAATATCAAGCGGCCGCCGATCACATCATCGCGACCGACGATCGATCAATCAATCAGCTGGTTGAGACGCTACTCACGCTAGTGTGAGCATACTCGATCATTGTCCCTGTCACGTCAGGATGAGCCTATGCCATTGCCCTGTCCTTGACAAGGTCTCCTTTGAAGTGTTTGAAATAGCCAAGAGCGCCCGTAGCTCAATTGGATAGAGCATCGGACTTCGGATCCGAGGGTTGGGGGTTCAAGTCCCTCCGGGCGCACCAAGAAATCAATCAGTTATGAGTTTCTGGCTGATTGGAAAATTGACCGTGTAGAAGCAGTGTAGAAAATAGGCGAAAGAAAAAAGGCCAGCTCCCTGGCGAGGACTGGCCCAGCTGAACCGGAAAGGTAAGGCTTTATGGCCTCCAAAAAAAACGCACCAGCAACGTTCATCATTGATTGCCCCGACTGCAAAGCCAAGGTTGCTGCAATCGAGTCGGGGCATGCTGAGCGATTTCAGTTCGATGACGACGCAGGGGAACCCTATAACAAGAGAGTATTCGTCGGAAATTGCCCGAAGTGCGAGGCGATCCTCGTTGGCGAATCTGATCAACTCGACTTTGCAAACCACGATGCAGAGTATGACCGATGGAGCGACATCGTTCGCGTCTACCCGAATCCCCCAAAGGCCTTCTCAAGTTGGCGCATTCCAAAAGTCGTTTCCGATTCGCTGAACGAAGCCGACCGCTCGCTTCAAGCGGGTGCCAACATCGCCGCTTGCGCCATGCTTGGTCGAGCGCTGGAAGCCTTGTGTCACGACATGCTTGAGCCCAAGCCAGAGAAAGATGATGCTCCGGCCACCACGCCAGCAAAGAAAAAGAATAAGCCCATGCTCGGGGAAGGAATCAGAAGGCTACGTGAAGCGAAAGTCATTGATGATCGCTTGTACGAGTGGAGCCAACAACTACGCGCCTTCCGCAATCTCGCCGCCCATCCAGAAGACGCAAGCGTCTCCCGAAACGATGCAGAGGATCTTCAGACGTTTGTCAACGCGATAGTCGAGTATGTCTACGATCTCGCCGACCGCTACGAAGAGTTCAAGGAACGAGTCGCCGCTCGTGCGAAGAAAAAAAAGTCCTAACCCTTCCATCGAGCGGACGGCCACCGGCAAGGGGATGTCTGCCGTTCATGGCAAACGTGAGGTCGAACGATGGCAATGACCCCGGCCATTCAAGCTGCGATACGAGGGTTCAACGACATCATCCTCAGAGGCGTCCCCATCCTGCTTGAGAAGAACGAGACGGCCTTTCTATCGTTCATGTGCTCCGTCGCGGCAATCGATGCTTTGGCAGGGTATCGCTACACGACAGGCCAAGAGCGATTCAAGAATTTCATCAAGGAGTACTTTCCAACCGCATACGCTTCGCATGCCGAGAAGCTCTACTTTTTTCGGTGTCGCCTGCTCCACAATTTCACGCCCGCCCACTTCACCGTGGTTCATGCATCCCCCGCTCACCACCTCCAACCGAGTCCGATAGGCGACACGATCCTCAGCGACGATGTGTTCTTTGCCGACCTGAAAGCCGCCGCCCTGAAATTCTTTGATGAGGTGCAAAAGGATGTTCCCAACCGCCAGGATGCCATGAATGTTCGCCTTCTCAATTTGGACAAGGGGGGAGCCATCTATTATGAATAGCCAGGCTAACAACGCCTTCTAAATCAAACACAAAAAAGGCCAGCCTCCAAACGAGGACTGACCCTTGGGTCTCACATTTTCCGCCACGCGATCCGCCGATTCCTTTTTGCCCTTCGCCACTCCCACGGCCGCACCGGCTGCGGATCAGCCCACAGGCCTTGCCTCTCTCGCTGACGGCTTCCAGGGACAGGCAGGGCGCATCGCGCCAGGATAATCGAGCGAGCGCGTGAGCGTTGAGGTTAGGCGCGATGCTGCGCGACGAAGCGTTCGAGGCCTTCGAGGGGAATGCGTCGGTGAGATCCCAGCCTGATACAGGGCAAGCGCCCTTCATCCGTCCAGCGCCGGACCGTCGTGACATGCACGCCCAGCTCAAGGGCGACTTCACCGAGGCGGTACGATCGCTTGACGGGGAAATCCCTGCTGAAGGGGAAGGGCATCGGCGGGACTGTAAAAGAAGGGGAGGCCGAAGGCAAGGGCTGAGGAAGGGCTTACCGCGAGGGCAGGACCGCGTCCCGCTCCAGCGGGACGCCCTCCGCATCGAGTAATTGCATCCCCTCTATCCCCTCGCGTCTGGCCAGAATCGCCGCGCAATGGCGCGCCTCCACCTCCAGGCGGAACGAGGCGGTACACTCCCGCCCTTCCTGCCTCCAGGACAGCATCAGCATGACGCCCTCGTGCGGCGGGGAATCTTCACATCGGCCAGGGCAGCGGCCAGAACCGCTCTGACGTAGCCGTTCAAGGTATAGCCTTCAGCCCGCTTCATATCGAGCTTGCGCTTGAGATCATCGGGGAGCGGGACCACAATCGTTTTCATCATCGGCCTCCTCCAGGTGAAAGTTAGCTGCTAGTAACAACTAGTGTATACTACTATAACGCTAGCGATACCAGCAAGCCCCTCCTCCGCGGGGGGCGCAGGGCTACGGAAGCCTGAGTCAGCAGGGAAACCGAGGATGGAGGGGGGGCGCGTGGTACTACAGGACGCCATGCGCTCCACGCATGCGTCACGCAGAAGGCGTCGCCCGCTCCGCGAGGACCAGCTGAGAGACGTCCGTGATATTCGCTTGCAAGGCGTCGAGGCTCTTCCCTTGGCTCATGACGCCAGGGATTTCGACCAGCTGGCCGACGTACCAGTCGCCGTCTTTATGGCTCTGAGGAATGCCCCGCACCGCTGAATCGCTCGTGCCTTGATGCGCTCACGCGCACCTGTGTGGAAGAGGCGTCGCCATCAAGCGGGCCGGGTCAGACATCGCGCCCCTCCCTGGGGCATCTCGGGCGAGTGTGGCCTCTGGTACGTACTGTCCCTATGACACAGACCGCCACAATGGCGCCACGATCGCCGATCGCGCTGCCCCCCCGGCCCGTGGGTATGGGGGACATCGTCACGCAGCGGGCTTGCCTGCTCAGCGTGGGCGCGGTCCTCGCCGCCGTGCAGGGCGCAGGCCTCGCCGGAAGGCCGCCGCGAGGCAATCGGAGCGACATGGAAGCCTCGCAGGGAGGCTGCATTTTAGAAGAGAAGTGAGGAAACCACAAGGCAGGCTATGTCGCAGGTGATGTAATCTTCTCTGTGTAAATGACGAAGGGTGTAAGCTGGGTTGCTGTCGAAGGCGAACCCATTCCACTGAAGGAGGCTTACACCCATGACGACGCTAGCACCGTGGACCGAGCAGTGGCAACATTTCACGTCCGAGGTCCGGGAGCAGTTCTGGGGCGACCTGGCTCAGCACACCCGGCAGAGTTGGCAAGACTTGTTAGCCCGACTCTCTATCGAAGCCCGGGATCGTTATCTGGGCGTGCGGGAGTATGAACGGAGTCCGGATCGAACCGATGCCCGGAACGGCTTTTATGACCGGGACTTCGTGACGCGGCTAGGGACGCTGCGGGTGCGGGTGGCCCGGACGCGACAGCGGGCCTTCTTGCCGGCAGGTCTCGTGCGGCTGGAGCGCAGGGCGGCGGAGGTGCTGCTGTTGATCCGGGAGGCATTTCTCCGTGGGCTCAGCACGCGGGCCGTGGGCCGCGTGGTCGCGCTGATCACGGAGGAGCCGGTCAGTGCCCAGACGGTGTCGCGGGTGACGCGGGATCTCGACCACGCGGTGGCGCAATTTCATCAGGCTCCGCTGTCCGATGATTGGCGGTACCTGTTTCTGGATGGGGTGAGTCTGCGAGTGCGGCGGCCCAGTGGCCGCAAGCGGGTCCAGCTCCTGGTGGCCTACGGCGTCCGGGCGAATGGCACGCGGCACCTGCTCGGGTTCACCCGAAGCACCGGGGAGAGCCAGGCGGCCTGGGAGGGACTCTTGATGGATCTCTATCGGCGCGGCCTCGAAGGCCGCCAGCTCCAGCTGGTCGTGACCGATGGCTGTGTCGGGTTGGCGGCGGCACTGCAGACGGTCTATCCCCGCGCGGCGCATCAGCGCTGTTGGGTCCACAAGCTGCGCAATCTGCTGGGGGCGGTGCGGCGGCGGGATCACGCGGCCATGAAGGCCGATGCCCAGGCCATCTATCAGGCGGCGGGTCGGGCCGAGGCGGTGGCCACCGCGCAAGCCTTTGCCCGTCGGTGGCAGGACGCGTACCCATCGCTCGTGACGCGGCTGCTCCGGGATCTCCCCGAGTTGCTGGCGTTCTTCCAGTGTCCGCGGGCTCTCTGGCGGAAGCTGCGGACGACCAATGTGATTGAGCGGTGCTTCGTCGAAGTCCGCCGGCGCACCCGCCCGATGGTGTGCTTTGTGAACGTGCAGAGCGTGGAGCGGATTATCTTCTCCATCTTTAACCGGTTTAACCTGGAGTGGCGCCAGCGCACCCTTCGCCAATTTACACAAGTAGCGTGACATCACCTATGTCGCAGAGCAGGCCGGATACTCACCTATGCCGATCCAGCTCAAACACGTCGCCGGTAAGTTCGTCAAAAATCCGATGTCGTCGTAGTTGGGCGAAGGCCCAGCGCTCGCGCACCATGAAATTCGCCAGCAGCCGTTGCACGCTCTTTTGAAGATGGAATTTCCCGTCGTGCTCCCGTTCTAAAAAACCGTCACGCTCGAATCGGCCAATCGTGCGAGCCGAAACCCCGATGAATACCGCCAGTTCACGCGCGGTCTTTTTCATATTTTCATAACTGTTTTCATAACTGCGGCAAGCTCAAGAAATTCCCTATCGCTAGCGCGTTTATGGGGCGTCGCCTACCCGCAGTAAATCGATGCCCAGGAAGTACCTTAATGATTGCAATGGGTTATGAAGCAGTATGTAGTGACCCTTCATCGGGTTTCAATCTACTGGCTGCTCATCTCATGCTCAATGCGCCTCGCCTTGCTGATGATAATGGCCGCCCGCCGAAAGGACGCCTGGAAGAGGTGGAAGCCCTTCCCGACGCGGGGCGGAGCGAACGGCCTAATTCCGCCCCTCTTATTGCTCAGGCTCGGTATCGAACATTTCAGCCAATCCAAGAAAATGCAGGTACTCGCCGCGCGAGCGTGAGACCGTCAAGATTTCTCCCAGCTGTGCGGCATGGTCGCCGAGGTAGAAGCCCTCTCGCACGACGCGGACTTGCACCTTCCTCGTCATTTCAGGGGCCATGACGGATTCGCGCGGCGCGCCCATGTCATACCCATTCGACGAGTTGTACAAATCTCAGATACTCAGCCCGCGCTTTCGAGACCTGGACCAGCTCGCCGACTTCAATCCGCTGATCGCCGAGATGAAATGGCCGCACGGCACGCACCTCGACGACTTGCAGCATCTCGGCTGGCAGTGCTCTCGATTCGTCGATCATCTTTCCTGGCGTCCTATTCGCCCAGCTCATCGCTAGGTGATCGAGCTGGCGACAATGAAGGCGCCGGGATGCAGCACGGCCACGTCGCATGAGACCAACACGCGCGCTTGAATCACGCCGCTTCTGAAATTCGTTTGCTCATACGGATTGATTTCGAGGACCAGCCCTGCCCCCCAGAAGCCAAGATAGATGAGGGAGAAATCTCCAGCGAGCATCGTGGCCGTGGGGATATCGGTACTGACATGGGCGGCGCGGTCGGCGACTTGATCCTTGTCCCAGACAAACCGACCAGAGCCAGTGACGCGCTCACGGTTTTCAAGCAGCGCTCTGACGGCAGGGGTGCTGAGAAAGGCGATATTCTCATCCGTGACATTCGCTTCCGCCGATTTCTGCTTCATGGTATTCACGCCGCTGTTGAGCGTGGTGCCTGATTGCGTCTGGATTCCATTCGTATTGATAATGCCGGTCGGCTGCCCAGAGACGCCGGTACCGGCAATGACCGCTTCGTCAACCGCCGCGCCGACCGTTCGTAGTAGCTCGCGCGCGGCAAAGGCTGGGGCATTCGCTTGCTTGGAAAATTGCCGTGAGTATTGCAGCGAGCCGACCAGATCCTTGGGTGCGAGTGAGACCTGCGAAAGCTGTGGAGTCGTCGCGGTTCCTTGCGTCGCTTCAGTCGGGAGCCAATTCGGCGTCGTTTTCGCTGAAACTTTTGGGACGACTTGGTCGCCGACGAGACCGAATTCAACCTGAACGCCTGCGCGGGCCATGACGCTCCAAGGGCGCAGGATATCCACGCTCTCTTGCACATCAGTTTGCTTGAGGAATCCCCCAGCCGCTCCAGCGGCCACGCTCAAATCTCGAAAGGAGAGATACGGACGCACGCCATCGAAGACGACGCCATCGCGCTTCGCCGATTCCTGTAGCGCTTCTCGATTTTCACCGAGCAGCTCGCCGCGCGACAAATCTCTGAAGAGGGTATCCGGGTTGAGTTTTGGGCCTTTCGTCCCGGCGCGCTGCTCATGCTGGAATCGTAGAAGCGAGCGCAGGAACGTTTCACTGAATCCGTAATATACATTCTGCATTTCTGGGCTAAGCTGTTTGGCATTCATGATGTCGGGCCTCCATCAAAAAAATGATGGTCGTACTCTACCTGGACGAATCGCGCACACAGGAGAGCGTGCGCAGAATTATTTTTCGTACTTGTGACTCCGAGATTCGATCCGTCATTCGCTGCGCAATCCTTCTGGCTCGTCCTCTGGCTGGCTTCCCCTTCGCGACATCTTCGTTGTAGAGCAGCACGATGGCCGCCGCCCGCCGAGCGCTTCGCTCCTTCGCCTGAGCAATCGCAACCTTCCGGCCTCGCGCGAATCCTGCCAAGACTTTCGCGCCAATCAAGTAGGCTTGGGTTGGCTTCTTCGAAACCGGCATGACGCGCGCAGATGTTTTCATCGCGGACGTTTTCGGCATTGAAACAGCGCATGATACACGAGCTGGCTCGCTGGCATTCGTCTCCCGCAAGCCGGGCATACCGCCGGAAGCTCTTTCAGCCAGGCCCTCATTTCGCCTCGCTCGCCAGCTTGTGAACAATCCGCGCGGTCCCTCGCCTGCTGCTCATGAGGCACATGGCGCGATCGTCATTTTCTGCCACGCAATGGCGGCCAGTCCTTGCCAGTCTTGCTTTGACAGCGTTCGTGGATGGTGATGGTACTGCTGCTTCAGAGAGCCTGGCCCCCGACCCGAGCCGAAACTCGGGCCGAGGCGGATGACTGCATACCAGGATGCGTACCTCTGGACGAGTCCGTCTGCGTCCAGCCTGAGGCGGCGATGAACCCGCCCCAATCCCTGCGGAGTTTTGCCAAAACTGAAACTTGAAAAAACGCACGCCGTCAATGTGAGTGCTGTAATTAAGGCCTCCGAGCAGAGCCTCAGGATGGTACTGGTCATGGTCATGGTGATGGTCGTGGTCCTGTTGATGGTTCTTAAGAGGTGGATAATCACATTCTTGACGATGCCGTCGCCTGTCATAGAACGCGACCTCCAGCCTCGATGCTCAACAGTTCATCGATGACCGAGTAATGATCCTCTTTCGGGCGCTGATTGCCTTTATGATCGCGTCGGACCGTCCTGGTGCGACCCCGAAACAGCTTGCCCGCAAAAATCCTGGTCGAAAGCCGATCCCGTCGCTTGGGCCGCTGACCCAGCGCAATTGATGCGGCTGCGACCAACTTGGAGCCGAGGCCGAATATCTTTCCACCATTCGCCGGGCAAGGGCAGACGAGGTACAGCGGCACGCCGAACTGATCGCCTGGCGTCGTGATTTCGAACCACAGAAAAATCCTTTCTCGATTCTCAAAATGACCGCGTTCAGCGCGGACGAAACCCATCTGATAGTCAGCATCGGGCACGAGCGCGGGAACGTGACCCACCTGGCCGAGATCCTGATCGGCGCCGATGCCGATCGCTTGCCCTCCAGCATGTAATCGCGTAGACTTTCCCACTGTCGCCTCTTCAGCCGCCCCTGGGACTCTTGCCAAAGACCAGGGGCGGCTTTGTTTTATCGGCTGCTAGTCGAGGCGCGGCGTCGGGAGTCGAGCCAGGACTCAACGTCTTCAACCCTGTAGCGAACCAACCGTCCAACTTTCACGAAGGCCGGGCCGCCACCCCGATGTCGCCAAGCCTGCAAAGTTTTGACCTTGCAGGCCAATCGCTTCGCAATAACACCCTCTCCGTGCAATACATCTTCGCGCAGTTTCATCAACGCCCCTCCCTTGCCAAAAATGGGTACAGCTTGAGCGCATCTTAGGGGAATGGCGGAATTTCGCAGGTACAAAATTCGCGTGGATTTTGTACCTACCGCGCGTAACGTGACAGGCTATTTGAGGTAGGTTGTGGGAGGGGTGCTCCGATACGAGGGCTTCAGGAGCGGTTCGATGGATCGGATATCTGCGCAGCCATGAAGCTCCGCAAGGATTTTCTTTTTGACAACGCTCTCGCTGTCGACGATTGTCAGGTTGATGTCGTCAAGAGAAGTGGGGTATGAGCAGATGCAGGGCCAGAAGGAGAGTTCTTCGTAAAGCCGCGCTCTGTGCTGCGTCACCCAGTCAACGACATTGTTGGTCGCCGGGCGGTCTCGCTCGCGCGCCCAATATCGTTGTAAATGCTCCCATTGAAGCAGCACGAGCGAATGCAGATGGCCGGGAGCGTGGGCTTTCCAATTGGAATGTCCCTCCAGCTCCATCAACTCGATGTTGTACATTTCCAGCCGCATGATGTTGGTGTCGATTGGATGGAGACTCCGTTCTTGTGCCGCGAGTCCTTGGATAACCATACGGCACCACTTGCCGGCCTTGTCGTCGTGCCGACTCACCCGCTTCAAGAGGGCCTTGACGATTGAGCGGAGGAGCACGGAGGTGTGTGGAATGGGATCGTCAGCGGCCTCACCAAACCCCGCAATTCGCATCATATAGTCATCGGTCTGGCTGGGTTTTTTCTTTCGCATAGGTCAACATCCGCTTCGCGTTTTGTTCGAGCGCGAGACGAACAGGCTCAAGTTGGAGCCTGGCATAGGTGGCTGTGGTGGAGGGTTGAGAATGGTTAAGGGTTTTCCCGATGAGCGGCAAGCTGGCACCCGCCGCGACTAACCAACTGCCGAGCGTCCGGCGCAGGTCATGAATCCAAACGTCATCCAGGCCTGCCGCCTTCCGAATGCGCGACCAGGGCTTGCTGACATTCACGAGATGATTCCGACCCCAACGTCCGGGAAAGACATGGGGGTTTCCTTCAAAGCGCGGGAGCTTCCGGATTTCTCGCATCGCGGATACGGGAAGTGGGAGCAGATGCGCGCGGTTCGCCTTCGTATGTTCGATGCGCCAGGTGTTTTGTGTGAAATCCAAATCGGACCATCGCATCTCTAGCACCTCTGACTTCCGGGCTCCGGTCAAAATCGCGACCAAAAACGCCACACGGACAAAGCGGTTGGGATCGGCCCCTAGCGCAGTCCAGAGCTTCGGGAGTTCGTCCGGTGTCACAAAACGATCGCGCGAAATTTCGGGAAATTTCTTGAGCCGAGTGCAGGGATTCGCGCCCGAAAAGAGCCCCCAATCCATGGCCAGATTGAACATCGAGCGCACGAGCGAGAGCATTTTGTTCGCCGTCCGTGGGATCGGCGTCGAGATCGGACGCCCTGGGCGAATCACGCGGCTAGGTTCCGTACCCATTTTGGAATGGAGCCGGGCCACATCTTCCCGCGTAATGGACGCCAGCGTTCGGGGGCGCCACGGAGCCAGGTGATGAGTCAGGAGCGAGATGTCGTCGATGGCGGATTTCTTCCGTGGCGCATGGCGGGCTAAGTACATCGTTTCTAAGTCCAACCACGTGGGTGCCTCCCGCCGTCGCTGCCGTTCCGCCACCGGATCTTTGCCGTGGGCAATCTCGACCAGCTTCTCGCGGGCCAGCTGCCGAGCCTGGTCGAGCGTCAATACTCCATAGCGCCCCAGCGTCATGCGTCGGACTCGGCCATGAATGGCGGTTTCAAGCACAAACGTTTTGGTCCCGGCCCTCGTGAATCGTACCGCCAAACCCCGAAGCTCAGGATCCCGAAGGAAGAGTTGCCCCGTGGTCGGCGGCGTAGTGGCATCAATCATTTTCTTGCTCAGTTTTTTCATCGCCGTCCCCTTCTCCGTTTTGGGAGGGGTGTATGTAGAAACTGCGTCGCCTCGGCCCTTCCAATCGCGCAGGCAGTCCTGTCGTTTCGTGTAGAAAAAATGTAGAAGAGAGCGGCCGAAATGGGGGGTAGTAGATAGTAGAGCATAGGATGGACGATACACCTAACTAAGCAATATATCAAGCTATATAGGATAAGCTAGGGCTGTGTAGAAGATGGGGCATCGGACTTCGGATCCGAGGGTTGGGGGTTCAAGTCCCTCCGGGCGCACCACTCCATCCGCTGAAGCCTCAGGATGAAATCATTGAAGTATCAGTAGCTTACAACTGATCTGCCTAGCCATTTCGAGAGGGTCGTTCCCCCACCAAAGCTGCATAGATTCCTGGTGTCTCCAGCAGTACGCTTGCAACAAGAAGCAGGATACACCGGGTGTCGGAATGGTGATATGCTATAGGCAAGGTCCTGTGAGGTTCTCTAGCGGGAGGGTTCTCGGCCGTAGGCAGCGGCAGGCCTGGACGAGGCATTGCCCCTGTTGTGGACGCTGGTTGACGAAGCAGGACCCCACGGCACCCTGGGTCTGTTCTTGCGGATGGGTGAGTGGATAAGAGCACAGTCACCAAGAGGAGGGGCGCGTCATGAATCATGCAGTCCTCCATGAGGCCAGGGCTGGTTTTTTCCTGATGGTGAGCTTGGCCATGTTGACCTTCATTTGTGCTGTGGCCGCGTTAAGCACCGTGATGCGGCCGGCTCGGTGGGCCGATCGCAAGCCGACCCAATTCTAAACTGTTTCCTCTCCAGTCCACTCTTTCGCGGTTGGTAACAGGAGGGATACCTGCTCCCTCACCTACCGCGTCCATCCTCAAGAGCCATCTCCAACGGCCTGACAATTCAAGCAAAATGGCTACGGGGCCGGGGGTGAGTCTCACCTTTTTATTCAGGTGCTATATTTGATCTACAGAGGCGACATGTTATTCCAATAATGGGGGAACAATCATGATCGGAAGTCCAATGAAAATAGGTGTTGTGGTAGCGATGGGGCTTGTCCTGTTGGTTGGTCAGGGCTGTAGCATGAAATGGCTGCAGTCCGATGGAGAGACCGGGGCAGGGTCAGCGCAAAGCGGTGCGAATTCAAACTTTCCGGGAATGGCTAAAGGTGGTTCAGGGGGAGGGCTAAGTGGTTTCTCTCAGAATCCATCAGAAGAGCGGCTGGGAAAGAGCGCCGATATCGCATCGCTTTCTTCCTCTGGAATGAGCGCCCGTCAGCGTGCAGAAATAACCAAAGAAGAGAAAGCGGCCATCGAAGCTGGCTTACAAGACGTGTTCTTTGGATATGATGAGTGGAGCCTCTCAGATGCCGGGATGGAGGCATTGAACCTGGACGCACAGTGGCTGAAGGACCATCCTGGAGCGGTGATGAAAGTCGAGGGGCATTGCGACGAACGGGGCACGGCCGACTACAACATCGTGTTGGGGGATAAGCGAGCCAAGGCTGCGCGCAGCTATCTGATCGAGTCGGGTGTGGGCTCCAAGCAGGTGACAATCGTCTCGTACGGCAAGGCGCGCCCTTTCTGCACTGACCCTGCTGAGTCCTGCTATCAGCAGAATCGTCGTGGGCACGTACTATTGAATGTGAAGAAGTAACCTAGCAACTCACGGCCTCCAAGGAACCCCGGAGCCTCTTCATACGAGCCCGGGGTTCATTCTTTGATTGGGATGACGTAGGCATGGCTCTCGTCAGGAATCAGCGAGGTTCAAATAAGAGGCATCCTCAGCCTCGCATGATCGAAGAGGAGCTTCCAATGGAGAAGCGTCAACAGCCACGCTTTACATCACAGTTCAGAAGCACATTTTCGGGCAGCCAGCGAGAAGCCCAAGGTCGGACGCTGGATCTCTCTGCTGGCGGCTGTAAGATCGAAACGGACTTTCCGGTTGTCGTGGGGGCGTCGTTCGAGTGCCGCATCTATATCCCTGGGCTTGACTGGCCTTTGCGGATCGACGAAGCCCAAGTCCGCTGGGTCAAGGCCAATACATTTGGTATCCAGTTCACGAAAATTCAGCCCGATGAAGAGGCAAAACTCAAGCGGGTTATTGCCAGTCTCAACGAAGAGTTTAAGGCCTAGCCCTCCTCGTTCCCATTTCTTCCTAATAGATTCAAACGGGTTAGACGCGCTGCCTGCCTTTAGGCTGAGGGGCCCTGCGCTCGGTCACGTAACTATTCGCGGCTTCGTGTCCCTCCATGGTATAAGGCAGCGGTAATGTTTGAATGAAAGTAGAACCTCCCAGACTTATTCCAGGTCGCGCAGTCAGAGATTTGTACGATGGAACACATTGCATCTCCAGCACAGATTGGACTGGATATTGCCACCTTAGCCGGCGGCTGCTTTTGGTGCCTCGAAGCGGTCTATGACCAGATGAAGGGTGTGATAGCGGTTGAGTCCGGTTACATGGGTGATCAGGTAGATCATCCGACGTATGAAGCCGTGTGTAGCGGCAGGACTGGTCACGCAGAAGCGGTTCGTATCACGTTCGATCCCACCGCAGTCAGCTATCGCGAGTTACTTGAAGTATTTTTTGTCATCCACGATCCTACGACTCTCAACCGGCAAGGTCATGATGCCGGTACGCAATATCGCTCGGCCATTTTCTATCATGCACCTGACCAGAAGCAGATTGCCGAGGAGATGATCGCCGCCGTGACGAAAGAGAAGCTCTATGCCAATCCGATCGTGACGGAAATCACTCCTGCCGGGGCCTGGTACGAAGCCGAGCCCTATCACCAGGAATATTTTTCGCGAAATCCCTTCCAGGGCTACTGTACAGCCGTCGTCGGGCCGAAAGTGGTCAAGTTTCGAAAGCGATTTGCTTCGAAGTTGAAGACGTAGCCTCGCCCTGTGTTTTTCGATACATCCCGAACAATTCGTCAATGGGAACGTCTATCCTTCGGTGAGAAGGTGCATGAGATCGGGATGTATGGGATGGCGGGTGCTCGCAACGGTTCCAGGCCGTACGATGTGGGCGGTCCTGAATCCTGTCAACGAGGCAGCATCTAGTTCGCGTTCCGCGTCCGACAGAAAGAGAATGTGATGGGGCGGCAGACCGATCTGCTTGCTTATCGTGCAGTAGCTGGATGCTGTCTTCTTCTCGCCAACGCTGGTATCAAAAAAGTGCTCAAACAACGATGTCACATCTCCGGCGTTGGTGTGTGTGAAGAGGAGTCGCTGTGCCTGTTCGGAACCAGACGAGTAAATTCCTAGTCGGATGCCGCGCGCCCGCCATTGTGTTAATGCTGGCAGGACATCGCCATACAGTTCCGGCACAAACGCCCGCTGTCGATAGCCCTCATCCCAGATCATTCCTTGCAGCGCCTTGAGGCCTGCCAGTTTTCGGTCCTGATCGATCCAGCCAGTGAGCATGACGGGCAACTCTTCGTACGTAGGGCGCGTACCTGTTTCGTGCTCAATGGCATCCTGACATACTGCGGTCCATCGGAGCACATCAGGGTCGTGCCGACGTTCATGGAGGAAGGACGCGAGACGGTGTTTTGCGAATGGGAAGAGGATCTCGCGAACAAAGGCTACCGAAATGACGGTGCCTTCGATGTCCATGAGGACATATCGGACCATGCGGCGGTTACCAGCGATAGCGTTGATCGATTCCAGAATTCGTGTAGTGCGGGACCCAGCCGGCTTGATCGGTGAAGATACGAATCGCTCGTACCTTCGGGGGGTGGCCTAAGTCGAACCAGTGCTTTGTGTTGGCCGGGACAGAAATGAGATCGCCTTGCTCGCACAGCACGGCGAACACTTCATCGTCGCGCCCTTCCTTGTGAAACCAAAAAAGGCCTTGGCCTTCAACAAAGACACGCACTTCATCCTCGCTGTGGGTGTGCTCCCGGATGAATTTTCCACGAATTTCTTCCAGATTCGTCGTGTGTCCATCCACTCGTATCACATCCGCCGTCTTGTAGCCGCCCTTTTCCATGAGGCGTTTGATCAGGTAGTCGTAGGCGGCGAGGACCTGCTCATTCGTGGCTCCGGAAGGTAGGTCTCTGTCCGCAGACCATCGTTCATGGACGATGCCTCGCGTGTCGAGGAATTGCTGCACGGCCGATGGATCGCGCAGGGTCACGTTCTTATCTGGTATTCGCAGAGTGGCCATGCAGTGTCATCTCTCGTTGGCATTGGAGAAGATATTCGAAGACCTCGAGATGTCGTTTCGCCTCGTGTACATCCTTGCCCCACGCATAGAGGCCGTGTCCTGCCAACAAAAATCCATAGCAGGACCGCTCCGTTGAAAGGGACCGTTCCACGCGCGTCGACAATGCTTTCATATCCTGTGAGTTCGGAAAGACCGGCAAGGAGATTTCTACTTCGTGGGTATCGATATCGCTCAATCCTTTCAGCAATTCCCACCCAGAGAACAGAACCTGTCCTTCATCGCGAGCCAGCTGCGAGAGCAACGCGGCTGGAAGCGAGTGCGTGTGAAGCACGGCTCCGGCCTTCATCGTACGATAGAGGAGCAAATGGAGAGGGGTTTCGGCTGAAGGTTCCAGTCCGTCAGAATTAATAGGCCTGCCATGTTGGTCGACGGCGAGGATGTGCTCGGCCTCAATCGTGCCTTTGTCCACTCTGGAACTTGTAATCGCGCAATATGCTGGGGCAGCGTCGTCCGGTAACCGCATACTATAGTTTGTGCTCGTGGCAGGAGCCCATCCCATACGAGACGCCCACCGGGCTGTCTGGACCAGTTGTTCAGCGGCCATCTTGAAATCAGGGTAGTGCGTCATGGACCACAGCCTGCCGGAAAAGATGGAAGTCTTGTATAGCGAATTCCAGAATTCTATGCAATGGCGGATTCGCCAGGGTTGTACGATTGTGGGGCCGAATCCAGGCGCTCGTCAGATGCCGTTGATCTTATTCTATTCAGTAGAGTTGTAAAGCTCATGAGAGTGGGGCAGGGTCTTGATCCAACCAGGCGTCTTCCTGCCCCTCTACCTGAGCGGATGCGCGCAGACCCACGAAGTCGAATAGTCGTCGGTCCAAGAGAAGCGGAGGTGCCACGTTCGACAGGGCGGCGAAGATACTGTCTGTAAAACCAGGCGATTGTCGCTCCCATCCGCGTAAAAATTCCTTTACCTCTTTTCGCTTGAGATCCTCTTGTGAGCCACAGAGATCGCAGGGAATAATGGGAAACGCGCGGAGTTCCGCATACCGAGCGAGATCGCTCTCCCGCACGGCGGACAGCGGACGAATGACCACATGTCGGCCATCTTTCGACCGTAGTTTCGGGGGCATCGTCTTGAGCTTGCCGGTGTAGAACAAGTTGAGGAACAGAGTCTCAACAATGTCATCGCGGTGGTGACCCAGTGCGATCTTGGTCGCACCCAATTCCGTGGCGACGCGGTATAGATGGCCACGACGGAGTCGGGAACAGAGTGAACAGGTGGTCTGCCCTTCAGGGATGAGTCGCTTGACGATTGAGTAGGTGTCTCGTTCCTCGATATGGAATGGCACTCCGATATGTGAAAGATAGTCGGGGAGTACGTCGGCAGGAAACCCGGGCTGCTTTTGGTCCAAATTTACCGCGACAAGGTCGAAGTGAATCGGAGCACGCCGTTGCAAGACGAGCAATAAGTCAAGTAGGGCATAGCTGTCTTTCCCGCCTGATAGGCAGACCATGATCTTATCGCCATCGTTGATGAGACCATACTCCCCAATGGTCTCCCCGACGAGGCGAAGCAGCTTGGTTTTCAGCTGTTCCGTGGTTTCGTCCAGTTTTATGGATGGACGTGACGGGCTTGCTGAATACGACATGGGTTGGCATTCTACGCGCTGAGCCACGCGACTGTCGATCTCCAACCGGGAGGACCATGGGGAAGGATGAGAACCGTTCCGGCGGGAAACTTCAGTCAGTTCTGTTCGTGTGCACGGGGAACATCTTTAGGAGTGTGACGGCAGAATACGCACTCAAGGCGAGACTCGGCGCCAGCACGTCCTGCGTCGTCAGCTCGGCCGGGATCGATGCCAAGCCTCAGTCGGTGCATGACTGGGTCCGGACCCGATTGCGCGAGAAGGGATCTGATCCCGCCACACACGTCCA
>Ga0247727_10007391_pt1 | contig 20923 bp, 23 predicted proteins | sample WisWelCaveWW1625_FD_202498 | JGI IMG/M metagenome (GOLD analysis project Ga0247727, IMG submission 202498) | Biofilm microbial communities from Wishing Well Cave, Virginia, United States - WW16-25 | ecosystem: Environmental > Aquatic > Deep subsurface > Groundwater > Cave microbial mat | place... | reverse complement strand
GGGGCTCGGTGGTGAAGTGCGCGCGATCAGTCAGGCTGAGATGAGGATTCGTGAAGCGGCAAAGATGGGATTCAAACGCTGTCTGTTGCCGGAACGGAACTTGGCCAAGCTGGAGCCCATCGATGGGATCGAATTGATCGGGATTCGTGAGGTAGGGGAGGCACTCGATGTGGTATTGGCGTAGGGAAGCGAAGGGGAGAAGAGTTAGGAGGCCTGTGTTTGAGTGTCGTGATGCGTTATGCGTGAAGGGTAGGTAGGCACACAGGAATGACCTCATTCGCAACTATGGTTCGCATTACGCTTCACGTTTCACGCTTCACGATCATGTGCGTCCTGCTTGCGGCTTGTTCACTGTTTGTGCCGCGCGAGGAAGTTCAGCTCAAGCAGGCGACGGTGGAGGAGCTGACGGCTTTGCTGAGTCAGCGGGAAGCGGCGATTCAGACAATGAAAGGTCTCTTCAGCGCGAAGGTGCGGGGAGGGATCATTCCGATCGCGTCACGGATGGAGGGGGCATTGTACTATCGTCGTCCGAACGCCATGCGCCTGCGCGGGTTCACCGCGGTCGGCAGCGAACTCTTCGAATTTGTGCAGGCAGATGATCAGTTCAGGTTGCGATTGCCGACGATGGGCCGTGTCCTGTCCGGCAATCCGTCCGACATGAGCGAAATGGGAAAGCTCGCTCGACCGTTTCAATTGAGTGTGTGGGCGATGGGTGGCGTGTTGGGGACCGGCACGATTGCGAAAGACGAGACGGTCGCACTCGTGGAAGAGGGGGACCGCTATCGGCTGGAGGTTTTCGGCCCATCTCCCAACGGGGCGCAGCTCATGCGCCGGCGGCTGTGGATTGAGCGGCAGACATTGCTTGTCGTTCGGGAAGATCGGCTCACGGAGTCCGGTGCGGTGGAAGCGACCATTCAGTACGAGGACTTCCGTATGATCGGCGAGGCGGAGACGATCTCAAGCGCCGGCGATGGGAGACTGCTGAGGCCGTTTAAGATTTTATTGAAAGATGGGAAGGGGCGGGGGAGCGTGCAGGTGACGTTTCACGAGATGATTCCGAATGTCCCGTTAAACGCAACCGACCTCGGTCAGGTCTAGCAGGAGAGGGAGGGAGTGGCCAGGTGCATTTCTTGCTCGCAGAGCCCCCACGATGAAGCTGTGGTCGCTCGATGCGCGCAGTAAAAGGCAACCTTGTCCACTCCCCAAAGGGAGGTAGAATGAGAGGGGCTCGTTGGACGCGCGCATTTGGGATTACCTTTTTGAGCATCCTGCGGGAATATGCTCCTGGGGTGCCACACGTGCAGACCATCGAAACGCTAGCGTGCCAACAGAGATTTCTCGCAGCCTGGTAGCAATAATGAAAGTATTGGCAGTCGAGACGGCGACCTCGTGGCAGAGTGTGGCGATCCTTGATGAATCGCGCGTCCTTGCCCGTCACGACCAGGAGGCGGCTGGATCGCATGCTAAGCTGTTGCTGCCTACGATCGATCGGTTGTTTCGTGAAACGGGTCTGACACTCAAACAGTTGGATGGCCTCGTCGTGTCGATCGGTCCCGGGTCTTTCACAGGACTTCGCGTCGGCCTGGCAACGCTCCTCGGGTTCCGGACGATCAGTCAGCTTCCCTTGGCGGTGGTGCCGACACTGGAGGGTATGGCCTGGAATCTCAGAGGAACCTCGATGCCACTCTGTCCCATTCTCAACAGTCGGCGTGGGGAACTCTACTGGGCGCTGTTTCGCTGGACCAGCGATGATCGGTTGGAGCGAGTGATGTCAGAACAGGTGGGTACAGCCACGATGCTGGGGAGTAGTCTCACAGGACCGGCTCTCGTATATGGCGAAGGTTGGACAGTCGAAGCGTTAGCCATCCGTGCATCGGTTCTTCCCTCCGCCAGGGTCGTCGAGGCGCCGGACTCTGCCATGAAACCCTCGGCCGTCGCGATCGGATTGGCTGGGATTGAGCGGCTCCGACGAGGTGAGTATGCAGGAACTGGCATCAGTCCGCTGTATGTGCAACGCACCTCTGCAGAATTGAAGTACGAAGAGTCCGGAGGCCTGTCGCCGGTGGCCCTGCGTCAGAAACGGGTGGCAAGAAAAGTGAGCGCGCGTGTGGCAGCGGCACTGATTCCGTCGGCGCGGGCTCGGGTCACACGAGGGAGAGGCACAGGCGGGACGCGCGACGGCGTATGAAAAAGCCGTCGTTCGTGAAGCGTGAAGCGTATCTCGCAAGCCAGAAAGTATGATCGTTTGCGAACGACGAGATACGAGATACGAACGACATTCTGCCAGAGAGGGACTGGTGATGGGCGAATGGATCATCGAGCCGGCGACCATCGAGGCTCTGCCGGACATTCTACAGATCGAAGAAGCTTGCTTCTCGACCCCCTGGACGCGCAAAATGTTGCAAGCGGAACTGAGCGGCAATCCCTTTGCACATTTTCTATTGGCAAAGCAGGTGCCGCCGGGTGAAGTTGGTTCCATCTCGATTATCGGGTATCTCTGTTTCTGGGTCGTCTTCGAGGAAGTACGGCTGATGAACTTGGCGGTCATCGAGTCGATGCGGCACAAGGGTATCGCCAAGGCCTTGGTCATACAGGCCCTGGAGGTGGGGCTGGCACAAGCGGCGATGCGCGCCGTGCTCGAAGTGCGGGCCTCGAACCATGCCGCTCATGCACTCTACCGAAGTCTTGGGTTTCGCGACGTGACGACCCGACCGAAGTACTATCCCAATCCCATAGAAGATGCGTTGCTGATGGAACTGGACCCGATCGTTTCGGAGTCGGGTCGATTGACACACGAAGTCGGTCGCGAGGGAGGACGTATCAGGCCGCTGCAATAATCTCATAGCCAGGAGGTGCGACATGCTGACAGACAGTATGATTGCGACGATTGCGGAACAGCTGCGCCAATCCAATCATGAATTCCGTGTACTGGAAGAGGCGCACCACCGTCTAGACCTGGAATTGATCCAACTGCAGAAGCGCCACGTACTGACTCCGGACGAAGAGCGGGTCATGAAGGATTTGCACAAGGAGAAGCTGGCGAAGAAAGACAAGATGGCCGAGATGATTCGTGTCTGGCGAGACCACGAGCTACAGGCCGCTCCCCAGTGAAAGGCCTCGTCATGGGGCTGGCGTCAAGCAGCAACCGGGACCGGAGTCATGCCACAGATTCTCAATCCCCTTGCCTCACATATCCGGACCGTCAAGAAGCGTCTGATCATCATCGGGGCCACGATTCTGGTGGCCCTGATGGTGTCGTTTTCCTTTTCCGGCGAAATGATCGCATGGTTGAATCGTCCGTTCCCCAACCAGCTGGTGTTCTACGGACCGACAGAAGCCTTGTTCGCTTCGATCAAAGTTTCCTTTCTTGCGGCGGTCCTGGCGAGTCTGCCGGTCATCTTCTTTCAGTGTTGGAAGTTTATTGAACCGGCGCTGCTCCCCAAGGAGCAACGCTGGGGCATTCCGCTGTTTGCGCTGGCGGGAGCGCTCTTTGTCTTCGGATTGACCTTTTGCAATTTCGTGATTCTCCCGCTGGTCATCGACTTCTTCGTCAGCTTCGGCATGGATCACGACATCATCCCGCAATTGAGTGTCGGGACCTACATCGACTTCAACGTCAAATTTCTCCTGATATTCGGCTGTGCGTTTGAATTGCCATTGGTGCTCACCATTCTGGCGCGAGTCGGTGTGGTCTCGGCCCAGGTGTTAGCGAAGTACCGCAAACACGCGATCCTGGCTGCGTTGATCCTGTCGGCTGTCGTTACGCCGGATGCAACCCTCTTTACCATGCTCTTGATGGCCGTGCCCTTGATGGTATTGTATGAGATCGGAATTATTGGCGCACGCATATTTGGACGGGGAGGCCCGACCAAAGTTAGCTTGCCGCTCGATCCGGATCTACCGATAGGGCCGGCCGGGCAGCGGATCCGATAGCAGAATGCTGAAACAGCCCGCCAGCATGCGAAGATCGGTACGCGTGAGACGTGAAAAGTGAAAGGTAAAACGTAGGGTTGCCGAAGGCTCTTCCTCTGAAACATTTCACTTTTTACGTTTCACCTTTCACGAACGACAGGGAAGGCCTTTTTGAGCATCCTGCGGGGGTAATGGGATAGATGAAGATTCGGGCTTGGATGATACCGACAGTCCTTGCGCTGAGTATATGGAGTGTGGGCGGGATATTGGGAGCTGCCACCCAGGCACCCTCGCCGGTCCCGCCATCTCTGCAGCAAGCCCCAGGCCATGGGGAAAGTCAGCCTCAATACGATCCCTCCGGTCAGCAAGCCGCGAGCATTCAGGCACTCACGTCTGTCGGGAAAGACTTGGTCTATGCAGGCTCGTTTGGCCTTGGTCTATTTCGCAGTGAGGATCGTGGTGCCACCTGGACGAAATCGGGCCAGGGTCTGACTGATCCGTTTATTCTGACGCTCACCACGGGGAAAGACGGCGCGATCTATGCCGGAACCTTCCGTGGCGGAGTCTTTCGTTCGCGTGATCGGGGGGAAAGCTGGCAGGCGATCAATAACGGGCTCAAGCACCTGGAAATCAAAGCCCTTCTTGCCGTGGGTGATGGGGTCTATGCGGGCACGGGCGACGGGGTCTATCGACTTGTCGCCGCCGTCGACCGCTGGTCGGTAGTTACTACCGGCCTCGACGACATCCTGGTCCATGCCTTGGCCCTCTCGTCCGACGGAACGCTGTTTGCCGGAACCTCTGGGAAAGGCATCGTGCGATTTAAGGCTCAATCGACCGGCTGGGTACGTCAGCAAAATGGCCTCAAAGATCATGAAGGTATGACGGAGAACTTTATCCGAGTGTTGACGATCGATTCCGAGGGTGGCATCTATGCCGGCACGTTCGACGGAGGCGTCTTTTGCAGTGCCGATGGAGGCGTAACCTGGCGGCCCATCAGCCGGGCGCTTCCGAACGATTCGATTCGCGGGATTCTGTTCAACAGCCGGGGGCTTTTTGTGGCGACGGGGCACGGTATTTTCAAAACGACCGACAAGGGGCGTCAGTGGATGCCGCTCAATAAGGGGTTGACGAGTATGGCCATCCAAGTCTTGATCGAGTCCGGCGCCGGCGCGCTCTATGCCGGTACGAGCGACGGGGCATTTCGAAGCGACGATGACGGACGGACGTGGAATCCCATCAATCAGGGGCTTGAGGGAGGGGAGGCTCCGGCACCCTTCCGTTTTCGCTAACCAAGAAAGGGTAGAGGACGATGTCAGAGCCTACAGAGAACACGCGAGCCACTATTTCCATCAGCAGCAAGGGAACGCAGCTGGGCGAGATTGTGTTGCGATTGTTTCATGATGTGGCGCCAGGGCATGTAAAGAACTTTACGAAGTTGGCCCAAGAAGGTTTCTATAACGGCACGACGTTTCATCGGGTCATTCCCGGTTTCATGATCCAGGGCGGCGATCCCAACAGCAAGAATCCTGACCGTGCGTCGCACGGCATGGGGGGACCGGGCTATCAGATTAAGGCCGAGTTCAACAGTAAGCCACACAAGCGCGGGGTGCTCTCTATGGCGCGCTCGAACGACCCGGACAGCGCCGGCTCGCAGTTTTTCATCTGCGTCGCGGACGCGAATTTTCTCGATTGGCAGTACACGGCATTCGGTGAAGTGCTCAGCGGAATGGACGTGGCGGACAAGGTGGTGAACATGAAGCGGGACGGCCGGGATAATCCGCTCGAACGAGTGGAGATGACGGTCACGATTACGGACTAGCGTGAGGGGTTAGGGGTAAGGCGTGAGGGGTTTAGACCGAAGAGAATATAGACTGCCGGATTCAGTGTGGGAGGCATTCAGGGCGATCGCCTTACGCCTCACGCCTTACGCCTTACTGTTCTTGGCCGGTTGCGCCATTCCTATGGTGCCCTATCGCGCGGTCTACGAAGATCCGGTGAACTATATTCGACTGGAGATGGATGATGCCGTCCTGCCGGAGTGGCCTCCCAGCGCGCATGCGCACCCGAAGGCGATGCGTGCCGAGGACGTTGCTCGTATCCTCGGCGGCATCTCGGTCAAAGAGCATCGGATCTGGTTACAGAAGTGGCTGCAGGGCGAGGCGCCGCTGATTCCGGCGTTTCGTCCTGAGGAACTTGCCCTCTTGTCCCAGCAGATTGCAGAGGCCTTCGCCCTGGCCCGACCGGACGAACGCGTGACGTTTTACCTCAGTCAACCGCAAACGTCCGTCAAGCGAGTCATCACCACGGGCGGATTGTACGTCCATGGCACTGAGCTGCATTTCATTTTGGGGAACTGGCAGATCGTCTATGGCATTCCATCCTATGGGATGATCTACGATCGGCGCTATCCTATGCGACCGACGGCCGCCAAAGGATTTAACTTGTTCTTCGATCCAGATGAGGCGACCATCACCCAACGGCACAGCCTCTGGGACACATTGCTGGCCAACACCCCTGACGAACTCGTGATCGATCTGACGAAAACTGTCTCTGGCCCTCTCGCGTCTCTAGCAGCACGCTGAAAAAGTCCGCCAGCTTCGTTCTCACCTCGAAAGCATCCTCCACGTAGCCCAGAGGCTACGCCTCCGGTGCTTTCTTCGGCGGCGGCCTTGCTGAACAGCCTTTTTGAGCATCCTGCGGGATTGTGCTCCTGTTGTGATGCATGTGGGGCCATAGAAGCTTTAGCAAGCCTCAACAGACTTTTCATCATCCTGCTAGTCCCGCTTGTCCTGCCCGTCGCTCGTATGCGGACCCTTTCCTCATCCTGCTCAATGTTGAAGGCGAGAAGCGGAGAATTCCCTGTCAAGACAGAGACTTAGTAGATTTCATGCAGGTGATTCGGTAAGATGACGCATCCGCAGAAATGATGCGGTTTACCCACCGAGGATGATCGATCCAGGGAGCAAGAGTGGTCCGATTCCGTGTTGTTGTCGCCCTGATTGTCATTCTGCTGGCCAGCGGTGGAGCCTTTTTCATTTTCTCTTCCTACTTGACTGGCGACGATTATCTCAAAGATTTTTTCCTCCAGCAGCTGGAGCAGAGTATCGGACGCAAGATTGACGTCCATCGCATCAAGCTGGTCCTGTTCCCTCGTATCCGATTGGAACTGACGCAGGTCGCGATTCACGATCGGAATTCCAAGGATGTCTTGTTATCGGCCAAGAAGCTGGATTTGGTCTTGCGGTTTCTCCCGCTGTTGCGCAAGCAGGTGGTGGGGAAGCGGTTGCTCATCGAAGAGCCGATCTTAACGATTCGGCGCGATCGCAGCGGGCACTGGAATCTCCTCGATCAGGTCGTCCAGGGGGGCTCAGCCGATCAGGATGCTGTGCAGACGATCAGTCGGATTTTCCGCATTCGTGAAGCGACGCTGGTGAACGGGAAGGTACTCATCATCGACGACGCGCGTCCAGACGGGATACGATCAATTACGCTGGAGTCGGTGGAGGCGTCTCTGGTCATCAGAGCGGAGCGGGGACAGGCGGATTTGCACGTTTCTGCCGGTCATGCGGGCAACAAGGGCCTGTCTGACATCTCTCTGGCCGGGACGATCAGTCCCACCCAACGGCAGACGATGGCGAACAACGATTCCTCTGCTTCGCAGGCCACACTCCAATTCGATGGCACACTCGAAGCGGCCAATCTGAATCTTCGAGAGGTGGCGGATTTCTTTGGGCCGCGCCCGGTTCCGGAGCACTTACAGGGCGCCGTCAATGTGCACAGTCATGTTCGGGCCGTGCCTGGTATCGCGGGCTATGATGTGGTCTTGTCCGATTTGTCCGCAAATCTCGAACAGCTGAGGCTCACAGGCCAAGCGAGCCTCTCCGGTCTGCTGACACCTCAGCCTACGTTTGCGTTCACCTTTGCGGCAGCCCCGATCCAATTGAGCCAGTTGCTCACGACACTACCGGCCGAGTGGGTGCATCCGCAGTTGCCGGCGATCATTCAGGACCGGGAGATCGACGGGATGTTGGAGGTTGTCTCGGCGACCGTCACGGGATCGTCGGTGGCGGGGCCTCAGATGTCGTTGACGGGGGAATTTCGCGTGAAACAGGGGCAAGCCTTGATCGGAGGCAGTCATGTCCCTGCCAAGGATTTGGCCGCGGTGGTGTCGGTCGAAGCCGGACGTCTCAGGGTGTCGAATTTGAGCGGACTCTATGGCACGATCCACATGAATGAGAGCAAGGCGCTCGTCTCATTTTTGGAGGCGGGGCCCTGGCTTGAAATGGACATTACCGGGGAGATGGCCGCCGCAGACTTGTTGCAGTTTCTTGCGAAGACTGTCAAGTCGGAACAGCTGTCGCGTGTGTTGGCTGCATCACGCGAGGTCGAAGGCAATGCCGCTCCCACGTTTCGTATGGTCGGCCCGCTCAATCAGCCGGGCGGCGTGACCTTTGCCGGGGGAGAGATTACCGTCCAGCGTGTCAGTCTGACCAATCCGTCGTTGCCAGAGCGGGTGACGGCGCTGCAGGGCCGGTTCGTGCTCTCGGATGGCGGGACTCTGTTCGATCAGGTGACGGGACATTTGGGCGATCTAGCCTTGCAGATCAGTGGGGGCATCACGGGGGGCAGCGACAGCACCTTTCAGGATTTCCAGATCCGAGTCAATGGCGATGCGGACCATATGGCCAAGTTGCTGCCCTCGAAAGCTATTCCAGCCGGGGTGATTGACGGTGTGGTCAACGGCGCCGTGGTGTTGACCGGGCCGACCGTATCGCCGCACATACGGGGTGAGGTCGTTCTGAATGAATCGAAAGTAACGCTTCCTGGTCTGGTCGAAAAACCGATCGGCGCCCAGTTGACGGTGGAATTCGAGGGCATGATTCCACAGGCTTCCGGTGTCTTGCTCGATCGGATCGAGCTGAACGTGCCACCGATCCGACTGCCGGTCAAAGGCCATATTCAACTGGGTGAACGATTCGCCATCGATGCGGCGCTTTCGACCGGCACGCTGTCATTGTCCCGCGTGCCGGAGTGGATTGCGAAGGGAGGATTTGAAGCGGGGAATATCGAATTGTCGCTCGACATGAAGGGGAAGGGTCTCGATTGGAAAGCCTGGAGAACCACCGGATGGCTCGCGTTGACCAACGGTCTGATGAACGCCAAGGGGGTCGAGGGACCCATCCAGGATTTGTATCTGCGGGTCCACTTCGTGAAGAATGGCGCGGAGATCAAGCGGTTATCGTTTCGCCTGCTCGACAGCGACGTCGCGCTGGAAGGAACGATCCGCAACTGGACGGCGAAACCTACGATTACTGCCAAGATCGAGGCCAGTCAGATGGATCTCGAACTCCTCATCCCGAAAGGCCAACGGTCGCCGATCCGAGAATTTCTGGAAACCCTTGCAGATACCAGCAAGGTCCAGGCAACCGCGTCGATGGCGCGCGGCCATTACAAACATCTCAAATTTGGGAGCCTCTCCGCCCGCATCATGATTCAGGACGGCGTGCTCGATCTGGATCGTCTGTCCGGCCAATCGTCCAACGGAGAGGTCGCCGGCCGTATCGTGGTGCAACTGCCGCGCAAGGAGCCGGCTGACGCTGAGCTCTCGGTTCGAGCGACGGGCTTGTTGGTGGAAGATGTGCTGAAACTTTTTGGCCCGAAAGCGGGAATGGCTACGGGGGAAGCTCGAGTGACGGGGACGATCAGCGGCCATGGGAAGAACCCCCACGGGCTGTATCCCACGTTGAACGGCAAGGTGGAAGTCCTGCTTGAAAACGGACGCATCTTCAAATCGGAGGAACGGACGGTCTGGAAGATCATCAGCATTTTGAATCTCCCGGCGGTGCTCCAGGGGAAAGTGGACTTGGAGAAAGATGGGTTGCCCTATAACAAGATTTCGGCGAAGGTCCTCGTGCGGAACGGGCTCTTCGAAACCGAAAACCTGATCATCGATAGCCCGATCGTCAAGATTACCGCTGCCGGCAGCTTTGATCTGCCGACGGATCAAATCGATATGGTCTGGGCCGTCAGCCCGTTCGGGTCCTATTCGCAATTCTTGAAAACGATTCCACTCTTCGGGCGGCTCTTTGCCGGTGATCGCAAAGGCGTTGCCACTGCGCTGTTCTCCGTCAAAGGGTCAATTGAGGATCCGGAGGTGACGTACCTGCCGATGAAGTCGTTCGCCACCGGCGTGACGGGCCTGGCGCAACTTGCCTTCGACATTTTGAAGAACACGGTCATGCTGCCGATTGATTTGATGACGCCTGACGAGGAGAAAAGTGCCGACAAGGACACCATACCCGTCCCTGAACCAGTTCCATCCGCGCCTTGACCGACCTCCCCCCTCGTGCTAAATTCCGACCTGTATTCACTATGGCCTCATCCTCTCCGCAATCTCAGCGTGCCACGGTCTTCATCGCTGCCAGCGAGACCGACGCCAATTTATATTACGCGACGAAGTTTATTGCGCCGGATCCCTTTATCTATTTGGAAATTAAAGGGGAGCGGATTCTGGTGATGAGCGATCTCGAAATGGATCGGGCGAAGAGCCAATCGTCCGTCGATCGGGTGCTCTCGTATTCGGACGTCGAAGGGCGAGCAAAGACACAAGGCATCGCCGAGCCAGGCACGGTTGAGGTTGTCCATATCCTTCTGCGGGAAGCCGGCATCACGCAGGTCCTGGTCCCGGCGAATTTCCCCTTCGGCCATGCCGTCAAGTTCCAGTCGTTGGGGTATCAGCTGTATCCGAAGCGGGACCCGTTCTACGAACAGCGTGTGGTGAAGACCGCCGAAGAAGTCCGCTATATCGAAGCAGCCCAGCGCGCGACCGAACAGGCTGTCGCGGCGGCCCACGATCTGCTGCGTCAGGCCTCGATTAGCAAGGGTCAGCTGTGGTTCGATGGGATACCCCTGACGTCGGAGCGAGTGAAGAAACTGATCAATGTGACTTTGATGGAGCGCGACTGTGTTGCCCAGCATACCATCGTTGCCGGGGGAGAGCAGGCTTGCGATCCGCACAACGAAGGCAGTGGGCCATTGCCGGCTCACCGCAGCATTATCTTCGACGTGTTTCCTCGTTCGGCCACCAACCGGTATTTCGCCGATATGTCCAGAACTGTGGTGCGAGGGACCCCGAGCCCCGAACTGAAGCGGCTCTATCAGACGGTCCAGGCTGCGCAGGAAGAGGCCATTACGAAGGTCAAAGATGGGGCGGACGGGAAGAGGATTCATCAGGGTATCTGCGCTCGGTTTGAAAAAGCCGGGTACAAGACAGGTTTGGTGAACGGGCGCATGCAGGGCTACTTTCACGGCACCGGCCACGGGGTTGGACTCGATATCCATGAAATGCCGCGCATCAGCCGCACCGGGTCTCTGCTCCAAGAAGGCCACGTCGTTACCGTCGAGCCTGGCCTCTACTATCCCGGTCTCGGAGCCGTCCGCATCGAAGACATGGTGCTCGTCACGAAAGACGGGTGCCGCAATCTGACGAACTTTCCGAAGATCTTCGAGTTGGACTGATCGAAGTGCTGAGACCTGAGTGCTGAGTCGCTAACCGTCCGTTCATCGAGACTCAGTCCTCAGCACTCATAACTCAGCACTAACCCATGCGCCTGACCTTCACGATTCAACGATTCAATCCCGAAGTCGATTCCACACCCCATCCTCAAGAGGTCCGGCTCGACGTCGGCCGCGGGATGACCGTCCTTGATGCCCTCATTCGCATCAAGCAGGAGTGCGACGGGAGTCTGGCACTTCGCTATTCCTGCCGCTCTGCGATTTGCGGTTCCTGTGCGATGACGATCAACGGCTGCGAGAAACTGGCCTGCCGCACCTCCCTCCGCAAAGAACTTGAACGACATGGGCATATCACGGTCGCGCCGCTCCGCAACTTGCCGGTGATCAAGGACCTGGTCGTGGATATGGCGTCGTTCTGGAGTAAAGTTTGGGATGTGCATCCATGGCTTACCTCATCGCGCGAGCCGCAGAAACGTTACGGGCCGACGGCGCTGATGACGATCCTTCCGAAGGATTCGCAGTTTCACAATGTGGATGCCTGCATTATGTGCGGCGCCTGCGTCGCGGCTTGTACCGTGCATGAAGTCTCGAAGGATTTTGCCGGCCCTGCAGCCTTGGCGAAGGCCGATCGTTTCCTTTCCGACCCACGCGAGCCCCCGTCAGCGATCCGAGCCAGACTTTCGGCGCTCCAAGACGAGCATGGAATTTGGGATTGTACGCGCTGCAACTTCTGCGTGGAAGTCTGTCCGAAAGATGTGAAGCCGATGGAAGCGATCATCCGGTTGCGGCGGGCCTCGCTCGAACATGGGTTGACGGAGACCGGCGGCGCGCGCCACATCCTCGGCTTTACCGATCTGGTCGAGCAGCAGGGGCGCTTGAACGAAGCAATCATGCCGCTGAAAGTGGTGGGGTATGCGCCGCGGAGCCTCTTGCGTATCCTGCCTCTGGGTATCAAGATGTTGCTTAAAGGAAAAATCCCCAATCCCCTCGGACATGCACTCCCAGGGCTCAGCCACCTCCAGGCCCTCATCCGGCGGGCGCGACGTGCCATACCGCCAGCCTGACGCCCATGGCCTGGACCTTTCGCTTTCTTGAAGAGATTGCCTTGGCCGATATCGCCTTCGAAGCCGAAGGGGAGTCGGTCGAGGAGGTGTTTCACAGTGCGACGCAGGCGATTCTAGAGACTATGACGGACCCTGCCACGGTGTCGGGAGGATGGGAGCGCGCGATTGAACTGAGCGATGTGGACCTGTCGGCGCTGTTGTTCGATTGGTTGTCGGAGGTGGTCTATTGGAAGGACGCAGCAGGGGTGGTTTTCCGAGAGGCGCCGCTCACCCTGACGCGGGAAGGGGGCGTCTGGCTGTTAAGAGCGCGTCTGATCGGCGCGCCGGTGGATCAGCAGACACAAGATCTCCACGCCGATGTGAAAGGGGTTACGAAACATCTCTACGAGCTCAAGCAGACAGGCGGTTGCTGGAAGGTACGCGTGGTGCTGGATGTGTGAAGCGGCCTGAAAGCGAGAAACGCGCGACGAGCGAGAAGTGTAAGATATGGCAGGAGTCTTGAACCCGTCGCGTTTGTCTCGCTAGTCTCGCGAGTCTCGCCCACTAGACATGAAGCTTAACACCGATATGACGGTCAATCGGATTACGGACGAGATTTGGGAAATCCCTCAGTCTGAAAAGTCCGGCATGCTGGTGCCAGCCAGGATTTATGCAACCAAAGGAATTCTTCAGGCCATGGATACCGGGGTTTTCGATCAGGTGACTAATGTCGCCTGCCTGCCAGGCATCCGCCGGTATGCGCTCTGTATGCCGGATGGGCATTGGGGCTATGGGTTCCCAATCGGAGGTGTCGCGGCGTTCGACGTGCAGGACGGGGTCATCTCTCCAGGCGGTGTGGGATATGATATCAACTGCGGCATGCGGCTGATTCGAACTGATTTGACGCTGGCGGACGTGCAGCCATATCTAGAGAAGCTCATGGCCGAACTCTTTCGGAAGGTGCCGGCCGGCGTCGGGACGAGTGGATTCGTTCGGCTCTCGGGGGAGGAATTTCGTCGCGTGATGACCCATGGGGCCAGGTGGTGTGTGGAGCGGGGATACGGGTGGCATCGGGATCTCGTCCGCATGGAAGAAGGGGGCTGCATCGAGGGGGCCGATCCGGCGAGCGTGACCGACCATGCGATCCAACGTGGCATCAACCAGCTGGGGACCTTGGGATCGGGCAATCACTATCTTGAAGTCCAGGTGGTCTCGAACGAGCGGATATTCGATCCGGTCACGGCTGCGGCGCTCGGCATCACCGGCCACGAGCAGATCGTCGTGATGGTACATTGCGGCTCGCGTGGGTTCGGCCATCAGGTTGCGAGTGACTATCTCAAGGTATTCGAAAAAGCCATGCGCCGGTATGGCATTACCGTGAAGGATCAGCAGTTGGCCTGTGCGCCGTTTCGATCTCCCGAGGGGCAGGATTATTTTTCCGCCATGAATTGTGCCGCGAACACGGCCTTTGCCAATCGCCAAGTCATCACGCATCAGATTCGCGAAGCCTTTGCAACGGTCTTCGGTCAGTCCGCCGAGACATTGGGGATGGAGTTGGTGTATGACGTGGCGCATAACATCGCCAAGGTGGAACGGTATGCAGAGGGGGAGCTGGTGGTGCATCGCAAAGGAGCGACCAGGGCGTTTGGGCCGGGGAGTCCGGAGTTGCCGGAGGTATTTCGACAGACAGGCCAGCCGGTCATCTGTGGTGGCTCGATGGAGACCGGTTCATACTTGCTCGTGGGGACGGATCAAGCGGTGCGCGACACGTTCGGGTCGACGATGCATGGGGCCGGGAGAACGATGTCCCGCGCGCAAGCGAAGAGAACGGTTCGCGGCAAGCAGTTGCAGCAGCAGATGAAACAGCGCGGCATTTTGGTCAAGGCCGTGTCGATGTCGGGCCTTGCGGAAGAGGCCGGCCTAGCCTACAAAAACATATCTGAGGTTGTCGAATCGGTCGATCGCGCAGGAATTACAAGAAAAGTGTTAGAATTGCGTCCAATCGGGAATATAAAGGGCTAGCATCATACCAATCTGCGGGGCGTGACGATGGAGCAACGGAAGAACCTCCGGTTTCGCGTCCAATTTCGCAGTTCGTTTTCTTCCATCGGCATGGTCGGCGGAGAGGGCAGCCTCGTCGATCTCTCCATCAGGGGTTGTCGTATCGAAAGTCCCGCCAACGTTCAGCCTGGAGCCTTGCTCGAGGTCCGGATCGCGACGGTAGAGCACGAACCCCCAATTCAGATTCAGCAAGCGTTAGTTCGATGGAGCCGAGGGGGGCAATTCGGCCTTGAGTTTGAGACGATAGCTCCCGAAGAATGGGCCCGCCTCCAGCACACCGTGAATCAGATCGAAATGGAACCCTACCAGCGAGCGCAACAGCAAAAAGAAACCGACACCTAGCAGGATGCTGGAAAAGTCCGTCGGCAGAAAAAGACCGTTATTTGGTTTATCTGGTTTGTCTCGTTTGTTTGGTTAAACAAGACCAGCCAGATGAACAAACTAAACCAGACAGACCGAACAGACTAAATGAACCAGACAGGATGGAGGCGATGTCTATGAAGAATTTTGTCGGCGGGTTGTGGGGAGTCGTGGGAATAGGGTTGCTTACCATTCTCGTTGTCGTAGCGGCTGGAGCGTCGGATAAGCCTGTGACGGGTGATACGGTTGTCCGGGAAGCGCAGGAGGCGGTGACGGCTACCAAGGACTATACGATTCAGCAGAAAGATGCGTTTCAGCGAAAAGTTCAAACAGAACTGGATGAGATGCAAGTGCGCATCATGCAGCTCCGTGGGCAAGTCGAGCACGCGTCGGCGGAAGCAAGAGCGGGCATCCAGAAGGCCATCGGGGAATTAGAAAAGAAGAAGGACCTGGCCAATAAAAAAGCTGAGGCCATTCACTCCGCAACGGCCTCTTCCTGGGAGCAAATGAAGTCGAAAACGGAAGCTGCGATGGACGATCTTCGCGATTCTCTCACACGGGCCAGGTCTTATCTCCCGTCACGGTAGACCAATGAAATATGCCCTCTACCCCGGTTGTGCGGCCCAAGGGGCGACGCCGGAACTCTATCAATCGACGAGGGCGATCATTGGCCGATTGGGGATCGAGGTCGTCGAACTCACGGCCGCAGCCTGTTGCGGTGCCGGGGTTGTGACGGAGGTGAATCCCGATATGGCGCTGGCGCTTAACGCCAGGACGTTTGCGCAAGCGGAGGCGCTTGGACTGGACGTCATGACGATCTGCGGCACCTGCCAAGGGGTGATGAGCGCAGCCAATCGACGATTGAAGACGGAGACAGGGACCCTGGATCGCATCAACGCCCTCCTGGCGCCAGAAGGGCTGGCCTACCAAGGTCATGTCCAAGTTAAACATCTGTTGTGGATTGTGGTGCGAGACATCGGGCTGGCTCGCCTGGGCGCGCTGGTCTCCGTGCCGATGCGAGACTTCCGCATCGCCCCGTTTTATGGGTGCTACATCCTGCGTCCGTCGTGGGATCTGGGGTTTGACGATCCTGAGAATCCCCAATCCCTCGAGCGCGTCATCAAGGCGGTCGGTGGCGAACCGGTGGCCTATGCCGGAAGAACCAAATGTTGTGGGTTCCCCATCATCCTCGAAAAGGAAGCCATTGCCGTGGCCATGGCAGGGACGCACATGAAAGAAGCCAAGGAGCAGGGAGCCGATTTTATGGTGACGCCTTGTCCTCTGTGTCACATGAGCCTGGATATTTATCAGGATCGAGCTGGCCGTGCGGTGAACCGCGATCTCAACTTACCGATCTTGCACGTGCCACAGTTACTTGGTTTGGCGATGGGGCTTCCGGCCAAGGACTTGGGGCTCTCGCACCATGTGATCTCGGTCGATTCCATTCTCGCCTCCCTTGAGCGTCGTCGAGCGCATCCGCAACCCTCCTGAAGGAGTTGGCAAATGAACATGGTAAATCTATCGGACTATCAGCAGTTTAGTAATGTGAAGATGAAGAAGAACAACATGTTTGAAACGCCACGGTTTTTCTGCGACATCTACTGCTTTGAGCCAGGGCAGGAACAGAAAGGGCATAGCCACGGCGAGCAGGATAAGGTCTATCTCGTGCTTGAGGGACAGGGCACGTTTCAGGTCGGTTCAAAGAAACAGGTGCTCGGTCCGGGGCAGGGGACCATGGCGCCAGCCGGGGAAGAGCACGGCGTGAAGAATCACACAGGCCAGCGCCTCAAAGTGCTGGTGTTCGTGGCGCCGAATCCCTCCTGAAGATGTGATCGTTAAAGGTGAAGCGTTCAACGGCGAGCCCGCATTATTCATGACGGTTCGTCGGTCCACCACCCATCCCTCCCCCATACGATACTGCGCCCAACTATCTTTTCGGAACTGCCCGGCCTTCTTCGAGGTCTTGTAGATCTGCCCAGCTGGTGAGGTCGGTTCGGGAGGGATCGACCGCGTCTCTGAGCTTGTCGAAGTATTCCTGCTTCTCCGGCGTGCTTGGTCCGCGATTCAGCATCATCCGGTTCCATGCTACCAACTCGGCAGGAGAGTGCGCCTTCGCCCTCTGTGTGACCCATTTTGATACTGCTTCGTCTGATGGATTGGCTTTGACGGTTGCGGTGAACTGATTGTCCGTGATGCCTGTGAACTCCATGAGCCGGTCGTCCATGGGGCAGGGGTAGATGTATTCGCCTTCGGTGCCGGCCAGCACGGCGCGGCACTTGTCGATCATGCGCGCGAGATGGACATAGCCCTCCATCTTCACGCGCATGCTGCGAGGGAAACTTTTTCTCAGATCCATGATTAGAGCAGTTTGTGATTCGTGAACGTCAAGTTCTTCACGATCACTTCGCCGTTTTCGTATGTAATGATGCGGCGGGTGGCTGGCAAGTCCGATGATCCGACGCGCTTATGGGTGTCAGTAAAGCTTTCTACGTTGGTCAGCTTCCCGTCGGTGGGTGAATAGTAGTACACGCAGTACTTCGTCGTCAGGTTCTTCTGGTCCTGGGTGACGGAGCTTTCTTCGACATTGATCGTAAAGGCAAAGGGGGTCATGCCGGGGTGCGCCATCTTTCGATTGATCTGGGTGATGCGATTGTCTTTGACGCGATAAAACGAGTTCGATCCGTGGATGATCAGTTTCGTGCCGAACGGGTGCCCGTCTTCTTCCATGGTCAATGAGTACTTGCCGTCGGATTCCTCGAAGCTTCTTGGCCCACGGTGCACTGCGATCATCCCGAGCTGTTCCTGTGCCCATTTTTGCACGTCGGCCTCTCCCAGTTGAACCGACACTTCATGCGGGCCTTTCACCATGACGGGGCCGCTGGTTTCCTTCCCGTTCACATTCACGGTCAGGTCGGCAGTGAATCCCTTAAAGTCTTTCTGCCACCGCGCGGTGTTCTCGAAGGCGCGGCGAAGTAGCTCGCGGGCCTTCGGGTCGTCGGCGACGGTCGGCTGGTTCTGTTTCTGATGTTCCATTGTGGTCTCCTTCCAAGAAAAATATGAGCGGGATTATAACCCCCGGATGAAAATAGCCTCAAGTGGTACCCAATCTGTGCAGGGCATCTGGTGCATTTGGGCAGATTCCGTTATACTGCGCCGCCGAGGGCTTTATGCCTACGTAGAATGAAAGGATGGACATGGAACGACGGGCTGCTTCCCATACCGAAGAAGAAGAGATGAACCATCGCCGCCGGTTGCTGAATGCCGCGAAGAAAGGCGATCAGAAGGCCATTGGCAAGCTGTTAGAGCTCTATCAAGTGCGGATCTACAGTGGTGATATGGTAACGAAAATGAATAGGACCTCTGCGACTCACAAACTTCAGGCTCAGCTCGCGGAAGGGAAACCAGTGAAGGGGGGGTCGGGGAGTCACGGTAGGAAGACTGCGTCTGTGAAGCCCGCTTCAGCGAAACCCAGACATGGGAAGCCCGCGGCAAAACGCGCACCTGCAAAAGCCAAATCGCGCCCTGCCATCTCGAAGTCAAAAGCTAAGCCAAAGGCAACATCAAAGCCAAAGGCAAAAGTTCGATCAGTCAAGCCTGCAGCAAAGAAACGCAAGAAATAGCCAGGCTGCGATCATTGCACGGCCACTCGCAGTCCTCCTCCCGCCAGTTTTGAGGCGATCTCTTCCGCTTGTTCCAGTGCCCCCGCGAATACGATGGCTTCCCCTTCATGGTCGATCTTCCATGCCAGCTCAAAGGCCTTCGTGGAGTTCATGCCGGGAATGTATTGGCAAAAGAGCGCAATGACTTGCTCGTAGGTGTGACACTCGCAGTTGAACACGATCACCCGCGCGTCGACTCCGGCACCTGTATCGATGCTGGTGGTCTCTGTCGGGACGGGGGGTGCGAAGGGGGTTTTCGTGCCTGCCATGGGCACGAATTCTACCAGACTTGGTTGTAACTTTTAAGTAACTACTCAGGTAGATAGGCTGAAGGCTTTTAGACTGAAGGTTTTGATGCGAGATAATGTATTCTCCTTCGCCGAATACCTCGTAGCTTCCGGCCTTCGTAGCCGAAGTGGCTACTTTGGCGGAGTAGGCTGCTGCGGGGAGCTTTATAGCCTTCAGCCTTCAGCCTGAACACCTGACTAATTACACTTTTAATAGCCTGCCCGGATGAGCAGGTGGTTGGTTCGCACCCAATTCTCTCGGACACAGGATTGTGCATAGAGCGAGAAATGAGCGGGGGAGTCTGTGACTGGTTGGAGCTGGTGTGCCAATGCGAGGGTCTGTGTATAGACGAGTGAGGCGGATGTCTTCACGAGGGCGAGCCCATATTCAAAGTGGTATCCCTCTTCAAGGGTGACATTGCTCCTGCATAATCCTCTGACCCGAGCGAGATCATAGCCCTGCTGTCTGAACGAGTCGCCCATGAGGCGCAGGAGTGCGGCAGGGCCTGGCACGAGACTGTCGCCGATACGAAGACTGTGGGATAGCCCGAATAGTCCACGTTGGAGACGGCGGTCTTGCCGAAGTGCGGTGTGAAAGCCCGCGCGCCAAAGAGGATCGCGCAGGTCGCGATCAATGGCTGCTGCCACAATAGGTGGAAGCGGTCCACTCACGTCGTAGCCTTGCACGAGGCGTCCGGACTCGATGAGGTCCGGGAAGCCCATGCCCATCCGGTCTTGAAACGCCGTCATTCCGGACATGGGGGTCAATTGCAGCGCCATGAAGTCGCGAAAATGGACGGTGGCGAAGCGTGTCAGGAGCTGTGCCAAGGTATCGGGATGGCATAGATGAAAGGGGTAGAACAGCGCGTGGGGTGCTCGGGGTCGATTCATCGACAAAATCTCATGGTCATGCTAGGGTTTGCGCGTGCGATATCTCTTCACGTCGTGGCTTGATTTCCTGCTCATCTTTGTCCCGGTGACTATCGCGCTCGAAGTTCTTCGAGCCGATCCACTGCTGGTCTTCGTGTCGGCCGGACTTGCCATTATTCCGCTGGCGGGCCTGTTGGGACGAGCCACCGAGCATTTGACGACCCATGTCGGCGCCGGTATCGGCGCGCTGCTCAATGCCTCGCTCGGCAATGCCGCGGAATTGATTATCGCACTTGTAGCTCTGCGCGCGGGCCTTCACGATGTCGTCAAGGCCTCCCTCACCGGCTCGATCCTGGGCAACATCTTACTCGTACTCGGGGCCTCCATGTTTGCTGGCGGGATGAAGTACGAACGGCAGAAGTTTAATCAGACCGCTGCCGGAATGGGCGCTAGTCTGCTGCTCCTGGCTGCCGTGGGGCTCATTATTCCCGCTCTCTTCCATTTCACCGTCGCCGATCGTGGAGTCACGGTTGAACGAGAGCTAAGCCTCACCATATCATGTGTATTATTCATAATTTATGCTGCAAGTCTCTTGTTTACCTTGAAGACCCATCGCCACCTGTTTGCTGGTGAAGCCCATAATGCCTCGGACCTTGGCGAACAACCCTGGACCCGTGGTGCCTCGATCACGGTACTTACGGTGGTGACCTGTCTCGTGGCCTTGATGAGCGAGATGTTAGTCGGTGCGCTGGAACCTGCTTCGCACCAACTTGGGCTCACACAAGTCTTCGTCGGTGTCATTCTGGTCGCTTTGGTTGGTAATGCAGCCGAACATTCTACGGCGGTGCTGGTGGCGGTGAAAAACAAGATGGACCTCGCCTATGGTATCGCGGTTGGGTCCAGCTTGCAGATTGCCTTGCTCGTTGCGCCCTTGCTTGTCTTTGCCAGTTATCTCTTAGGGACGCCATTGGATCTGATCTTCACACCGTTCGAAGTGGCTGCGGTGACGATGTCGGTCTTGATTGTGGGATTCGTGGCGATAGACGGAGAATCAAACTGGATGGAAGGGGTGATGTTGGTTGGAGTGTATCTGATGCTGGCGATCGCCTTTTTCTTCCTACCCGCTTGACAGGATGCTGAAAAAGCCCGCCAGCTTCGTTCTCACCTCGAAAGCATCCTCGACGTAGCCCAGAGGCTACGCCTCCGGTGCTTCCAT
>Ga0247727_10007390_pt1 | contig 20930 bp, 12 predicted proteins | sample WisWelCaveWW1625_FD_202498 | JGI IMG/M metagenome (GOLD analysis project Ga0247727, IMG submission 202498) | Biofilm microbial communities from Wishing Well Cave, Virginia, United States - WW16-25 | ecosystem: Environmental > Aquatic > Deep subsurface > Groundwater > Cave microbial mat | place... | reverse complement strand
TTGCAGTCCTTGTCGGTATCGCAGGTGGGGTATTTGGGTTTGCACCCGACGACGAGCAGGAGCGAAAGCCACGTCGCTGCGCGCATTTGGCCGGACCCTAGGACGAGACAAGCGGCCTGTCAATTTTACCGCTGCGCACCTGGATAGCCGTCATGAACCCGTGCGCCGACGGCCACGATGTGCATAATGACCCGCCGTGCTTCGCTTCCTGGCCATCCGCAGAAAGGACGCCGGCCGGATCATGCGCCTGGCGGGACCGGTCATTCTCGCCATGCTCACGCAGACGATGCTCAACGTCGTCGACACCATCTTGGTCGGTCGCCTGCCGCCGGAATTGGCCACGCCCGGCCAGGCCGCGCTCGAGGTCAGCGTGATCCTGCTGTGGTTCGTGGGCGGCTTCCTCGGGGCCATCTCGGTCGGCACCCAGGCGCTCACCGCGCGCCGCGTCGGCGAGCGTGACGACCTGCGCGCCGGCGCGGTGCTCTCCAACAGCCTGCTCATCGCCGTGTCCTCCAGCCTGGTCTTCACTGCGGCCGCCTGGGTCGCGACCCCGTGGTTGTTCCGTCTGGTCAACCACAACCCGACGGTCGTCGAGGTCGGCTTGCCGTACTGGGAGTGGCGCCTGATCGGCATGGCGTCGATGGTGCTGACCCTGTCGATCAAGAGCTTCTTCGACGGCATCGGACGCACGCAGGTGCATATGGTGTCGGCGGTGGCGATGAACATCGTCAACTTCGTGCTGGCCTACGGGCTGATCTTCGGCGAGCTGGGCCTGCCGCGCATGGAGGTGGCCGGCGCCGGCTTGGCGGCGATGCTGAGTTCGTACTTCGGCCTGGCCATCATGATCGGCGCCATGCTCCTGCGCGGGCATCGCGCGCGCTTCCACTACCTGCGCCTGCGCAACCTCTCGGCGTCGCTCTGCCGCGAGCTGGTGCGGCTGAGCCTGCCCTCCGGCCTGGCCACCATGGTGGTGATGACCGGCTTCGGCCTGTTCCTGCGCATCGTGGCGCGCACCGACGAGGCCGCAGGGTCGGGCACGGTGAACTTCACCGCCACGTCGATCATCATCCGCATCCTGTCGCTCCTGTTCATCGCCTCGCTCGGCTACGGCACCGCGACCGCCACCTTGGTCAGTCAGAGCCTGGGCGAAGGCAACGCCGAGCGGGCGGCGCGTTACGGCTGGGCTTCCGTCAAGCTGGGCGCGTGCGTCGGGCTGTTGCTGGGCGTGTTCACGTTCTTGTTCCCGGGCTGGATCCTGCGCGGCTTCACGCTCGATCCCGCCGTGCTGCAGGCGGCGCGTCCGGCCTTGCGCCTGGCCAGCTTCGTCGAGCCGCTTTGCGTGGTCGCCCTGGTCTTCACCCAGGCGCTGTTCGGCGCCGGCAACCCGCGCTTCGTCCTCATGGTCGAACTCCTGCTCCACTTCACGGTGGTCGTGCCCGGCGCGTACCTGCTCGGGGTGGTCGCCGGGATGGGCCTGATGGGCGTGTGGATCGCCGCCAGCGCCTACGTCGTGCTGTTGGCCGCGATCATGGCCTGGAAGTTCGCCGAGGGGAGCTGGAAGCAGATCAAGATCTGAGGCTCAGCGCACCGCGGGATGGGCGCGCAGCACGAAGACCTGCCCCGCCGTCAGATCCGTCCCGAGCGACGTCGCGTACATCAGGTTTGCCGTGCCCTCGTCGGTGTCGTCGATCGGATCGGGGCCGTCGCTGTCGATGTTGTGGAACAGGCCGAGCCAGTGCGCGACCTCGTGGGCGAGCACCTTGGCCAGCGAGGTCGTGCACGGCGCCTCCATCGAGATGGCGACGCCCGCGTGCGGCAGGGCGTGCGCGCCGGGCGGGCCGGGGATCGATCCGGCGATGGCCACCGGTCCCTCGATGTGGCGGACCAGGAAGATATCCACGCTGTCGCCGGTCCCGGTCCCCTCCGAGAGCAGCGCGTTGAGCTCCTCGTAGACGCCGTCGCCGTCGGGGCCGTCCAGGCTGTCGATGACGTCCAGGTCCGGGCGTCCGACGATGTCGTCGTAGCTGACCGCGCCCAGGGTGATGCCCGCCTGGGAGAAGATGCCCGCCGCGCCGCCGAGCGCGTCCTGCATCACCATGTGTGTGGCCGCGCTGCCGGCGGTGAGCCCGTCGACGCCGCAGCCCATCCCGGACAGATCGAGGATGTGCACCGCCAGGTCCAGCGTGCCGCCGGCCGCGGCGCCGCCCGGCGCCATCTTGATGCGCGCGCGGGTTCGCAACGTAGCGCCGCCCTCGGCGTAGAAGCGGAAGCAGTGCGTCCCGCGCAAAAACGCGACGTCGGGCGTGTTGGGCACGAGCATGGTGGAGATGCGGTCGGTGGGGAAATAGCGGATGGGCTGCGCCAGGAACTCGGGCTGGGTGAAGGGGAGGTCGTAGAGAGCCGAGCCGTCGGGCGCGCGCAGCGCGGAGACGCCCACGAAGACCTCGGCAAGATCGGTCTGCACCATCATCGTGACCGAGACCGCCTGCGAGGGGACGTCGAGCCGCGTCCACTGCCCGTGCGTGGCGTCGGCAAGGGCCACGTCCAGGACGCCGATCCGGGGCAGGCAGGCAGAGACGCGCGGTGCCTGCGCGGCGGGCGGGCACTCCGACGCAGGCCCGATCCATCCGCCGGCGATCGAGGTGACGTCGTTGCACGAGTGGCCCTCGGGACACGATTTCTGCGTGCACAGCTCCGAGCAGATCCCCAGGTGGCAGAAGCCCGTGCGGCACTCGTCGTCCGAGACGCAGGCGTCGCCGGTCCGGGCGGGAACGTCGTTCTCGGGGAGGCAGGTGGCCGCGACGGATTCCGGCACGCCGTCGCCGTCGTCGATGCGCTCGAGGCGGCAGGCCAGGCCGTCGGGGCAGTCGGCCTCGCGCACGCAGGGCGCGCCGAGCAGGTCGGGCGCGGGGCCGTCGGCCATCGGGTCGCCGCCAGGGCCGTCGGCCATCGGACCCGCCGCCGTGCCGCAACCCGCCAGCAAGAGGATGCTCAGCCGCATCGCGGTGAGTATGGTAGGCTCGGGGCCACACTGCCAAGGGGGTAACGCATGAGAACGATCGCAGCGCTGTTGTTCGCCACGGTGGCGTCCGCACAGACGCCGGCCACGCAGGTCACCGCGAGCAGCGCCCCCGCCGGCGTGGGCCTGGGCGTGCGGGCGCGCTACATCACCGTTCCCGAGTTCTTCCTGGGCATGTTCACCGACGAATCGGTGGCGCTGCACAGCGCGGCATTCGGCGCCGAGGTCAGCTGGCGGCGCGAGCCGGACTTCGACTGGGTGTTCGGCGTCGAGTACGCCTTTGCTTCCCCGCCCGACGGCAACTGGCTGGGCAACGGCAAAGACCCGCGCACCAAGACCGACTTCGTGCACTTCGACAACTTCGGCTTCATCACCATCGACGCGACGGCGGTGTGGCGCACGCAGTTCACGCCGGTGTTCGCGCTGACCTACGGCGCGGGGCTGGGGGCGGCGATCGTCACCGGGTCGATGACCCGTGCGTCGGCCACGGGCTGCAACGGCGACAACCTGGAGAACACCGAGGAGTGTAATCCGCCCAGCTGCGGGCCCGACGGGTGCAGCGCCGAGGAGTTGGCGGCGATGAGGGACACGCCGGTCGGACCCGGCGACGAGGTCTACGATCCCGAGGAGCCGCCCTTCGAGGCCTTCGAGGAGGAGGACATCCCGCCGGTGCTGCCGGTGGTCCACGCGCTGGTTGGTCTCCACATCACGCCGCATCCCAGCTTCGAGATCCGCGTCGACGGCGGCTTCCACAACGCGTTCTTCCTCGGCACCGCCCTGCAGTACATGTTCTGATCACCGGTCACGCGAGGTAGTCGGCCGGGTCGTCGCGGAAGGCTTCTCAACAATTTACTCAGTCATTGAGTAAAAACACTCAGCCGCCGCCTATCGTCCGGGCGCGGCCAACCACTCCCAGGCCGGCTTCACTTCGATCGCCTTGCCATCGGCAACGAGGCGATCGCGCTGGTCGAGCGTGAGGATCAGCACCCGCCGCCGGCCGGGAAGGCGCGCTCCCTGCGTGGCGCCCACGACCTCCCGCTCGCGGTTGAAGGGCGTCAGCTCGGCGCAGACCTGGATGGCTTCGCGGTCGGTGACGAAGTCGCACTCCCAGGAGTCCTTCTCCGCCGCGTAGCACACGCGTTGGCCGCGCGCGCGGAGCGCGAGGAACACGGCGTTTTCCAGACGATGCCCGATATCGGGAGTCGCTTGCGGCGAGGTGGCGCGGCGCAGGCCGTTGTCGACGGCGTAGTACTTGCTCGGGGCGACGACGCGTTGCTTGAACGAAGCGCTGAACCGCTGGACCGCGAACAACAGGTACGCGTCCTCGAGGTACTCGACGTAGCGCGAAGTCTGCGCCACCGTCGGAATGGCCAGCGACTTGGTGAGCCCCTGCAGCGAGAACGGACGCCCGGTGTTGGCCAGCAGGAACAGCGCAAGGTTCATGACGTGGCGCGTTTCGCGCAGCCTGTGGCGCGCGGCGATGTCGCGCTGGACGATGTCGCGGAGCAGCTCCTGCAGGATCTGAGGCGTCCGCTCGCGCAGGTAGGTCGGGAAGCCGCCGTCGTCGAGGTAGGCGCGTAGCGATCCGGCGCCCGCGTTCTGTCCCGTGTAGGCGAGGTATTCGGAATAGCTGAAAGGGAAAACCTCGAACGAAAGGTGCCGTCCGGTGAGCTTGGCACCCAGTTCCCGACCGAGCAGCGAGGCGTTGGATCCGGTCAAGTACACGGCGCGGCCGCGATCCAGAAGCGATCGCACGAGGCGTTGCCATTCGGCGGCCTCCTGCACTTCGTCCAGGCCGATCGGCGCGCCCTTGGGAGCAAGCTGGTCGACGATGGAGAGCAGCGTGGGGAAATCCTCCGCAGAGAGCCCGTAGAGCCGCGTGTCTTCGAGGTTGCAGTAGAAGGACTCTTTGGCCCGCTTCATCACCTGGGCCAGCAGCACGCTCTTTCCCGAGCGCCGCGCTCCGGTCAGGGCGATCGCCTGGCGGGATCGCCATGGCAACCTGGCCGCCGTCTCGCGCCCGATCTCCGGTTCCGGTACGTCCGGCAGGGCCTGGTCTTTCAGGATCGCCAAGAGTGTATCTTGTAAGAACACATCAATATACTATCACAAGATACAGAAACTGCTAGGTGCGCTTCAACGCCCGCGCAGCTTGCGGATGTCGCCGATGCGCAGGGTGAGCTTCTCGGCGTCGAAGTGCTCGGCCAGCGGAATCGTGTACTTGCGCGTGGCGGCGCAGAGGTCCTTCCATTGCTGCGCGGTGATGTGCCCGTGCTGTTCCAGGAACGCGACCAGGCGCGCGCGCAGGTCGTCGATGGCGGCCCTGGTGAAGTAGAGATCCTGGACCTTCACGACGGCGCCTTCCTCGGCGAGCAGGCGAAGCGCTTCCTGGACCTGCCTGGCGTCGCCTTCGATCTCGGCCGGGCGCGGGGGGCTGAGCTGTCCCTGCTGCAGCGCGGAAAGCACGCGAGCCTTGAGCGCGCCGATTCCCTCGGTGGCCTCCTGGACGCGATGGCCGCGCCGGCGGATCGCTTCGCGATCGGACTCGAGCGTCCCGTCGGCGACGAGCTGCTCGACCGCGACGTGGTAGAGCTTGACGGGCACCGTGGCCGGAAGCTTCGAGCGGATCTCCTCGCGGCCTGCGCCGGCGCGGAGCGGCTGCTCGGCGTGGTAGCGGTCGAGCGCGGTGACGATGCGCGCGCGCAGGTCGTGAAGCGCGTCGCGGTGCGCGAAGGCACCCTGCTCGCGGTCGAAACGCACGAGAACGCCCTGCGACGAGAGCCGCTCGAGCGAGCGATCCAGGGCGCGCGGCACCAACGGCAGGCGGCCCTGGATCTCGGCTCGGCTCAGCCCCGCCATGCCCGCGGCGCCCACTTCGAGCGCGACGCGCTCTTCCGGCGGTGCACGGCGCATGCTGCGCAGCAGCTCGGCGGCCTGCGTGTCCGCGCGCCGCAGCTTGGGCGCCCGCACGCGCACGACCTCGCCTCCGCCCAGCGTCGTGCCGTAGTTCTGTTGCGGCTCGAAGCCGCGCAGGATGAAGCGATCGCCGGGCAGCGTGACCACGGGTGACTCCAGATGGAGCTGCACCGGGCCCTCGACGCCAGGCGCCAGCTCCTTGCCCTCGTGCAGCACCAGCGTGCCCATCACCTGCGTCGTGCCGGCGTGAAACAGCACCCGCGCGCGCTGCCGAAGCGGCTTCTTGCACACCGCCAGCTGCCGCACGAACCCGTCCACCAGCGACGTCGCCTCCAGAGTGCCCGGGTGCACCAGCACCTCGCCGCGCTCGACGTCGGCGCGTGACAGACCGCCCAGGTTGACGGCGGTGCGCTGGCCGGCCACCGCTTCCTCGACGGCCGCGCCGTGCACCTGCAGGCCGCGCGCCTTGGCCTGCACGCCCGACGGCAGGAGCAGCACATCGTCGCCCAGGCGCAGCCGGCCGCCGACCAGCGTTCCGGTGACCACGGTGCCGAAGCCCTTCATGATGAAGGCGCGATCCAGGGGCAGGCGCAGGAGGCCGTCGGGATCCTTGCCGGGCACCTCCCCCGCCAGGCGGACCAGCTCGGTGCGCAGCTCGTCGAGCCCCGCGCCGGTCGTGGCCGAGCAGGGCAGGATGGGCGCGTCCTTGAGGAAGGTGGGCGCGATCAGCCGGCGCAGATCGTCGGTGATCATCTGCAACCAGGCTGGCTCGACCAGATCGCTCTTGGTGAGAGCGATTAGCCCGCGCGGCACGCCCAAGAGCGAGCAGATGTCCAGGTGCTCGTGCGTCTGCGGCATCGGCCCTTCGTCCGCCGCCACCACCAGCATCACCAGATCGACGCCGGCCGCGCCCGCCACCATCGCGCGCACGAAGCGTTCGTGGCCGGGGACGTCGACGATGCCGAAATGCCACGGTTCCAGATCCAGGTGCGCGAAGCCCAGCTCGATGGTGATGCCGCGCGCCTTCTCTTCGGGGAGTCGATCGCAATCAGTACCGGTCAGCGCCTTGACCAGCGAGGTCTTGCCGTGATCGATGTGGCCGGCGGTTCCGAGGACGATCGGGCGGGTCACGCCGGGGCGCCCGCCCTGCTAGCCGGCTTCCACGCCGAGGAAGCGCAGCTCGCGCTTGACCTCCTCGCGGTCGGGCGCGTCGGTGGGGCTCAGCTCCAGGTAACGCTTGAACTGGTCGACGGCCTGGGTGCGCTGGCGGCTCTGCTTGTAGGCGTATCCGAGCAGCAGGTGGGCGTCGGCGGCCCAGGGCGCCTTGTCCATGCCCACCTCGAGCGCGCGCCGCAGGTTGACGATGGCCTTGGAAGCGCTGCCCTCGTCGTGGTGCGCCCGGCCGAGCTTGTAGAACGCCTCGGCGAAGGCGCCGTCGGCACGGATGGCGTCCTGATAGGCGCGCACCGCGGCGCCGGTCTGGCGCAGCTCCACGTAGCAATCGCCCATCAGCACCAGCGCGTCGGGCCGGCGCACCTTGCGCACCGCCTCCTTCAGATCGGCCAACGCCTCGCTGACCTGCCCGCGGCGGAGCTGCAAGCTCGCGCGGCGGATGCGCACGTCGGCCATGCCGCCATCGAGCTTGAGCGCCTCGTTGTAGAACTGCACCGCCTGCTCGGCGCGCCCGGCGCGTTCGTGCGCCTCACCCAGCGCGGCCTGGAAGCCGGGCTTGTTCTTCAGCGAGATGGCGCGCTTGAGCTTCTCGATGCCGCCCTCGAGGTCGCCCGCATCCCGCAGCGCGCGTCCCAGCACGCCGAGCGCGTCGGCGTTGTCCGGCCAGTCCTTGAGCACGCTCTCGGCCAGATCCTTCGCGCGGTCGGGTTTGGCGGCGGTGAGGAACACGTCGGCCGCCGCCAGCCGCAGCTCGACGGTGGCTCCTTCGGCCGCCAGCGCCAGCTCGAACTCCGCCAGCGCCTTGTCGGTCTCGCCCATCTCCAGGTACAGGCGTCCGAGCGCCTCGGCCAGACCGGGCAGGTTCTGGGCCAGCGCCTTGGTGGCCTCGTACTGGGTCCGCGCCTCCCGCACGTTGCCCTGGTCGCGCAGCGCGTTGGCCAGGTTGAAGCGCGCCACGTTGAACGCCGGGTCCTTCTGGATCGCGGCACGGAACTCGGCGGACGCTCTGGCGAAGTCCTTGCCGTGCAGGTAGGCCTCGCCCAGGGCGCTGTGGATCGCCGGCGTCAGGCCGAGCTGCGTCTCGGCCTGCTTGAGCGCGGCGAAGGCGTCGGCGGTCTTGCCCTGGCGCAGGTACACCTGCGCCAGCGCCGCGTAGGGCGCGAAGTACTTGGCATCGATGCCCATCGCTTCGCGATACTGCTGTTCGGCCAGCTCCCAGCGCTCCAGCGCCTCCTCGATGCGCCCCAGCAGGTAGCGGGCCTCGGCGTTCTTCGGCCAGCGCTTGGTGACCTCCTGGACCTCGATGCGGGCATCCAGGTGGCGCCCCATGTGGATGAGGCTACGCGACACGCACAGCGCCGCGTCCGGATCCTCGCGCGCGATGCTGCGGGCGATCGAGCACTTGGCGAGCGCGTCGTTGGGACGGCCGCCTTCGTAGAGCAGCACGCCCAGCCCGGTCAGCGCGATCGCGTTCTTGGGATCCAGCTCGACGGCGGTCTTGAAACGGGTCTCCGCCTCGTTGAGGTTGCCCGCCGACTTGGCGATCCAGCCGTAGACCGCCTCGGCGCGAGATCGTTCCGGAGCAGTGCCACCCTTGGCGACCGGCTCCAGCTTCTGGGTCGCCTGGGCGATGTCGCCGGAGCGCCAGGCGATCTCGCCCAGCGTCAGCGCCGCGGCCAGGTGTCCGGGGCTGCGGCGCAGCACCTTCTCCAACTCGGGAATCGCCGCCGCCGTCTTGCCCGCGGCAAAGTGCGCCAGGCCGAGCGCCAGGGCCGCTCCGTCGGAGGCCGGGTTCAGCGCCACGGCGCGGGCCAGCACCAGCTCGGCATCGGCCGGTTGGCGCGCGGCGATCAGCGCCCAGCCGAGATACATCTGGACGAGCGCGTCGTTGGGGGCACGCTCGGCCAGTGGCTTGAGGATCTCGCTGGCCTCGCCCTCCCGTCCTGCGGCGAGCATCTCCAGGGCCCTGGCCTTGTCGCGCTCGACGATGGCGGGCCCTTCGGCATCGATTAGCGCCGCCAGATCCGCCCGGGCCTTCTCGATGGTCCCGGGGTCGGCACCATGGCGGTACGCCTGCGCGAACAGCGCCTGGGCGTGCAGCGCCCGCGCTTCCATGTAGGAAGGCGTCCGTTGCAGCGCTTGGCCGAAGTAGTCGGCGGCCCGGCGGTAACTCTCGGGGATGTCGTCGGAGATCTCGCGCTGGCCGCGGCGGACCAGCTCCGCCGCGCCGCTGCGCTCCCAGGCCGGAACGCCGGTGATCAGGTGGTAGCCGAAGAAGCCATGATCGGTGAGCACGCCCACCGACACTCCGCCCGCGAGCACCAGAACTAGCGCACCGAGGGCCAGCCATTTTTTTACCGGGCGCCTGGCGGCAGGCTGGTCGGCGCCCGAGGCCTCGCGCGAGCGCTGCCGGGCCGACGTGGCGGAGGGGGCGTCCAGGTCCACGCTGTCCAGCGAGACCGCCCGGCCGTGCGAAGCGATCTCTTCCACCGCGCCGGCGCCAAGGCCGCCCCCGGACGTCTGGGGGGCGATTGCAACCGAATCCAGCTCGACGCGCCCGACGCTGCCGCCGGCGCTCATCGAGGACATCGGCAGCTCGAGATCGAGGTCCACGGTCGACCCGCCTTTTGGTCCGGACGGTCCCGCGAGCAGATTGGACTCGTCGACCGCCTCGCCGTCGTCGAGGTCCAACTCGAGGTCCCGCGTGCCTTGGGAGGGAGTTCGTGGGGCGGCGGCGGGTGCGCCCGACCCGGGTCTGCCGGTCTGCCCCGCCTTGGGCGCCGGCAGATCGAGCCCGAGATCGATGTTCGCGGACGCCGAGGGGTGTTGCAGCGGCGCCACCTTGGGTGCCAGCAGGTCGGCGTCATCGAACCCGGTCGTGGGCGGGGGTGGCGAGGGACGGCGCGGGGGAGGAGGCGACGGCGGGCGGCGCGGCGGAGGAGGCGAGGGCCTCGGGGGGGGAGCCGCGACCTTGGGTGTCAGCAGGCCGGGCTCGTCGTCGTCGTCGATGCCCGCGAGCGGATCCACCGTGTCTTCTTCGGTGGGCGCGGCCGTCTTGCCGGTCTGGAGCTCGGGCACGCTGCGCAGGCTGAACCAGGAGACGCCGTCGGGCGAGACCTCCTCGTCCCCGTCCAGGGATCCCTGCTCGAGCATCGACTTGACCTGGCGATCCGCGAACGAGCCGAGTGGCCGTCCGTCGCGCAGGCGCACGAAGTAACGCTGCGTGGCGGGCCCGGCCTCGGGCGGCGGCGGCGAGGGTGGGCGCACGGTCAGCGAGTTGCCGCAGCGCGGGCAGGAGGTCTTGGCGCCCGCGCTCGGAACCTTCTCGTCGGGAAGTTTGAACCGCGTCCCACAGCGATCACACGAGATGTTCATCGGGACAGCGCGGGACGATACCACCCACCGACGGGCACGTCCAGATGCGCCCGGCGTCGATCCGCGGCACTTGACCCTTGGCCCCTGCTGCGGCTAGTGCCTTGTCATGCGTATGACCCGGATGATGCTCTGCCTCCTGCCGCTTGCCTGCGCGAGCCCGGTCAAAAAGACGGCCGGCGGACCGACGCCGACGGGCGATTCGGGGCCACGTAACGGCGGCGCGCCGCCGACGCGGGTCGAAAACGTCGTCGAACAGATCCACGGCGTCAAGGTCGGCGATCCCTATCGCTGGCTCGAGGACGGGTCCAAGCCCGAGGTGGCCGCCTGGGTCGATGCGCAGAACAGCCATCTGCGCGCGACGCTCGAGCCGCTTGGCCACCGCCAGGCCGTGCGCGAACGCCTGGAGGAGCTGCTCTCGATCGGGACGCTGTCCACGCCGGTGGCGCGCTACCCGAAGGGCAAGGGCGGCCGCTTCTTCTACACGAAACGCGAGGGCAAGCAGAACCAACCGGTGCTCTACGTGCGCGACGGCGTGCGCGGCGCGGATCGCGTGCTGGTCGATCCCAACGCCCTGCGTCCCGACGGCACCGCGGCGCTCGACTGGTGGTTCCCGTCGGACGACGGCCGGCTCCTGGCCTACGGCATCTCGCTGGACGGCAGCGAGCTGTCGATGCTCCACGTGCGCGAGGTCGACAGCGGGCACGATCTGCCCGACACGATCGACCGCACACGCGCCTGCTCGCTGGCCTGGCGCCCCGACGGACGCGGCTTCTACTACACGCGCTACCCCACGCCCGGGACGGTCCCGGCCGGCGACGAGAACTACCACCGCCACGTGTTCTCGCACACGCTGGGCGCCGACCCGGCGACCGACCCGAAGCTGTTCGGTGAGGGCCGTTCACCGCAGGAGTGGCCGGTGATCGCGCTCTCGCCCGACGGCAAGAGGCTGCTCATCGAGGGGTGGCAGGGCTGGTCCAAGTCCGAGGTGTATCTGCTGGACGTCGCCAAGCCGGGCGCCAAGCCGGTCGCTGTGGCCGAGAAGGTCGACGCCGCCTTCGACGGCGAGCTGCTCGACGACCGCCTCTTCTTGCGCACCAACGAAGGGGCGCCCACCTACCGCCTTTACGTGGTCGATCCCAAGAACCCCGACCGCAGGGGATGGCGCGAGATCGTCGCCGCCGGCGATGACGTGCTCGACTCGGTCGCCGTGGTGGGCAAGCGGCTGGTCGCCGAATACCTGCACCACGCCTACTCGCAGCTGCGCATCCTGGATCTGGAGGGCAGGGCGCAGGGCGAGGTGGAGCTGCCGGTGATCGGCACGGTGACGGCGGTGGGCGGTCAGTGGGACAAGCCGGACCTGTTCGTCGGGTTCACCTCGTTCGCCGTGCCCCCCGAGGTGCACCATCGCGACCTCGCGGCGGGCAAGACCGAGCTCTGGCAGCGGGTGAGCGCGCCCGTCGACACCGGCGCCTACCAGGTCGAGCAGGTCTTCTATCCGTCGCGCGACGGCACCGAGGTGAGCATGTTCCTGGTGCACCGCAAGGGCCTGCGCAAGGACGGGGTCGTCCCGACGCTGCTCTACGGCTACGGCGGCTTCAACATCAACATGACGCCGCAGTTTTCCCGCGCCAGCTTCCTGCTGCTCGAGCAAGGCGGCCTGTACGCCGTCGCCAACCTGCGCGGCGGGGGCGAATACGGCGAGGCGTGGCATCGCGCCGGCATGCGCGGCAACAAGCAGAACGTGTTCGACGACTTCGTGTACGCCGCCGACTGGCTAGTCCAGAAGGGCTACACCTCGCCCGACAAGCTGGCCATCGCCGGACGCTCCAACGGCGGGCTGCTGGTGGCCGCAGCTGTCGCGCAGGCCCCGCGCATGTTCAAGGCGGCGCTCTGCGCGGTGCCGCTGGCCGACATGCTGCGCTACCACCGCTTCCTCATCGCCAAGCTGTGGATCCCCGAGTACGGCTCGGCCGACGACCCGGAGGCGTTCCGCTGGCTGCACGCCTACTCGCCGTACCACCACATCGACGACGGCAAGAACTACCCGGCGGTGCTGGTGACCACCGGCGAGGGCGATTCGCGCGTCGAGCCCAGCCACGCGCGCAAGTTCGCGGCGCGGCTGCAGGCGGCGACCCGCTCGGGGCGGCCGGTGCTGCTGCGCACCGAGACCAAGGCGGGGCACGGGCAGGGCAAGCCGCTGACCAAGCAGGTGGACGAGGCGACCGACGAGTGGACCTTCCTCTTCTGGCAGCTCGGCGTCACGCCCTGACCGCGTTGGCGGCGTTGCTGCCGCCGGCTTGGGCGTCCGCGCACAGCGGCAGCGTCTCGTACGCGTCCGTGCAACTGGGCGAGCGCGAGGTCGTCTGGGAGCTGCAGATCGCCGCGGCGGATCTGGCCGAGCCGCTGGGCCTGGGGCGCGATGCGGCGCCGACTCGCGAGCAGGTGCGGCGCGCGGAGGCGCGCTTGCTGGACTACGTCGGGCGGCGCCTGGCCGTGCTCAATCATGGTCGCGAGTGTCGGGCGCACCCCGAAGGCCTGCGCCTGATCGACAAGACCGGGGGCTTTGCGGCGGCGCCGCGGGTGCGGTTTGCCTGCGAGCGCCGGCTGGAGGACGTCGAGCTGCGCTACCGCTTGTTCTTCGATCTGGACGCGCGGCACCAGTCGTTCGCCCGTGTCGACGTCGAGGGGACGCTGGTGCAGCACGTGTTCACGCGCGAGGCGAGCGGCTATCGCGTCGCACGCGAGGTCGGCGCGTGGGACAACGTGCGCGACTACGGGGCGCTGGGCGTCGAGCACATCTTCACGGGCTACGACCACATCTGCTTCCTCTTGGCGCTCCTGCTGGTCGCCGGCATCGACGCGCGCGGGGACCCGCGCGGGCTCAAGCGGGGGCTTGGCTACACGCTGGCCATCGTCACGGCGTTCACCGTGGCGCACAGCTTGACGCTGGTGGCGGCGGCGCTCGGCGTGCTGCGCCTGCCGGGGCGGCTGGTCGAGTCGGCGATCGCGCTGTCGATCGTCTACGTGGGCGCGGAGAACCTCGTGGTGCGCGAGCCGCGCCGGCGCTGGCTGCTGGCGTTCGGGTTCGGTCTGGTGCACGGCCTCGGCTTCGCCGGCGTGCTTACCGACATCGGCCTGCCGCGACGTGGCCTGCTCGCCTCGCTGGTCTCGTTCAACGTCGGCGTCGAGCTGGGCCAGGCCGCGATCGTCGCGGGCGTGTTCCCCGTGCTGCATCAGCTTGCCCGCCGGGGCGCCCGTCGTTGGTACCGGCCGGCCGTGCTGCTGGCGGGCTCCGCCGTGGTGCTGCTCTTCGGAGTGTTGTGGTTCGTCGAGCGTGCCTTCGCTCTATCGCTGCTCGGCGGCGCGTTGGGCTAGCGCCCGACGGATGGCAGGCTCCAGGGTGGTGTCGTCAGCTTCGATGGCGCCCGTTCGACGCCACACCAGGCAGCCGGAGCGATCCACCAGGAAGGTCGCCGGCAGGGTGGCGACGCCCAACGCCGCGGAGGCCGAATCGCCGGGATCGTGCCAGATCTCGAACGGGATCTTCCGGCGAGCCGCGAACCCCTCGAGCTGCGCCGCGGTCCGGTCGCGATCGACGCTCACACCAACGATGCGCAGTCCGTCGCCGGCGAAGCGCGTATGCATCGCCGCAAGGATCGGCAGCTCCTGGCGGCAGGGTTCGCACCATGTGGCCCACACGTTGACCAGCACGACCTGGCCGCGCAGCGAAGCGAGCGTGCGGGCCTCGCCGGAAAGCGCCCGCGCCGACAGTCCCGGCGCGGGAGCGCCGAGCGGCGGCGGCTCGACGACGGCGGGTGGAGCGCTGTCGATTCGCTTGGCCGGAGCGACCCGCGCCAGAGGAACGAGCTCGGCGCGGATCGCCGACGGTTGCGCGGGCTCGGTCCAGGCGAACACCAGCGTGCCGGCGAGGCGCGCCATGCGCGGGAATCCGGCGTCGCGTCCCGCGCGCGTCGTGGTCACGGCCAGCGGTTCTCCGCGCCGTCCGTCGCGCGCGACCCGCCGGACCAGCACCCTGGCGTCCTCGCGATCCGAGGCGATCCAGCTCACCAGCGCGTCATCGCCCGAGAGCGCCAGGTCGACGCGTCCCAGCGGCGCGCTCCGGCCCCGCGGCGCGTCCACCTCGATCGGCGCGCCGAACGTCCGGCCGGAATTCGAGGAGAAGGCCACCAGCACGCGCGGGCGCTGCTCGGCGTAGGTGTACCAGGCCGTCGCCACGCGGCGTCCGCGCGCGGCGACCGCCGGCCCGTTGACCGGACATCCCGGCACGCGCCAGCCGTCGGCGTGGACGGGGCGCGGCGGGGACCACCCCGATGCGGTCCGCCGGACGACCGAGATGTCGCGCAGCTCGCCGTCTTCGCGATCGCGATAGACCAGCACCGGGCCGTCCGCGCTCATCGCGGCGTCGGTGCCGCAGCAGTCGCAGACGCGCGCGTCGATGATCTCGCTCGCCTCGAGTCCTGCGGCGAGGCGCGCGCCACGGAGCTGCATGTCGCCGTGAGCCGCGCCATGGCCGTGGGTAGCCCGGCCGTCGAGCCAGATCGCCTGCACGCCCGCGCCGTCGCGCAGCAGGGACACGAAGCCGTGCTCCGTCGCCGTTCCGTCATCGTGCGCCCGGCCCAGGCGCGTCCAGCTCCGGCCTCCGTCCGTGGAGCGCGCCAGCATCACGTCGTAGGCCTCGGCCTCGGATCCGGGGCGCTCGGCAAAGTGGGCGAAAAGCGTCCCGTCGGCGGCCTGCTCGGCGGAGGGGAAGTCCGCCCAGTTGGCGACGATTGCGGCACTCTCGGCCACGGTCGAGGCCTCGGTCCAGGTGCGACCGCGCAGCCGCGCGAAGCGCACGCGCATCGCCCGCGCGTCGGGCGCGGCCGGCTCGATCCACGTCGCCAGCACGTCGTTGCCCGCGACCCGCAGGTTGGGGCCCATCGCGCCCGGCGCCGCCGGCGGATCGACCCGCACGCGCCGCTCGCGCTCCGGCTCGGCGCTGGCGTCGTCAAGACCCGCGGCGAGAGCGAGCCACAGGGGTACGCCGCTACGCACGCGGCGTTCGTACCGCCGAGTCCGCGGCCTGTCCAGCCGCGCCCGGCGTCGCCGTGCCGCGGGACGCCCACGCGACTGATGCATCCTCGGCGCCAGCGTTCGCAAGCAACTTCTGCTCCCCCTCGCCGATAACGACATATGCCGAATCACGTTCGCAACCGCCGCACTCGGCGGCGCCAACTCGAGCTTCCCATCGCGCCGATGCACGGCGGTCGCCGCCGAGGGGCGGGGCGCAAGCCCCTAGGCTCCACCGCAGGCGTGTCGCATGGGCCCAGGCCGAGGCTCGCGGCCCGGATCCCTGCCCATGTGACGATGACCGTACGTCGTGATGTTCCGAACCTACGCCGCCGCCGCCTGGTGCGTCTGTTCGAGCGCGCCGTGCTGCAGGCGCACCACCCTAAGGCCTTTCGCGTCATTCACTACTGCCTCATGCACGACCACTTCCACATCCTCGTCGAGGCGCGCGACCGTGTCGCCCTCGCCCGCGGCATGCAGCGGCTGAACATCCGCATCGCCAAACGTGTCAACAAGGCGGTCGGTCGAGGCGGGACAGTGTTCGCCGATCGGTATCACCGCCACGACCTGCGCACGCCACTCGAGGTCAGGCGCGCGATTCGCTATGTGCTCTTGAATCGGCAGATGTGGCTCGAGCGGCGGGGGAGGAGACGGGAGATGAGAGGGCTCGACGGGTGCAGCTCGGGGCGGTGGTTCGACGGCTGGGCGCGTCCGCAGCCGCCGGCGCCCGATGGGCCGGTGGTGCTCCCCGCCACGACATGGCTCTTGCGCGTGGGATGGCGGCGGAGATGGGGACCCATTGAGCCGCCTTCGTGAGAGGCGTCGCACCGGGGGCACGGGCCGAATGCTTGACGGGCGGTTCACGCACGGTCAAATAGCCTCGTGGCCGAAGGGTTTCCGCACGCGGCGCTCCGCTGGTTCCACGAGCACGCGCCGCGGCTGCGCCAGGCGCTTCGCGACAGTCGCCGCGAGCTGATCGGGTTCGCGGTCTACGCGCTCGGCCTGCTGCTGCTGCTCGAGCCGCTGCTCCGATGGCTCTATCCCGCCCGCCGGCCACGCGGATTGCAGGCGCTGCTGGGGATCGGATCCCGCGGGCCGCTGCCGCACGAGCGGGTCCTCTCATGGCTTGCCCCGTTGCTCTGGCTCGCCGGGCTGGCCGCGATCGGTGCGGCCGTCTACCGCAAGACTCGTCCCACGGTGGCCCAGCCGCGCCCCCAGACTCCACTGCCGGCGCCGCTGGCCGAGTCCGCCACGCTGGCCGCGGACGCTTTCCGGCGGATTGGCCCGTCGGGCCGCATCGCGCTCTTGCGCCCGCTCGGCGCCGGCGCGATGGGAATCGTGCATCTCGCCGAGGATCGACTGCTGGGACGATCGCTCGCGGTCAAGGAGCTCAATCCGGAGCTGGCCACCGACCGCGCGTTCACCGAGCGATTCGTCCGCGAGGCGCGGGCGCTCGCGCGCCTGTCGCACCCGGCGATCGTCCAAGTCTACGATCTGATCGAGGAGGATGGCGCGCTCTGGCTGTGCCTGGAGCTGGTCGAGGGGGGCGAGTTGGGCGCGCTACTCGAGCGCGAAGGCCCGCTCCTGCCGGCCCGCGCGGCGCGCATCGGCCAGCAGATCGCCCTGGCGCTGCACTACGCGCACGATCGCGGCGTCATCCATCGCGACCTCAAGCCCGCCAACGTGATGCTCGGCCCCGGCGATCAGGTGAAGGTGGCCGACTTCGGCTTGGCGCGGCTGGTCGACTCCTCGATGACCGCGGCCGGCGCGATCTTCGGATCGCCGGCCTACATGGCGCCCGAGCAGGCCAGCGGCAGCCCGGTCGACGGCCGCGCGGACCTCTACGCGCTCGGGGCGCTGCTCTTCGAGCTGCTCACCGGGAAGACGCCGTTCGTCGGGGACGTGGCGTCGGTGCTGGCGCAGAAGCTCAGCCGGCCGGCGTCCCTGCTCGGGCTGGCCGAACCCATCCGTGCCGGCCCGTTCGGTGAGCTCATCGGCCAGCTGCTCGAGCGCGATCCGGACCGCCGCCCGCAGACCGCCGCCGAAGTCGCCGCCCGCCTGGCGTCGATAAGCTAATCCGCTCCGGCCAGCGCCGCCTCCGCGGCCTGAAGCTCGGCCAGCGCCGCTTCCCAGCGCGCGTAGAGTTGCTCGAGCTTGTCGGCGGCGGCCGGATATTCGCCCAGCAGCTGGTTGCGGCGCGCGGCGTCGGCGTAAACCGCGGGATCCGAGAGCCCTTCGCTGCGCTCCTTCTGCTCGGCCTCGATCTTGGCGATGCGCGCCTCCAGCTCGTCGATGCGGCGCTGGATCGGGCCGACCACGCGGTTGCGCTGTTGGCGCACCGCGGCCTCGCGGCGTCGCCGCGCCCGGTCGTCGCCTTCGGGTGGCGCGACCGGTCTGCGGGGCGCGGCCGGCTCGCCCGGCGCGGCCGGCTCGCCCGATCCATCGAGCCGCCGCCGGCATGCGTCCATGTACTCGTCGAGCGTGCCGGGGTAGGTTTCGACCGCACCGGCCTCGATGTTCCAGATCCGGGTCGCGAGCCCGCGGATCAAGCTGCGGTTGTGGCTGACGAAGATGATCGTGCCGTCGAACTCGCGCAGCGACTCGGCCAGGGCCTCGCTCGACTCCAGATCGAGGTGGTTGGTGGGCTCGTCCATCAGCAAGAGGTTGCCCGGCTTGATCAGCAGGCGCGCCAGCGCCACCCGCGCCCGCTCGCCGCCCGAGAGTACCTTGATGGGCTTGTCGACGTCGTCGCCGGAAAACAGGAACGCGCCCAGGATCGAGCGGACGCGCGTCTGCGAGGCCCGCGGATCGGCGCGCGCCACCTCCTGGTAGGCCGTCGAATCGCCGTGCAGCGTTTCGGCATGGTGCTGCGCGTAGTAGCCGACCTTCACGTCGCTTCCCACCTGCGCGCTGCCGCGGGTCGGCGCCAGCTCACCGGCGATGATCTTCAAGAGCGTGGTCTTGCCGGCGCCGTTGGGCCCGATGATGCCGATCTTCTCGCCGCGCTGCACGACCAGGTCGATGCCGGCGAACACGACGAGATCGCCGTACGCCTTGTGCAACCCCTCGACGCGCACCACCTGGCTGACCGACCGCGCCGTCGGCGGGAAGTGGATGCGCACGATGCGGCGCGTCGCGATGGGCTCGGGGATCTCCATCTTCTCGAGCTGCTTGGCGCGGCTCTGCGCCTGGCGCGCCTTGGTGGCCTTGGCGCGGAAGCGCTCGACGAAGCGCTCGAGCCGTTCGCGCTCGCGCAGCACGTTCTTGGCCTTGTTTTCGAGAATCACCTCTTCCTCGGCGCGCTGGCGGCGGTACTGCTCGTAGTCGCCGCGGTATTCGCGCACGCCCTCGGGCTCGAAGCTGACGATGCGCTGGATCTGCTCGTTCAGGAACTCGCGGTCGTGCGAGATCAGCATGAAGGCGCGCGGATAGCGGCGCAGAAAGCCGCTCAACCAAGCCACCGACGGCATGTCCAAGTGGTTGGTGGGCTCGTCCATCAGCAAGAGGTCGGGCTGCTGGAAGAGCAGCGAGGCCAGCACGGCGCGCATCTTCCAGCCTCCGGAAAACTCGCCCAGATCGCGGGTGCGGTCGCCCGGGGCGAAGCCCAGCCCGGCCAGGATGCGCAGCGATTCGTGCTCGGTGAAGAACTGCTCGAAGTGGTCGAGCCGCTCGTGGGCGGCGGCCACGCGCGCGGCCAGATCCATCATGGCGTCCTCGCCGGCGCCGTGGCCCGACGCCTCGTGAAGCTCGGCCTCGGCGGCGTGCAGCTCCGCGTCGATCGCCGCGCGGCCCGGGACGCTGGCGAGCATGAACGCGCCGAGCGCCTGTCCCCCCGCGACGGTGATGTCCTGCGGCAGGTAGCCGATGCGGATGCCCTTGCGGTAGCCGACGCGCCCCTTGTCCACGGCCTGCTCGCCGGCCAGCATGCGCAAGAGCGTCGTCTTGCCCGACCCGTTGGGCCCGATGAGCCCGATGCGATCGGTGTCGCTGATGCGCAGGCCCAGATCCTCGACGATCGTCTGATCGCCGAACGCAAGGCCGACGTCCTCGAGGACCGCGAGGCTCACGGCCGGGGGTTATACCCCGCTTGCTAAGCGTGCGGACCTGGGCTTTGCTCGGCCGTGCCGCGTGGACGGGAGCGCGATGGCTTGCGCGCCCTGGGTCTCTGAGAGAGGCTCCTTGAGTTTTCTAAGGTGCCGGTTCAGAATTCTCACATGGGCTTCGTCCCACGGCTGCTCGGCGCCGAGTTGCAGCGGGCCGCGCACGGCTTTCCCGCGCTGATCCTCACGGGCCCTCGCCGCGCGGGCAAGACCACGCTGCTGCGCAGGCTGTTCCCGCGCGCTTCCTACCACCTGCTCGAGGATCCCGACCTGCTCGCGCGCGTACGGACGGATCCGCAAGGCTTCCTGGACGATGTGCGGCTGCCGGCGATCCTCGACGAGATCCAGAACGCCCCCGAGCTGCTCGGCTACGTGCGCACGCGTATCGACGCGGCTCCGCGGCGCGTGGGCCGCTGGCTGCTCACGGGGTCGCAGGAGGCCGGGCTGATGCGTGGGGTGAGCGAATCGATGGCCGGGCGCGCCGCCGTGTTCCATCTCCTGCCGCTGTCCACACGGGAGAGCCCGAAGGTCTCGCTGCTCCGCGGCGGTTTCCCGGAAGTCCTCGCACGCCCGTCGCACGCGGCCACATGGTTCCGATCGTATGTCCAGACCTACCTCGAGCGCGACGTACGTTCGTTGAGCGCGATTCGCGACCTGGCGACGTTCCGGCGCTTCATCGCCCTCGTCGCCAGCCGTTGCGGCCAGATCCTCAACAAGTCGGACCTCGCCGCCCCGCTGGGCGTGTCCGTCCCGACCATCGCCGAGTGGCTCGGCATCCTGGAGATCACCGGGCAGATCCTGCTCGTGCCGCCGTTCTTCGAGAACTTCGGCAAACGGCTCATCAAGTCGCCCAAGCTCTACTTCGTCGACTCGGGGCTCGCCTGCCACCTCCTCGGCATCGAGACGGCGAGCATGCTAGAGCGCTCGCCATTCCGCGGTGCTGTGTTCGAAGGGTACGTCGCAGCCGAGCTCGTCAAGCAGCAGATCAACTCGGGCCGGGCCAAGGAGCTCTACTATTTCCGCGACCAGCAGGGCCTCGAGGTGGACTTCGTGCTTACGCGAGGGGCGGGGCGACTCTGCCTCGTAGAAGCCAAGGCCGGAAGGACCGTGCTGCCCGCCGCCGCCGGGCCGATCGCCAGGCTGTCGAGATCGATGGACCGCTACCAGGTGGAGGGTTTCGTCGTGCACGGAGGGTCTTCCACCGCCGGCACCACCGCGCTCATTCCGGGAGTCCGAGCCGTCACGCTCGGCCAGCTCATCGACCTGGTGTCACCGTC
>Ga0247727_10007389_pt1 | contig 20930 bp, 16 predicted proteins | sample WisWelCaveWW1625_FD_202498 | JGI IMG/M metagenome (GOLD analysis project Ga0247727, IMG submission 202498) | Biofilm microbial communities from Wishing Well Cave, Virginia, United States - WW16-25 | ecosystem: Environmental > Aquatic > Deep subsurface > Groundwater > Cave microbial mat | place... | reverse complement strand
ATACTCGGTGAGAGCCCACGCAATGCTGATCCCGTCGAATGTGCTGGTTCCCCGCCCCACTTCATCAAGCAGGATCAGGCTCCGTTCCGTTGCCGTGTTGACGATATGCGCGGCCTCATGCATTTCAACAAGGAACGTGCTCTCTCCCGACGCAATATTATCGCTTGCTCCGACGCGTGTGAAGATCTTGTCGACAATTCCGATGTTTGCTCTCTTCGCGGGCACGAAGCTTCCCATTTGAGCGAGGAGGACAATTAATCCCACTTGCCGAAGATAGCTCGACTTCCCGCTCATATTCGGACCCGTAATGATCTGCACCTGATTCTCGGCTGTATCAATTCCAGTACTATTCGGAACAAACAGCTCGCCGGGTGGTAGCAGCCGCTCGATGACAGGATGTCGTCCGTCGATAATCTCAAGCTGTGTGCTGTCGTTGACTTCTGGGCAGACATAATCGTACTCCACGGAGGCTGAAGCCAGAGAGAGGAAGCAATCGAGAATCGCGATGAGACGGGCGTCGGCCTGGATTGCCTCGGTGTGCTCGGCAACCTTCAATCGAACCTCGTCAAAAAGCTGCGATTCGAGAGCAAGGATCTTTTCCTCCGCATGGAGAATTCTCTCTTCGTATTCCTTGAGCTCGGGAGTGACGAACCGCTCTGCATTGGCAAGCGTTTGTTTGCGAATGTAGTCGGTGGGGATCCGATCCTTGTGCGTATGGGTTACTTCGATGTAATACCCGAAGACATTGTTGAACCCAACTTTGAGTGAAGGGATGCCTGTGCGGTCACGCTCTTTCTTCTGCAATTCGATAATCCATGTCTTGCCGCTCATCGCCAGGCTCCGCAATTCATCGAGCTCACGATGGTACCCTCTCCTGATGACACCCCCTTGCGCAAGCGCCGCTGGAGGATCATCTTCAATTGCTGAGGAAATCAGCCCGGTCACCTCGGGGATAGGGCGCAGGTCATCCCTGATGGACACGAGCCACCGTGAACTCACCTGTGTGATCACTTGCTTGAGCTGGTGGACTTCGCCAAGCATGGCCTTGAGGGAGTTCAACTCGCGTGGGATAGCTCGGCCTGTGCATATCCTCGCATTGAGCCGTTCGAGGTCCCCAATCTTGGAGAGAATCCCCGTCAGATCCTTCCGTAGCTCCCCGTTCTGAGTCAGTTCCTTTACAGCCTCAAGACGGTCCCGAATCGGTTCAACTTTGTTCAGGGGTTGAGTAATCCATCGCTTCAGCAATCGTCCTCCCATTGGGGTCAGCGTCTTATCCAGTACCGAGACGAGCGATCCGTCGGTCCCCCCACTCAGAGACGATGAAATCTCGAGATTCCTTTTTGTCGATGGATCCAGAATGATATAATCGGTGACGGTAAAGGGGACGAGTCTCTTAATATGCGACAGGTTTGCTTTCTGGGTTTCTTGCAGGTAATTCATGATAGCGCCTGCCGCTGTAACGCCCTGCCTCAGGTCTTCGATCCCAAATCCCTTTAGGGAATGGGTTTTGAAGTGGGCGACCAGAAGTTCGTGGGCATAATCAAAGTTGAAAATCCAATCCTCAACTTTTGTATAGATCCCCTTGTAGTGTTGTCGAAGGATCTGCTCTATTGCTGCCACATCGCGTTTTTGAACAAGGATTTCAGACGGGTTGAGGGAGGCTATTTGTTCCTGAAGCTGTTTCAGCGGAAACTCGCTGACGGCGAACTCGGCCGTTGACACATCAACATAGGCCAAGCCAATCGTGTCGGCCGCGGCTACAATCGGCGAGGGTAAGGCAATGGCAACAAGGTAGTTGTTTTGTCTCTGGTCCAGCACCTTCTCTGAATATGCTACTCCAGGCGTAACAACCTCGATGACATCCCGTTTGACAATTCCCTTGGCGAGCTTCGGGTCTTCGAGTTGCTCACACACTGCCACCCTATAGCCTGCTCTCAGAAGCTTCGGAACGTATGACTCCAAGGCATGGTGTGGAAAGCCTGCAAGGGGAACCTCGCCGGCAGCTCCGTTCCCCCGTTTGGTCAGCGTAATTCCCAGGACTCGGGAGGCAATCTTTGCATCTTCTTCAAACGTTTCAAAAAAATCCCCCATCCGAAACAGGAGTATTGTCCCGGGATATCGTGCTTTGACCTGCGCATATTGTTTCATCAGAGGGGTAGACATGGGCTGAAGCAGCCTGCGGGCAGATTGTTGAATCAACGTGTGGTAGAATTAACACAAAACAGCACCGAAAAGCAATGAATGCCTCGGCATCCGCCCCTTCAACAAGCGGGATAGCGGCTACTGATGAGTTGGTTCAATAAACGCAAAACGGGAATGAGGATTGACTCATTCCCGTTCCGATCTTTCTCGATCTCTGGCGCTGGGTTACTGAACCCCAGCTCCGATCTCCTTTTCGTTATTCACGGAACTCCGGAATCCTCACGCTCTCCCACCAATTCGTGATCGCGTAGGTATTGACCCAGAACCCAGGGTAGAACGGTGGCCGGAAGTTAGGGTCGGCCAGACGAGGATCATAGCGATATCGCTTCGAGTACCCGGTTTTGAGTACGCCACCAGCAAATGTTCCAACGGCCCCACGCTCATCCTGTACAATTGAGCCATTAATCTTCAAGATGCCGCGAGGGGAACCCGCATTGTAGTTCTCCGCCTTGAACGATTGATCCCGGGAAAAAATGCTCCCGTCGATCTCGCAATCAGTTCGATTCGCGGTGTTGTCAGCAACAACAATGAAATCCTCTGCAACGATGCCCAGGAGATCATCCGATGTGCTATAGTTTCTATTCTCGTAGATGACGTTATCCTGAATGTAGATATCCTGAAGCGAAGAGATGGTTGTTACACCATCAAGTGTTCCAAAAATGTTCACCCGGCTATCACCGAGGATCACACCGTTGAAGCCAGGATCGTTCAAGAATACTGTATCAATATTCGGTCCGAGCTGGGAGGTGCGAATATAGGCCACCCCGTCGTTGTTGGCTCCGGTCCCTGGCGATAGTACCACCCATATGTTCCCGTTGTAAAACCTGCCGCCGTTATTCGCAGCCCACTGGATTTGTGACAGGTCGTCAGGATAATCAATGGTTGCCACTCCGGTCTCATATCCGTCTTTGAACACTGCTTTGTTTGCGCCAACACCCGGCTTTGGGTCGATTCCCTTTGAGGTCGTCACCTTCTCATAAAAGACCGGCTTCCCGTTCATGTGAAGCGCCCCATTCGAGTGAACTCGCCCCCAAACGGTATCACCTGTAATCCAGAAGACATTACCCTCAAAGTTGGTCATCCAGGCGAAAAGTGTGAAGCTGTTTTCGTTCCGTGTGTCGAAGAAAACCTCGACAGTATCATGAAGGGTTTCATAGGCGTTGAGCGCGTAGGTTGAGACACTGCGCAGTCTTGCCGTGTTGCTCCCGAGGTTTTCCATCGATGCCGTGAAGCTGCCGGAGAGGTGACCGGAACGGCCTTCCCCTCCACCTTCTCCCCCACCGCCGCCATAGTCAAAATTCTGCGTGATCGTGCCAAACCACGAAGTATCCTCATAGAATTTTGCCAGGCCCACGTTAGCACCAATTGTAGCCACGTTGTGAGATTCGGTTGTCGCGGCGTACCACGACATGTTGCCCACTGCTCGGGTTGCCATTCCGCTGATATTCAGCGAGATGTATCCGAGAATGAACCCGAAGCCAATCGTTACCATTAGAATAGCTTTACCGCCCATGATTGTCCTTCCCTAGTTGTTGTTTGGTTATCGTCTCGAATTCTGTGATGCAAGTCTTGTCTGTTGCCAGAGCGATGAGGAAAACAATGCTTGCTCGCCAACCATGCTCATGGGGGCATAGGGGTTTTGAACTTCCATGGTTACTTCAACGGTATGGATCTCGGATAAGTCGCTCACCGGAACAGGCCTGTCGAGAACGTCACCGCCCTGAGTAATGTAGTTCACCTTAAATAGCGTAACAGCACCGATCTGCATTGAAGGTGCGCCGTTCACCTGCCTGTGAAGAAGTCGGTCTGCTTCGTTTTGTGTTCCGGCTAATTCACTTGTTGGGCCAATGAAGTACCGGACTGTGTCAATGGGATCTCCATCACGGTCAAGATCTGTCAGAAACGCGAAGCTGCTTGAATCCGCCTCAAGGATCGTTGCCACCGTTTCAGCAACTCCAAATCCCATGTTGCGAAGTTCCCCTTCGATAATCTGAGCTGTTGAAATCAGCATCTCCTGTACTAGCATGTCCCCGTTATAAATCGCGTGGTTCTCTGCCGCAATGTCGTTGGCTGTCAGGATGATCAGGAGGAGCATCCCGCCCACAACAAACGATATGATAATGTCCAGTATCGCACCCATGATCAAACTCCCTTCTTAATCAAAATGGAAATAGCCGAGGACAAGCGACAGATTCAACGTGTCGGCTCTTGGTGTCGGAGGCATGATGCGCCAAGTCTTCAGATCCATACGCTTTACGAATGTCCTGGCATTGCTAATCTCCGAAACATCATCGTCGTCAACATAATTCACCGCAAACTGAGTTCTGTACGCACGCCCAGTTGCCCCCGCTTCCTTATCAAACGCAAAGCCGTCAAAGTCATCGAAATCGTTGAAGTTATGAATACTGTCCTCGTTGACGTTGTCGTATCCAAGATTGTTTGGCAGGGTGAGCTCATTCGGATCACCGATTGCCGCATTGGATGTGTCTGTCAGTTCATCGAACGCAAGACCCTGTGCGATTTCCATGTAAGACGTAGCAATGGTTGTCGCCAGGATCCCATCCTGTCCGCTCGAGATGTCGTCGCCCGTCGCTCCCATCAGACGATAAAAGCTGATCAGAGTCGTCGAGAGTAGCACGAACGCAAAAATCGTCAATAATGTCTGTCCCGTGGACATCGTCTAGTCCTCGTTGGTCATTTTTGTATGTTTTTAATTCGCCTCAATGGCCGTAACGATAATTCCAAAGTTCCATGGGGGATCGTTTGTTAGGGGGGAGACCTTTGGCCTAAGCCCTGAAAGCCAAAGTTTCAAGCACGGCGTACCATGGCGTGCTGATGTTCATACAAAATACACACCAGACGACAACTTGTTGTGATTCCAATCATTCGAGGGTCAGATTCGAACCAGTTTCAACCGTTCACCTGACCCTCATTACCGCTGTCGATGTGTTACAGCAGTAACATTTTTACCTCGATCGGTAAGAGTTTCACGCGACAGGTGTAATTCCTTCCTTTGTCAAGCTAAATTCGCTTTTTGCCTCAGAGTGAAGAAGTGGCTACATTTGAGAGCCCGGGTTACACCAATTCCATTCGTTTCAGGAACCCTACAAGAGGATAGAATGAACTCTCCTACGAAAGCTATCTGCACCGCAGCTGTGGTCTTTATGGTCAGCTTCATTCATGAAGCCAGAATTCCATCAATTGAACGCGCGAAATCACCAACCACGTCACACCGGTCTGGAGCCCTCGAGGCACTCGAGTTTTATACGGCGTCTCGATCATATCCAAAGAGTGATATCTCTCCCGATAAATATTACCGCGCATACGATCATGTGAAGTCGAGCATGACGCGCGCGGAGACGCTCGTTCCTATTGACACCGTTTGGCGATTCATTGGCCCGACGAATTTCTCCGGCCGCATGATCAGTGTCGCGATCAATCCAATCAACCCAAGCACTATCTACGCTGGAGCGGCAGCAGGTGGAATGTGGCGCTCGCGCTCGGGAGGGCTCGGCTCCGATTGGCAACGAGTTCAAACCGGATTTCCCGTTCTTGGAGTGAACGCCATCGCAATTGATCCCGCCGATACCACTGTGATGTACCTCGGAACGGGCGAAGTGTATCGCTATCAGGGTTCAGTGGGAGGAATGGTTGTACGAACAACGCGGGGAAGCCATGGGATGGGAATTTTGAAGACGACAGACGGAGGACTGACCTGGACAAAAAGTCTGGACTGGTCATACAACCAGCAGCGCGGGGTACAAGCATTGAAGTTCAATCCCATGAATACGAGGACCATCTTCGCCGCCACAACTGAAGGTGTGTACCGATCAGTTGACGCGGGCGCGACATGGAACCCGGTTCTTGAAGTGTTGATGGCTCGCGATGTTGCGATCAATCCAAGTGACACAAATGAAGTTCTCGCGGCCTGCGGTAACTTTGCAAGTACAGGTCATGGTATCTATCGGTCAACAGATGGCGGAACGACATTCATCCAGATAGCAGGGTTGCCGACGTTTTCAGGGATGGCCGTATTTGGAACATACCAGTCCAACCCCGAAAGAATCTATGTTCACCTCGCCGAGAGCACGACCGTCATAGGAACGTTGTACCGATCTACCGACTTTGGAGAGAACTGGACTCTCATCAACACAAGCAGCAATTCTGATGTTCAAGGTTGGTACGCGCGCTTTCTTGCGGTTCATCCGAACGATTCGAGTAAGATTATCCGCGGCGCTCAGGGTCTGTGGCGATCGACGAACGGCGGAATGTCGTTCTCCTCTGTCCCATACGGATGGGCCGATTACCATGCCTTTGCCCAACACCCAACAAACCCTGAGATCATCTACATTGCTGACGATGGTGGAATATGGAGGTCGACCAACTTTGGAGTCACTTTTGACTTTACCGGAGGTGGACTTGAAACATCACAGTTCTATAACGGCTTCTCAAGCTCGGGCACAGACTCACTCATTGCACTCGGTCAGGTGCAGGATCATTTTGGATGGATGTACGTGGGAACGAAAGTGTGGGTGAATGGAGGCGTCGATGAGGTCGGTTGGACTGCGATCAACCAAATCAATGACAATGTCATGTATGCAGGAACTCGTGGGGGAGGTTCGATTTGGAAATCCACCAATCGGGGGAATTCCTTCTTCTCGTCAAGCAACGGTATCTCCGGCGGAATCTCCAGTTGGAACGCGCCGTTTGCGCTCTCACGGTCGAACCCGACATTTTTGTACTTTGCTCGCAGCATTGTCTTCAAGAGTACAAACGCCGCTGGAGGCTGGACAGCTACAAACGGAGGAGTTGAATTGGATGGGAACCCCGGTCTGTCCATAGCAATCGCACCCACAAGCCCCGACACAGTGTTTGTGGGGACTGCTCCATTGCTTGGACGATCTCATATCTTCCGGACTACTGACGCTGGAACATCATGGACCGACGTCACCGGTATCCTCCCGGACCGCTATCCAATGGACATCGCGATTGATCCAAGTCAATCCAGCACCGTGTACGTTGCATTCGGAGGCTTCGACACTGCGCACGTGTTCAAGTCTACCGACGCGGGAACAACATGGGATGATATTACAGGAATCTTGCCCGACGTTCCCGCCACTGCCCTGATTGTCGACCCTGTTAACCCGTCCATTGTCTATGCCGGGACCGATATCGGAGTGTTTGTGTCGACCAACAGCGGCGGGGAGTGGATGAGCTGGAACGATGGACTTCCTGAAGCTGTCATCGTTTCCGACTTAAGCATCTCTCCCTCGAACAGCGCCATCAGAACCGTGACGCACAGTGCAGGAGTGTACGAGCGGACATTATTTGAGATTGTGACGACCGCGATCAGGAACCCTGATCACCAGACTCCCATCGCTTACATGTTAAGCCAGAATTATCCCAATCCATTCAACCCAAAAACAAACATTGGATATGAGATAGGAGACGTGGGATATGTGTCGTTGAAAGTCTATGACCTACTTGGTCGGGAAGTCGCAACGCTGGTGGATGAAGAGAAATCGCCGGGAACTTACGACGTCACGTGGGATGCGGCTGAGCAGCCGAGTGGAGTGTATTATTATCGATTATCGTTGGGCGGTACCTCGGCTACACGGAAGATGCTGCTCTTGCGATAGCGCGCTGGCGACTCGGTCGGGAAGCTCGCTTTGCGGCTAAACCAGTAGGACATCTTGATTCTCTTTCGGGGATTGGCTATCATATCGACAAGATGTTCCCCACGAACGGTCCCCGATTCTTCAAACAATTCTCCCGAACTGATTAAGATTTTTAGAGGAGCTTCACATGAAGAGAGTTGGAGTGCTTTTTGGGATGGAGAACACATTTCCACCCGCTCTTGTCGACAGGATCAACGGAATGAATGCCGGAGTCATTGCGGAGGCTGTCCAGCTTGGCGCAACGACCATGGACGATTCCACACCATACGATGTCATCATTGACAGAATCTCTCAGGATATTCCATATTACCGTTCGTACCTCAAGAATGCCGTCCTCTCCGGAGCGCATGTCATTAATAATCCCTTCTGGTGGAGTGCGGACGACAAATTTTTCAATTACTCCCTTGCGGCAAAAATCGGCGTTGCAGTGCCGAAAACGGTGCTATTGCCTTCACACAAACATCCCCCAAATACAACAACACAATCGATGCGAAATCTCGTCTTCCCTCTTCCGTGGAAGCAGATCTTTGAACACGTTGGGTTTCCCGCATTTCTGAAGCCTCATAGCGGCGGCGGATGGAAGCATGTCTACAAAATTCATAACGAGGGGGACTTCTTCCACTACTATCATCAGACAGATGATCTGGTGATGACGCTTCAGGAAGGGATCGAGTTCGAAAGTTACTTCCGATGTTATGTTATCGGACAGGAACAAGTTCACGTCATGGCATACGATCCCCGCCGGCCACATGAGGAGCGGTACGTCAAGAATCCACCCCCAACCGATCAGGCACTCGAGCAGCGAATCGTGAAGGATTGCCGCTTGCTCTGTCAAGCCCTTGGCTACGACATCAACACTGTCGAGTTTGCAGTTCGTAACGGCATCCCGTATGCCATTGATTTTCTCAACCCTGCACCGGACGCGGACTACCATTCGGTTGGAGCAGAGAATTTTACCTGGATTGTCAACGCGCTTGCAGAACTCGCGGTGCAGCGGGCTCTCGCCCACGATGGGAACAACCTTCGTGACTACCGTTGGAGAACCTTTCTCACTGGAGATTCCGGGGGGAACGCCACGCGCGCACCTGATCCATCCAGTCCGGTCAAGAAGAGCGTCCGGGTGTCGAGAAAGTAGCTTCGTATGCGTCCGAGCTTCACATTGGGAATCGAGGAAGAGTTCCAAACCGTTGATCCGGTGACTCGTGATCTCCGATCCCACATTCACACGGAGATTATCGAAAAGGGTAAGATGCAATTGAGGGAACGGATCAAGCCCGAAATGCATCAGTCCGTCGTTGAAGTCGGTACCGGGATTTGCAAAAACATCAAGGAAGCGAAGGCCGAGGTATTTGAGCTGCGCCGCCACATGGTCAAGCTGGCGGAGGAACATGGTCTTCGGCTGGCGGCAGCGGGCACCCATCCATTTGCCGACTGGACGACGCAGGGAATCTCTCCCGACGAGCGATACCAGACGATCGTGGAGGACATGCAGCAGGTGGCCCGCGCGAACCTCATCTTCGGCCTCCACGTTCATATCGGGATTGAGGACAAGGAAGCCACCATCCACCTGATGAATGCCTCGAGATACTTTCTTCCGCACCTTCTCGCACTATCAACAAACTCTCCCTTCTGGCTGGGCCGCAACACCGGATTGATGTCGTACCGCTGCAAGGTATTCGACAAATTCCCTCGAACAAATATTCCGGACTACTTTCAAAGCTACGGAGAGTATGAGAATTTCGTGAATCTTCTCATCAAGACGAAGTGCATTGACAATGCCAAGAAAATCTGGTGGGACATCAGACCCCACCCCTTTTTCGGAACGCTGGAGGTTCGTGTCTGCGACATTCCGATGCGGGCCGACGAAACGATCGCTCTCGCAGCCTTGATGCAAGCAATCATTGTCAAGCTCTACAAGCTGTACGAATCGAACATGGGATTCCGACTCTATCGCCGCGCCCTGATCATGGAGAACAAATGGCGGGCAAGCCGGTATGGCCTTGGCGGCAAGCTGATTGATTTCGGGAAACAGACCGAGGTCCCGATGCGAGAACTAACGGCCGAGCTACTCGGATTTGTGGACGACGTGCTTGATGAGCTCGACAGCAGAGAGGAGGTCGGTTATGCTCAGAAGATCATCGAAATGGGATCGGGAGCTGAGCGACAGCTTCGCGTGTATGACAAGGCGCACGATCTAAAAGCGGTAGTCGATTATATTATTGAAGAAACGCGGGTCGGACTGTTTGAAACCGTTCCCGCAGCTGCATCAACATCGTAGAGAGGTTCATGACGTACCACTCCGATAATGTCATTTTCGACCAAGACTTAGCCGAGGGTGCCTTCAATGCTGTCAACGTTTGCCTTCGCGTGAAGCCCGAGGAGAAACTCACCGTCATTACCGACGAGCGGACGAGAGATATTGCGGCAAGCATACGGAACGAGGCAGCCCGGATTGGAGCCAACTGCCATATGTTTGTTCTGGAGGATTTTGCAGAGCGCCCGCACCGTGAGATGCCGCGACCGATCCTCGACGATCTCGCGTCAAGCCAGGTGAGCGTGTATGCAGTCTGGGGTCAACCCGGTGAACTCCGGACGCGTATGCAGATGACCGAAGTGGTAACAGCGCATCGACTTCGCCACGCACACATGGTGAATGTCAACCGGCAGATTATGCAGGAAGGAATGAGGGCCGACTTCGTCAAAGTGGATGAAATCAGTCGTAAGGTCTGGGAGCTCGCTCGAACGGCAAAGCGGATTCGAGCAACGTCGAGTCGCGGGACAAACATTATTGCCGAGTTGTCGCCACAGCTCAAATGGTTGAAGACAAGCGGCATCATTACAGAAGAGAAGTGGGGAAATCTGCCAGGAGGCGAAGTCTTTACAGCTCCGCTCCAGGTAAACGGCACATTCGTGGTCGATGGCGTCGTGGGCGACTATCTTTGTAATAAGTACGGCAACCTTAGTGGAGAGCCTCTCACCGTCGTGATTGAAAACAGCCGCATGAAGTCTGTTCATTGCGACAACAGAGAATTGAAGCAGGAATTCTGGAATTATTGTCATACGGACTCCAACAGCGACCGTGTTGGCGAATTTGCAATTGGTACAAACGTCCACCTGAGACGCGTCATCGGCCATATCCTGCAGGATGAGAAGATCCCCGGTGCTCATATTGCATTCGGACACCCCTATGCAGAGCATACAGGTGCAGACTGGAGCTCCTCGACACACATTGACGTTGTCGGCACAAATTTCAATATTTGGATCGATGACAAAATTATCATGAGAGAAGGGGAGTTTCTTATCTGAGTATCGAGGGCTCGCCTCTCTCATCCGGAATCTCAAACCTGTAATCTCACATCCGTCATCTTCCATCCCTCATTCCCCATCGTGCTTCAAGACCTCCGAGACTCTTTCAACGCTCGATTCACTGAAGAGAAATACCGCAAGCTTCTAAAACGGATGGATGCGCTCTGCGGCACTCACGTTGAGTTCCGGATTTCGGAGACCCCGGTGTTCCTTCCAAAACCGCTGGTGCATGAAATAGAGAAGGCGGGATCTGAAATCATCATGCAGTTGATGTCCAACACACGGTACCTGGAATTATCCGAGCGAGTCCTTCCGAATGAATTCAATGTACCAAACCAAACGGACCATCCATTGTTTGCGGCAGTTGATTTTGGCATCACGAAAGTCGAGAACGGAGAGGATGTTCCGAGGCTGATCGAATTGCAGGGATTTCCGACAATGTTCATGTACCAGTCGGCCCTCTGCCAGCAGTACAAGGAGGTGTACGATCTTCCCCGCGAGCTCACATCGTACCTGAGCGGTTTGAGCGCAGAGAGTTACGTTGAACTTCTCAGGACAATGATCCTCGGCTCTCATGACCCTGAAAACGTGATCTTGATGGAACTGGACCCTGATCTGCAAAAGACTCGCGTGGACTTCATTCTAACGGAGCGGGCCACCGGCATTCGGACAGTGAACATTCGCGATGTTGTGAAGCAGGGAAAAAAGCTGTTCTATCGGCAGAACGGCCACCTTGTGCCGATTCATCGAATCTACAACAGGACGATTGCCGATGACCTAAGACGATCCGGAGCGAAGCTTTTGTTCAGTTTTCGGGATGAGCTTGAGGTTGAATGGGCAGGACATCCCAACTGGTTCTTCAGGATCAGCAAATTTTCCATGCCGTTTCTCAATCACTCTTCTGCGCCGCGGACGTACTTCCTATCGGATCTACAATCTCTGCCTGACAATCTCGAGCAGTGGGTGCTCAAGCCGCTTTATTCGTTCGCCGGCAGCGGTGTTAAAGTCGGGCCGACGAGGTCGGATATTGACGCTATTTCGGATAAGGAGAGGGAGAATTTCATACTCCAGGAAAAAGTTGAGTACGCTGAGGTTGTCCGGAGCCCATATGGAGGGACAAAGATCGAAGTCCGTATGATGTACTTTTGGCCTGACCATCGCCCCATCGCGGTCAATACCCTCATCAGAATGGGGAGAGGAAAAATGATGGGAGTCGACCATAACAAAGATATGCTCTGGGTTGGAAGCTCGGCAGGTTTTTATCTCCCCTGACACATTGAGCGGTCACGACATGTTCATCCGAATCAAGACCTGCATCGTATATTGAAGGGAAGTCTACGTGTTGGTTGTTCTCGCAATCATAAAAGCGCTTCTTGAGAGGAACGAAGTTGACGTTCGCCTCCTCGAGCGTATTGTGAAACAGGAACAGGCTGCCTTAGCAGAGCTGTACGACAGATATGCACCGTTGGTTTACACACTCGTGATTCGTATCGTCAAGTCCGCTCCGGACGCCGAGGATTTGTTACAGGAGATTTTCTTGCAGGTCTGGAATAAGGCGAACACGTTTGTGCAGACGAAGGGAAGCGTTTACACCTGGATCGTAACCATTGCACGGAACAAAGCGATTGATCGACTACGGGGAGCCGACAAGCCCCAGCGTGATGCAGGAGTGGGCGATGAGATGCTCCTCTCACTGCGCGACGAGACAGCCATGGCAAATCCGCTGATGACAACGATCTCTTCGGAGTACGAGAAGATGATGCGGGACGGGCTTGCCACTCTGAGTGCGGAACAGCGCACCGTGATTGAGATGAGCTATTACGAAGGATTGACACAGGCACAGATTTCTGACCAGCTGAACATTCCGCTCGGAACCGTGAAAACGCGGATGAGGAATGGGATCATCAAACTCAGGGATTTTTTGAAAGAACGGATTGAGAAGTGACACGAGACGAATTTCTACAACTGGGTGCTGAGTACGCGGCGGGCTGCTTACAGGGGAAAGAACTCGAGGACTTCGAGGCGTATTTGCAGACTGCAACGGCTCAGGAGAGAAACGATCTTGCTGAACTTGTCAACACCGTCTCACTATTACCCCTCGCGCTGGAGCGGAAAACTCCTCCTGAGTCGGTAAGGGAGGAACTGCTCAAGCAGACTCGTCTGTCTCCCCGGGCGCGGGATTCCGTCGAAGAACGCACCAAGGAGATGGCTGGCAAGATCCCGCGACCGCGACCTTCGGGCTGGCGTGCATGGATGCCGTTTGGTCTCACGTTTGCAGGGCTCGCAATGGTCATTGGCTTCGCAGTGTACGTTGCCGGACTGCTGAACACAATCGAGAGCCAGAACCGGCGGCTTGTGGAGCTTCAGGACCAGTTGCAGCGTAAGGAGGAGTTGCTCGGTGTTCTTTCCGCAAAGCAGGTCGACATGGTCCTTATGAGCGGGCTGCCATCGAATCCAACGAGCTACGGCAAGATCATCTGGGACCGTGAGAAACGAATCGCCATTCTCCAGGTCTCCAACCTGCCCCCCGTTCCTTCCGATAAAGATTACCAGCTCTGGGTCATCAAATCCGCCGACGGTGGACAGCCGATCAGTGCCGGTGTGTTTGCGGTTGGTTCGACGGAGTCCTTTTACTTCAAGATTGAGCAGTTAGCGGTTACAAATCCGCGGGAGATCGCTGCGTTTGCCATCACCCTCGAGCCTAAGGGTGGAGTACCGGCACCGACAGGAGCGATGTATGTCGCAGGTTCGCCGAAGCTGTAGGGTCTTTCTTCTTTCCTGAATTGTACTTGCGCCCCCATTCACCGTTTTCTTTTCTGGAACTCGTCTAATTTGACCATCCACGGCTGAGGCAATGGTCGGTCCCAGACTATTGGTCGGAATCCCACTCCGCTGCAACAAAACCTTGTTGAAACATGTGTGGGGGCGTAACATGCCCGCCCGCTCGACCATCTGGCGCAGGGGATCGCAGTCGGGCGGGTTACGCCCCTACATTTGCGTACCTTGGGTTTCCGACTGTTCTTCTAAAAAGATTAGATGAACCGGTCCTGTCCGATCACACGTTTCGAATTCGGACAATCTCCTCCATGTTTTTCATTTGCACTGTGAATACAAGACTCGTACATTCTTAGCCAATCGAATCATCAGAAGCAGGTTCTCAGGAGTAAGAAGACAATACGGGTCTTCTCCGTCTCGAGTGGGTAAAAAGTGACCTCAGTATTGACATGAATAGTCATCTAACATTGCTGTCAGGATCTTCAGGTGGAGATATTCTTCGTTGCTGAGACCAGAGGCACGATGCTGGATGTCACGTATCTTGTTGTTTCACAGCGTTTAAGGTCTATGGCTCGTGCCATGAGATCGCCAAAGGCTTCCTTCACCGTCTCTGAGGTGTCGGTCCGGGAAACCGACACGCATCGGCGAGACGTTTGTGTTTGCGCATGGAAAACAATACAACTTTTTTCACCTTACCACAAACACAAATCATACTGTAAACACTGTGTCCTTTTCACTTTCTTGATCAAATTCTACCCACTCGATTGGGAGAAGACCCGACAATACAAACCTGTGAGACGCTTCGTTAAGAACATCGCGACCATAATTGAGTGACCAATGACCGACAGTCATATACTGAACCAGACGGCTGAACTCGTATCAGCTCCATCCAAACTCCACCTCGAACGAGACCGGACCAAGATTCCGGACCGCTACAAATGGCGGCTCACCGACATCTACCCCAATGACGAGGTTTGGAAAGCAGAGAAGGAGAAACTCACAAGAGAGCTTCCATCGATCGAGAAGTACAAAGGAAGACTGGCGGAGTCGCCGCAATTGCTGTTCGAATGCCTCGACCTGGTCAGTCGTTTAAGTAAAGAGTACGCGCGGCTTTCGTGTTACACCAGCATGAACTCAGACCTCGACACGAGGGAGGCAACGTATCTTGGCTTCGATCAGGAGATGAGCCAAATTGGATCGGATTTTTCTGTAGCGGTTTCCTCCATAAGTCCTGAGATTATCTCTACATTGAGCCGCGATCGGATTGCTCTTTTCCTGGCTGAGGAACCCAGGCTTGAGGTTTACCGGCACGATCTGGATGACCTCCTGCGGCGAAAGGAACATACACGCAGCCAAAGCGAAGAGAAGATCATCGCCGATGCCAGCCTGATGGCCGACGGGCCACACAGCGTTTACAGCATCTTCTCCGATGCCGATTTTCCCTTCCCTCATGTAACCCTTTCAGACGGCAAGGCGGTGAAGCTTGATAAACCCGCGTTCGCACTCCACCGGGCTTCACCAAACCGTGATGATCGAAGGAAAGTGTTTGCCGCCTTTTTCAATCGGCTCAATGATTTCCGCCGAACGTTCGGCGCCCAGCTTTCTGCGCAGGTGAAAAAAGATCTGTTCTACATGAGATCCCGTTGCTACTCGTCATGCCTCGATAAAGCACTGGACGCCGACAATATTCCTGTTGCGGTCTTTCACTCCCTCATCGAGAATGTCCAGTCAAACCTGGCAACGTTCCACCGCTACCTCGAACTTCGTCGCCGCATGATGGGACTCGAGCAGTTGCATTACTATGATGTGTATGCGCCGCTCGTCAAAAATATAGACCTCGAATACACAATCGAGGAAGCGATGGAGCGTATCCTTGAATCCCTTGCTCCACTCGGACAGGATTACGTGGCAGTAGCAAGAAAAGCGTTTCAAGACAAATGGGTTGATGTATTTCCGAACGAGGGTAAACGGTCAGGCGCCTACTCCAATGGCGGCGTGTACGACATTCATCCTTATATGCTTCTGAACTACAACGGCAAGTACGATGATATGAGCACACTGGCTCATGAACTTGGTCACACGATGCACAGCTATCTCTCGAACAAAACCCAGCCGTACCCGACTGCCCATTATTCCATTTTCGTTGCTGAGGTCGCATCGACCTTCAACGAAGCGTTGCTGATGGACCATATGCTACGGAGCATCACTGATGATGATACCCGTCTCTCCCTGCTTGGAAATTACCTCGATGGGTTTCGCGGGACCATATTCCGGCAAACACAGTTCTCAGAGTTTGAGTTGTTGATTCACGAGAAAGCTGAAAAGGGAGAAGCGGTAACAGGCGATGTGCTCAATGAGTGGTATGATGGGATCAGCAAGAGGTATCACGGCCATAACCAGGGCATCTGTATCATTGGCGACGAAATGAAGGCCGAATGGGCTTACATCCCCCACTTCTATTACAACTTTTACGTCTACCAATACGCCACATCGTTCACAGCCTCAGCGGCACTGTCAGAGCAGATTCTTGGTGGGGACAGAGAAGCGACGAAGAGATACATCGAGCTCTTATCGTCAGGCGGTTCGGACTATCCGATCAACCTACTGAAGAGTGCTGGCGTCGATCTCACGACGTCCATCCCCTTCAACCTGGCGATGCAGAAGATGAACCGAGTCATGGACGAAATGGAGAGAATTGTGGATAAGAAGGAGGAACGCTAAAAAAACCGGCCCCGTGGAGGGGCCGACAGGTTCGCTTTGTGACAAAAATTGATCAGCAGTCAAAATGCATCATGGAAATCGCGAGAGAGATAATCAACAATGCTGAACGTGAGCATCATCATGAGATCCTCTCATGTTAGACTAATGACGAGCTGCTTGAAGTCCTTGAAAACCGGGCGAATCTCAGCCGCCGTAGTCCGACGGCGGACCGCAGTCACACCAGAACCCGAGCATAGAAAGAACAGAGAGCGTGATCACCGCGACCAACAGCCAATTCACGGTGATAAATCTTGGCAGTCGGAGTTTCATGCATTCTCCTTTCGGTTTGTGGTAGGGGATGTGAATTAGAGAAACTGCCGCCTAAATATAGGTTCCCTTGGGGGAATTGTCAATACCTCGTGAACGCATAGTTCATGATCTTATAGGTCAATTTCGCCGCAGTCAAATCAGCATGTGCTACCCCCTTCCGGGGTGCCAACTCTACTACATCAAACCCCACAATTGTCTTTTGCTCTCCAACCTTTCGTAAGAGCTGCATTGTTTCAGACCAATAGAGTCCGTTTGGCTCCGGCGTCCCCGTACTCGGCATAATCGAGGGGTCGAGACCGTCGACATCGAACGTGACATAGACTTGGCTTGTGAGTCGGTCCACCACCGATTGTTGCCATTCTTTCGGCGAACCACGGTGTGTCCCGCTTCTAATCTCGTGCGCGTAGAAGGCTTGGATGCCCTTCTCTTGAATGAATCGGGATTCCTCGATGCACTGAGCTCGGATCCCGACTTGCACGATTCTCCCGGGATCGATGATTTCAGCTACGCGCGCCATGATGCATGCATGGCTATACTTGCTCCCCTGGTAAGTGTCACGTAAGTCGGAATGGGCATCCACCTGGAGAATCGAAAGGCCGGGATATTTCTCAAGGTGTGCTTTGATCGGAGCAAGCGCAATCGTATGCTCTCCCCCAAGAGTCACAACAAATTTCTCGTCAGCAAGAAGATTTCGGACCAACCCCCGAAGCAGATCTATTGCATTGGAATGGATCCGTTTTCCAAAGCGGACGAGTGGCAGTGTGGCGATCCCGATCTCGTGACAGAGTTCCCGCTTGAGTTCCTCGTCGTAGAATTCCACGTACTGTGAAGCCTTGATGAGTCCTTGCGGACCAACCCTCGTGCCGCCTCCGTAGCTCACAGTATGCTCATACGGCGCTGGCAAGACTACAATGCGTGATTTCTGATAGGATGATGACGATGAAGGCAGAGCAAGAAAGTTGGAGTTGGTGCTGAGTGCTTTGAACCTCTTCTTTGCGCTCATGAAGCCATGGGGAATGTGGGGACGATTTTCAGGCTTCGCCAATATATGTGAGTGAATCCAAAGAAGCAATCAGAAGCATACAGTCCTAATTCGAAGGGATAGAACACTGATGACACTGAAATTATGGATAACCACTGATGGATCGACCCAACGAAAAGAAAGGAAAGCAAATTAGGGCAACACCATCAGCAGGCTTGACAATGCAGAGTTTTTCTGCTATGTTCACGCATCGCTTTCTTCCGATTTACAATCCAACCAAGACCTGCGTTCGCAATCTGTATTTCCATTACCGGCCACGGACATGAATTTTGCCAGAGTGATTCACGTATCAGCGTTCCTTGCAGTTTCGGTCTGGTGCACCGCGATTGTGGTAGCTCCGTTACTCGCTGCCGGAGATGGACTCCAGCAAGCTGTTTCTGACGCCCTCTACTTTTTCTTCGGGAAGGTTTGCCACCAAATCGACAGTCGTTCATTTCATTTAGAGGGATACCCACTGGCGGTCTGCTCCAGGTGCTTCGGCATCTATGCTGGTTTTTGCGCCGGTGCAATCCTGTTGGCCCTCAAGGGTTTCAGACTCATGATCCTGCCAGCTCCTTCCATTGTCCTGACTGCATTGACGCCTATGGTGATTGATGTTGCTGGTGCGACACTGGGCCTCTATGAACCCACAAACAGTCTCCGCCTGCTTACCGGATTTTGGTTCGGTGCAGTCATGCCGTTCTGCCTCGTTCCTTTGCTGAGAGAAGCAGTGATGCAGTGGGTTGAGCGTTTGAATACCGCTACGTTTGTTCCCATTCTGAAAAACACATTTCGTGACTGAGAAGCCGGGGAAAATACTCCCTGCGCTTTACGGCGGGGTCATCACAGGAGCAACAATCGGCCTGCCGTTTCTTAATCTGCTAAATTGCTTCTGTTGTGGCGGGGTTTTGTTAGGAGGACTTCTGAGTGTGTTCTTTTATACAAGGGATCTGATGCCGGGCATGCCATCGTTTGAAAGCGGTGAAGCTCTTCAACTTGGTGCTCTTTCTGGCGTCTTCGGCGCTGTCGTCGGCACCTTTCTGCAAATGGTTGTGCTGCTGAGCATCGGTGATTTCGGGCGAGAGTTCCTCTCCTCCATTGTCTACGACGGAGGAATCATCGACAACCTTCCTCCTGAAATTGCCGACGCACTTGAGGAGGAGCTTGGCGCTCCGGAATCATTTTCATTCTTTGGCACCCTCGCTTCGCTTTTTGTTTGGCTGATTATTGGTCCACTGTTTGGGCTGTTGGGCGGACTTATCGGTCATGTGATATTCAAGCCGAAGAGCCAGCTCCAAGGCGGACCACCAGCTGCACCACCTGTACCACCATCAACATCTACCACAGGACAACAATAGTATGAAACGATTCGCGATGCTTCTTCTGCTGCTTGCTGTCTTCACATCCTTCGCCAAGGAGAACACCCTCGCGATCAAATGCGGAACGTTGATTGACGTTGAACGGGGGAAGTCGATTTCAAACGCCGTGATCCTCATTGATGGTGAAAAGATCACTGCGGCCGGAGAGAATGTGAGAATTCCTGAAGATGCTACGGTCATCGACCTTTCATTCGCAACAGTGCTTCCCGGAATGCTTGATCTCCATTGCCATATTCTTGGAAGTCCGGATGGAGCGGGCCGCGGCTCGGCGGCGGACAATGTGCTGAACGGCGTGCGGAATGCGGAAAAAGTTTTGCTTTCCGGATTCACAACCATTCGGGATCCCGGAGGTGGTGCGCCGAGTTACGCGAATGCCTCTTTGCGGGATGCAATTGATCGAGGTTGGTTCCCGGGTCCGCGCATGGTGGTTGCAGGACGGTTCCTCTCTATCACCGGGGGTCATGGAGATAACAATAACGTAGCGCCTGAGAGGGAAACAGAAGGTGAGAATATTGTAAACGGCATGGAGGAGATGCGGAAGGCAGTCCGCCGCGATGCGAAGTTTGGTTGCGATTGGATCAAGCTCTATGCAACGGGAGGATTCTTTTCCGCGGGCGATGATCCTAGTCAGCAGCATTTTTCCGATGAAGAGATGATCGTTGCAGTTACGGAAGCAGAGCGGCTTGGCAAGTTCGTCTCTGCACACGCACACGGGACGGAAGGAATCAAAGCAGCCGTGAAAGCAGGCGTGCGAACGATCGAGCATGGGACGTTCGTTGACGAAGAAGGAATCGAACTGATGAAGCAACACGGAACGTTTCTTGTCCCTACACTGAGAACGATTGAAGAACTTGGAAAAGAACTGCCACCAGACGCCTCAGAGGGATGGAAGAAAGCCCATGAGCTTTCGAGAAAGCATTTCGATAAGATGATGGAAAATATCGGAAAAGCAATGAAGCGTGGAGTGAAGACAGCTTTTGGTAGCGACATGATCACCATGCCTCACGGACTCGCGGCACAAGAACTGAGTTTACACGTCCGCGCGGGACAGACGCCCATGGAGGCAATCAAGTCTGCCACAATTGTCTCAGCGGAAGCGCTGAATATGAATCATGATCTTGGAAGTATTGCGCCGGGAAAATATGCCGACATCATCGCAGTCAAGGGAGATCCGCTCAAGGACGTTACACTGTTGGAAACGGTAGGATTTGTAATGAAGGATGGAAAAGTATATAACGATGAGCTGACCGGAAGGTGAGAGAGCACCCCACGCTACGAGGTTGTCTAATAAGTCCTTCGAAGTGTAGAGCGATTCTCCAGAATCGCTCTACTATGCTCCGACAGCGACACGGGAGTGTCGCTCTACAACTTTTAGACAGCCTCGAATAGGACGGGTCACTATGTGTGAAACGTGGAGGAAGTATGCATCGTGAAATTCATGGCTGGCACAGTCCTGCACTCAACAAGCATATGGAGATTGCAGTCTACGGCCATTTTGGTTTTGCCCTGTTGATGTTCCCAACGGCTGCCGCCGACTAT
>Ga0247727_10007388_pt1 | contig 20935 bp, 17 predicted proteins | sample WisWelCaveWW1625_FD_202498 | JGI IMG/M metagenome (GOLD analysis project Ga0247727, IMG submission 202498) | Biofilm microbial communities from Wishing Well Cave, Virginia, United States - WW16-25 | ecosystem: Environmental > Aquatic > Deep subsurface > Groundwater > Cave microbial mat | place... | reverse complement strand
AGTTGAACGCGGATTTGTATTTGTGGTTTTCTGTTCGATGGAAATGACAGGGCTCAGCCCGGTAATTTTATCCACATCAGGACGCTCCATATTTCCGAGAAAATTCCGTGCATATGCTGAAAATGTTTCCATGTACCTGCGTTGTCCTTCAGCATAAATAGTATCAAAAGCAAGTGAAGATTTTCCGCTTCCGCTTAACCCGGTGATGACAACAAATTTATTGCGTGGAAAAATCAGGTCAATATTCTGCAGATTATGAACGCGTGCTCCGTAAATTTCTATTTGTTCCGTTTCTGCAGCCATGAAAAAATAATTGGGGGACAAATTTACGAAAGATTAAGGCTGATTGAGTAAGTAACAGTACTGAAAAGTTTAATTCACTGACAATTTGATTGCCATAAAGAATAAGCTTCATTGCTGCCAAGGTCAATTGCTTTTTGAAAATCACTGCATGCAGAACCTTTTTTTCCGAGAGCAATGTGCAGCTGTCCGCGATTTTTATATGCTTCAGCAAATTTATTATTGTACCGGATTGCATGGTTTAGATCGTTTTCACAATTTGTATAATCTTTCAAGTTGAATTCAACAGCAGCACGTGTATTGTATGCATCCGCATAGGTTGAATCCAATTCAAGACATTTATTACAATCGGCAACAGCCCCCTGCAATTCATTCAGATTTACTTTTACCATTGCTCTTGTTGCATACAAAAGCGGTTGCTCGGGTTCATAATAAATTGCAGTATCCAAATCGGAAAGGGCAAGTTTGTAATTGTTCATTCTGATTGAAGCAAAGGCGCGGTTTAAATAGTTACGGCTATCTGTTGGATAAAGTTGTATTGCCTGGGTAAAGTCAGAAACAGCTTCATGTAGCTTGTTTTGTGCCAAATGAAAATTACCACGCGTTCCATATGCCCGGTAAATATATGGCACCGCGGGGTTTTTATTAATAATATCAGTCATAAGTTCCAAATCATTTTTCCAGAAATTGATTCTTCCATAACTTAAAGCTGAAAAATAAATTGCATACACTATTAATACAATTACAACCCATGGAAAATATTTGTTATACAAAAAAACATTCCTGCTTTTAAGCTGATGAAACAGCACTGCGGGAATCAGGAACAATCCGATATAGGGAAAATAACCATAACGTTCGGTTACAATGAACAGCCGGGAAGGAATAAGCTGGATGTTGATTGAAATAGTAATCAGAAACAAAGCCGCCCCGAAAACAACAATTTTATTTTTTCTGAAACGAAGTAGAAAATACAATGCAGCAAAAAGTATTAATGGTGAAAAATAATATTCAGCGGGAAGCATTCCATCCGGTTTGGGAGGGTAAACATGCACAGAACATAAATTAACCGGAAAAATCAGCTTGAAAAGATAGAATACAAAAGAATAAATAACCAGGAAAATTTTTTCAATAGCGGTATAACTGATCATCATTCCTTCCGTAATGTTGCTCATGGTTTCTGTGTTCAGAAGTGTCACTATTCCCATGATTATGCTGACAATGAAAAAGGGAATCTTTTCAAATAGAATTTTCCTGCTGATTAGTTTTCTTTCAAAAAAATAATCAATGAGCAATAAAACAACAGGCAGTGTAACAGCCTGGGTTTTTGAAAATGCGCTCAGAGTAAAAAATATACCTGCGAAATACAGATTTTTTAACCGGAAATTACTTTTGATATATTGAACATAACTATTAAGTGCGAGCAGGTAAAAGCAGGTATAAATGACACTGCTCCGTGCTGAAATCCATTCTACAGACTCTACATTCATCGGGTGAATGGCGAACAGTAAAGAAACAATCAGCGGACTGTTTTTATTTTGGAAAAGTAAAAATAAAAAACGGAAAACGAGGTAAATATTCAATATATGAATTAGCAGGCTTACAAGATGCATCGGGAATGTATTGAGACCTGAAATAAAATAATTAATAGCAAAAGTAAGTACCGGCAAAGGCTGGTACATGATTACATAATAGCTGGTAAAATATTTTCCTATGCTTTCCCATGATAAGTCAGTTACCTCAGGGTATTTGGAGAAATAATCGGTGTCATCAAAGTTGAGCAGGTCATGCTTCAGCCCGGCTGAATAAATAATAAAAGTAAGAGCAAAAATTCCCCAAAGGAAATATTTCTGAAAACCCTGAGAATGCTTTTCAGTGATTTGTTTTGCCGGACCGGCAATTGTTTTTTTATTTCGCATTATTATTTAAAGGAGAAACGAGGGCACGAATTTACAAATATTGATTGCCTTGATAAAATTTCCTTTGGTTGACCGGAAAAAGTATTCTTCATCACAATTTAATTTTAGTTTTGCTCAAAGGCACGTAAATTGGTAACTGGATTGCCAATTAACTACATGAAAACAACTCGAAAAAATATTCAACACCTTTTTCTCAGAAGCGGGTTTGGGTCATTGCCTGCAAACATTGAAAAAAATATTTCCAGGTCAATTCCTGAAATTGCAGAGGAAATATTTTCAGCATCGCAAAATTATTCCAGTCTCGATTTCATAAATAATCCAATTAAAGGACGTGAAAAGAAAGGAGCTTCCGCTTTTCAGATTTTGAAAATGATTATAAAATCAAGGAGGGAAACAGAAGACCTGAATATTATCTGGTTGAATAAAATGGCTCAGGATCCAGCGCAGCTGAGAGAGAAGATGACTTTTTTCTGGCACAATCATTTTTCCACCAATGTGCCTTTTTCATACCTGATGCAGTTGCAGAATAACACTCTCCGGAAATTTGCACTTGGTAAATTCGGAGAACTGCTTCATGCGGTTGCGAAAGACCCGGCTATGATTATTTACCTGAACAATCAGCAGAACCACAAGGATGCACCGAATGAAAATTTTGCACGCGAAGCGATGGAACTCTTTACATTGGGTGAAGGACATTATTCGGAGAATGATATTAAAGAAGCCGCGCGTGCGTTTACCGGCTGGGCGGTAAACAGGAAAGGGAAATTCGAGTTTCATGAACACGACCATGATTATGGTGAAAAAGAATTTATGGGAAGAAAAGGAAATTTTAAAGGAGAAGAAATATTAAATTTTATTCTTGAAAACAAGCAAACAGCAATTTTTATTGCAACAAAAATTTACCGAGAGTTTGTAAACCATGAGATAAAACGTGAAAGAATAAAATCCCTGGCTGATGATTTTTTTAGCTCTAGCTATGACATTAGCATGCTGATGAAAAAGATATTCACATCCGAATGGTTTTATGATGAGGAAAACATTGGCTGTAAAATCTGTTCACCGGTTGAACTGATTGTTCGTTACAAGAAAATAATCGCTCTCGAATTTGAAAATGACCAGGCATTGATTGACTTACAGAAAGCGCTGGGACAGGTTTTATTTTTTCCGCCTAATGTGGCAGGATGGAAGGGAGGGAACAACTGGATTGACAGTTCATCGTTGCTGTTGCGATTGAATATAGCGCAGGCATTGCTTAATGAAGGGAGAATAATAATAAATCCCAAACCGGAATTTGAAGATACACCTGATGAAATTGATGAAGAAAATGATGAACACATCCTCTCATCAGACTGGACAATAATGAATTCATATTTCACAAATAATGAAAATGATTTTGATGAACTGTTGAATTACCTGGTTCAATCATCAGTTCAAAAAATTGACAGGGATAAAATTAAAAGCCTGGTGAATGAAGCAGGCGCTGATAATAAAATAATTAAGATGGCTTCAGTGATAATGTCATTGCCCGAATTTCAACTTATCTGAACAATGAAAACAAACAGAAGGGAGTTTATAAAAAGCTCAGCTCTTGCAAGCGCTTCAGTGCTTGTTCCGGGTTTTTTAAAATCAGCTGCCAAAAATTTTTCTCCAAAAGGATACAACGGAAAATCACTTGTGATAATTCAGCTTTCGGGAGGAAATGACGGACTGAACTGCCTTGTTCCTTTCAGGAATGATTTTTATTATGAGAGCCGTCCTGATATCGGATTGGGAGAAGAAGATTTAATAGGGATAACAGATCATGCGGCATTCAATAAAAATCTTGAAGTGCTTGCGCAGCTTTTTGATGGTGGAAATCTTTCCGTTATAAATAATGTTGGCTATCCGAATCCCAACCGGTCGCATTTCCGTTCAATGGATATATGGCATTCAGCAAGTGATGCCGATAAATATGTACAGTCGGGATGGCTGGGGCGTTATCTCGATTCAACCTGTTCACCCGGTTGCAGCAAACCACACCTTGCCCTGGAAATTGATGAAACATTAAGCCTTGCATTGAAAGGCGAGAATCTGAAAGGACTTGCTTTCCGCAGCCCTGAAACTTTGCATCTTCTTTCATCCAATCCTTTGCTGATGAAAGAAGGTGAAAACAATGTTTCGCAAAATTCCATGCATCCGCAGGTGGATTACCTCCATAAGACATTGGCTGAAACCACCCAGTCGGCAGAATATATTTATCAGCATTCTAAAATTTATAAATCCAAATCCGCTTATCCCAATCATGATTTCGGAAAAAGAATGAAGCTGATTGCTGAACTGATAATTTCAAATTCAGAAACTTCTGTCTATTATGTTTCGCTGGCGGGGTTTGATACACATGTATTTCAGAAGGGAACACAAAACCGTTTACTGAAAGTTTATTCTGACGCAATAAAATCTTTTTGTAATGATTTAAAATCGAACAACCGGTTTAATGATACATTGATTATGACATTTTCCGAATTCGGAAGAAGAGTAAAACAGAATTCAAGCCGCGGAACGGATCACGGGACAGCAAATAATATTTATGTGATAGGCGGAAAATTATCAAAGCCGGGAATGTATAATGATTTACCGGACCTTAAAAAACTAGATAACGGTGATTTGATTTACAATATTGATTTCAGAAATGTGTATGCTACTGTTTTGCAAAAATGGCTGGAAATAAATCCGGATTTTATTTTGAAAAAAAAATTTGATGCTTTGAGTTTTATTTGATATTTATTTTTTCCTCGCTACCATCAGCCCATCCCGAACCGGAAAAATTACATGTTCAACCCGGCTGTCCGCATGAACTTTTTTGCAATACTTCACAATTGATTTTGTTTCCTCATCCATTTCACTCTCGGGCTTTACAACATTTCCGTTCCACAAAACATTATCGGCAATAATAAAACCGCCAGGTTTTACTTTATCAAAAACCAAATCATAGTAGTTGCTGTAATTTTCTTTGTCAGCATCAATGTAAACGATATCATAAGGACCGGCAATGTCCGGAATAATTTTCTTTGCATTTCCGATATAAGTTTTAATTCTGCTTTCCAGCCCGGCTTTACGGATATATTTTTTTATCATGTCTTCAAGTTCTTCATTGATATCAATGGTGTGAAGTGTGCCGCCTGTCTGCAATCCTTGTGCAAGGCAAATGGCAGAATAACCGGTGAAGGTCCCTACTTCAAGTATAATTTTCGGGCGAATCATTTTACTCAGCATGGCAAGTATCTGCCCTTGCAGACGACCGGCAATCATACGCGGCTGTAGAACATTTGCATAGGTATCGCGGTTGAGTTTTGTTAATACATCGGATTCATTCTGGGTATATTTTTCAATATACTCTTCAATTTCAATTGGGAGAAAGTTCATTTGATTTATGATTGATTAATTTATTCCACCGAATTACGAATTTTAAATTACTAATTATTTACTCCAAGCCGGTTTAGCCCTGCTTCAGCTTTTTGGTCAATGCTGTTCTGAAATTCGTGATTGCGCATGGACAAACATTTTTTATAACACCGCACTGCATTTGTGGTATCAGATAAATTTTCATGAATAAGTCCTTCAAACAATGCTGAATTCGCTGCATAATAAAACTGATAAGCTTCACCGTTCTTAATTGTCTTCTCATAATAATTAATTGCTTTTACTTTCATTCCATTTTTGTCAAATATCCGGGCAATGCGATAAGTAAGTTCGAGCTGGTCGCGGAATGTCGGAAAACACGAAACCGGTTTGTCAGCAAGTTCACTGAGTGCAAGGTCATAATATCCTCCATCAAATAATAAACGCGGGCGCAGTAAATAAATATTCGGAATTTCATTTGATACTGCTTCTTTTAATGCCTGTTTGTCTTCATCCGTAAAATCATTGCTTTTTTCTTTAACGAGTTTCATGTTCTGATAATATCCGGCAGTATCTCCATTCAGCAAATCAAACCATGCCAGCTTTTGGTAAGCTGCTTTCACAAAGCTTCTTCCTTTAAAATTATTTATGTATGATTCAAAATATTTTTTTCCATCTGCATCCAGTATGTTAAGCTTTGCAGTTCCGTGAATAAAATCGAGATAGTGAAGCTGAAATTCATTTTTATTTATTGGACGGTTTTCAAGAAGTTCAATGCACTTATCATTTCCGGCTGAGTAAAGGTAAATACTCAGGAGGGCAAACAAATGCAGCTGACCGGGATTTTTAGTTTCAATTTTCCCGGCAAGTTCAATAGCCGATTGATTATTCTTCAGCAGGTGAAATTCAAAAAACATGAGCATGATATTGGTTTCATCTTTCAGGTAAGCATATTGCGGATTGGTTTCAGAAATTTTCTGCAGCTCGCGCAGCTCACCGATTCCCTGCGGAATGGTTCCCCTGAAACCTAACAGGTTGGTAAGCCATTTGTAATTGGACGGAACCGCGCCAATCAATGCATGCAGAACTCCAAGACATTTTTTGTTCGGCACAAAGCCTGGAAATTTTTTTTGATTTGCTTCAAGCTGCCTGTAAGCTCTGCGGAATTCATAAGCTGCGGTGAGATACTCTTCAAATTTTAATTTAACAATGGCAACCTGCAGGTTGATCTCTGCTTTTGAGAGAAGATACCATGGAGAATTCGCATCTTCGTTACCGAGCCTGCTGAGACAGGCAGACCGGTTTTTTTTCAAAAGTTCAAAATCATTTTCTTCTTCCGAAATAAATGCTCTCAGAAAATCAATATTGCTTTCGATGTAATCGGGTATAAAATTATCGGGTCGCAATTTTCTTTCCGCATCAAGAAGATTTTTTGCTTTTACAAAATTCAGACGGATGACTTCATCATAAGCTTTTAAACATCCGGGAGTGAAAACAAATTCAGCATGTGAAGCGGAAATTTGGAAAAAAAGGAAAAGGATGAAAAGAATATTTTTTTTCATTCATTATTAACCACAGCTGTTTTTAGTAATGAATAACTTCAAATTTTTCACGGTAAACTTTGTTGCCGGAAACAGCACTGATAAAATAACTTCCTGCTGATAATTTCCTGCAGTCAAATTCAAAGGCTGATTTGATATTGCCGGCCGAAGAAACTGTTCTGCCTGTGATGTCAGCAATAGTAACAGCATATTCTGCACCATGGGGAAAATAAATTTTTATTAATTCACCGGAAGGATTCGGGTAAACCGAAATCTGGTAAGAGGGATGTTGCGGCTGATTTATTCCCAAAGCAAATGTGCAATTGTTAAATGTCTGCACAGTTGTTGAAGTATCAACAATAATATTTTCATCACCGGAAACATAAGGAAGAAAATAAAAATAAATGAGCATCATCTCATCGGTAGTCGCTTCGCCAAGACTCACATCAACAGGCGGAACGCTCGGGTTGTTCGGATTATTCGGAGTATTGTCATAAGTGGCTGCTGAATATAAAGTGGCTCCGGCAGGAATTTTAACCGGCTGACGGAATGAATACGCGCCCTGCCAGTGAAAATCCCATTCGGGAATGTCAATCAGTTCAATCGTATCATTTAAAATGGTGACAGCCCACGAACTGATTTCAGTTCCTATCAGGTGCATGTGAGGCGCTACAGCAAGAACTGTCAGTGCAATGGGAGTGAGCTGCTGCGCATTAAATGTCTGTACGGTATAGGCAGGAATGAACAGCGGCCCGTTGACAAGATTGGTGGAATGATTCAGCAGCGGAACAATGTACACATTGCGTGTTGAGGCATTTGTTGTCAGCTGCATGTTAACGCGTGTTGAATCCACCTGACCGGATGAACCGAGCGGATAATGCACTTGCATGATGATATGTGAATTTGCCGGCAGCTTAATTCCCATAGTTGCCGGAAGAAAATACGGCTGAGCGCCCGGCACCCATGCACCAATGAGGTTTGCTGTATTGCTTCCCACCCCGCCAAAACTTGTATAGCCCGGATCGGGATCAATATTATCGAGTATGATGCAGGTTTGTGAAGTGTCGGCATAAATAAGGACGTGATGGACAATATTGTTGTTGCCCGGCAGCACTTCAATACCGGTAATGAACTGGTCAATGGCAGTTACATTCTGAATGACAAAGCAGCGGTATAAATCATATCCTACTGCCGGAACTGTATATGTTGGCATGACTACACTCAAATCAGGACTGGTGATTTGTGCATTGCCATTATAAACCGGAGGTGTTGGTGTATTTCCCGGATTTCCCTGTGGCGAGCCGTTATTCACCCAGTCGTTAATCAAATCTATTTCCTGCTGCGTAAGTACGCGCTCATGCGCATAGGTCTGGTAATTGGGATCGGGTGGCCATGGAGGCATCTTGCGGTCGTTTACCATTAGCTGAATAAGCGAACTGTAAGGAAAAGCGCTGGCATAATCTATCATCGAAAACGGGGCAATGCCTCCCGTGTGATGACAGCCCGTACAGCGCGTAAAAGCAATACAGGCAATGTTATCTGCCCAGGTGGGAATTTGCGCTTTGGCTGATTGAATCAAAACACAAAGCAGCAAGAGAGTAAATGTTTTTTTCATACAGTGGTGATGGAGAGGTTGAAATAACGAAGCAAATTTATGGAAAATATGTAAGCTGATATTTGAAATAAGAAAACGAAGCTGCTGCATTGTATTAATACTTTAGTCGTATTTTTAACCATACCTCTTGTTTATGTCGTTTATACTTTTATATTTGCTTAACCATTTTATCCAACTACCCTGAATTAATGAATACCTTCCATATTTTTCTTCACTCCGTTCAACGGATATACTATGATCATCACTCTGTAAATTGTATTAACAGTCTGTTTACTCCCCCGAGTACTTCGTTAATCAACCAAACAAATATTTCTACAGATCCCGTGCTTCTGAAAACGAGTGCGGGATTTTTGTTTTCGGAAAAAGCTGTTTTGTTTGCCTGCCGGGCAGGGTGGAATCTCCGGCATTCAATACTGTATTTCATAAAAACTGCTTTGAACCTGCAATATTCAGTGTTGAATCTGCGACATTCAGATTTGAACCTGCAATATTCAGTGTTGAATCTTCGGCAAACAGATTTGAATCTTGCGAAAACAGATTTGAATATTCCAGAAACAGCATTGAATCTTCCGAAAGCTATATTGAATCTCAGGAAAACAACCTTGAATGTTCGACAAACAGCATTGAATTTTCAATATTCAAGCTTGAATTTCGGAAATTCAGTGTTGAATATTCAATATTCAATTGACAATATGCGATAAATAAGTTAAAATCAATAATTTATATAAAGTTCTGAAAATCAATTTTATCAATTTAATCAAATAAAAATCAATTCTTTAACATAAATCAAAATTCACATGACAAAATTCTTTGTAAAACTCGCATTACGTACACTCGATGTACTTGGACTGATTGCATTAGCCCGGCTGATTGTAACCAAAATGAATTTGGCAGCAGCCACGTTTGTAACTCCCGACCCGCCACTGGCTGATATAACAACGGCAGCCGATAAACTTGCAGTATCGAAAGCGGCTGTTGATTCTGCAAAAGCCACGCTGGCAGAAAAAGCAGCTATTCAGAATACCGATGAAACGGCTTTGCAGGATTTGGTCACATCGGAAGGCAGGTATGTTGACAACCGCGCCAAAGGCGACAAGGCGATAATCGAATCAGCCGGAATGCCGGCTTCGGACGAACCGACACCGGTAGGCGAACTTCCGCAGGTGGCGAACCTTTCACTAACGCATGGGGATAACCCGGGCGAAGTGGATGCATCATGGAATTCGGTGCCCAAGAAAAATAATTACACGGTGCAGGTAACCACCGACCCTATCGGTTCATCGGCATGGGTTACACGGGGGAACCCGACCAAATCTTCCATGACCATTGATGCTTTGACCAGCGGCACACGTGCCTGGGTACGCGTTTGTGCCAACGGCACTGCCGGACCCGGTGCGTTCAGCGACCCGGCTACTATTATTGTGCCGTGAGTCAGAAGGCGGAGGGCGGAATGAAACGAACCCTCTCGTCCTCGTGTGAAGCCAAGCATTGTGTATTAGCCACGAGGATGCATAAAAACATCAGAAGTTTTGTTATTCAAACCCCGGAGGATTTCATTATTAAAAGCTGGCTTGTGAATGGCAAGCCCTCCCCTTTGGTGAACTCCAAGTAAACATAGCGCACCTGCCGCAGGGGATTTATTTTTATGAGCTGAGTCCCGACCCATCGGGAAAGAAAGGGAGAGGGGTGTATGGGAAAATAATAAAAGAGTAATTTTACTAACATAAAAACCCGGCAGGAATCCAGATTGTAAATATCTGGACTGCCTGTCAGGTTTCAGAATAGGTTTCAGAAACATCATAGAATATTTCACAAAAAAAAAGCTACTCTCAGGCAGCTTTACTATTTCAGGACACTGTTGCCTGTTTCAGCATTTCGAGCAAATGCGTATCCACAAGCACACGTCCGCAGTGTTCACAAACAATTACTTTTTTACGCTGGCGGATATCGAGCTGGCGCTGAGGCGGAATTTTATTAAAGCATCCCCCGCATGCATCGCGGGCAATGGTTACCACAGCCAGCCCGTTGCGCGCATTGGTGCGTATGCGGTGATAGGCAGTGAGCAGCCGTTCTTCAATGATGGAACCGGCAAGCACCGAATTTTTAGCAAGGTTTTCTTCTTCCTTCTGCGTTTCTTCAACAATGTTATCGAGCTCGCCTTTTTTATTTCGCAGGTCGCTGATGCGTTCTTCCAGCGTTTGCTTCGATGCTTCGATGATTAGCAGCTTGGCATTGTACTCCGAAGTGAATTCGCGGATACGTTTTTCGGAAAGCTGTATTTCGAGGTGCTGGAATTCGGTTTCTTTATTAAGCGATTCAAACTCGCGGTTGTTTTTTACGTTGCCCTGTTGTGAATTATATTTTTTAATTAGCGCTGTGGCATCCTTAATCCCCTGCTTTTTGTTAGTGATATTTTCCTGCAGCACCCGCGCTTCTTCAATATAATTGTTGATGCGGGTTTGCAGTCCGAGCACCTCATCTTCGAGGTCGGAAACTTCCATCGGCAGTTCACCGCGGATAACGCGTATTTTGTCAATCTGCGAATCAATCTGCTGCAACTGGTACAGGGCAAGCAATTTTTGCTCCACAGAAGCTTCGCCTTTTTCAGGAACAAACAGTTTGACTTCAAAACTTAACCTCGGTATTTCGGTATAGTCCGAAGTTTTATGAACCGGTGCTTCCTTTAATTTCTCTGATTTTTTTAAACGCTTTGTTGGTGTTTTAACTGGTGACATTATTATTTACGATTTTAAATTTTGGATTTATGATTTTTGATTAGTTTATCTGTCAGAAAACAGACTAATTTACTGATAACTAAAAACTAATAACAATTGACCGGGTTAGTGACTGTTTCCGATAAATGGAGCGCAAAAGTAGGGATTTTATCCTTAAGTAAGTCATAGAAAAGTTGTTTGGTAAACTGCTCGCTTTCGTAGTGCCCGATGTCGGCAATCACAATCTTATTACCGGCATCAAAAAACTGGTGGTACTTAAAGTCGGATGAAATGAAAAACTGTGCTTGCTGCACGATGGCATCACACAGCAGGAAGCTGCCTGCGCCACCGCAAACGGCAACTTTGTTTACTTTTTTACCAGTAAGCCGGGTATGTTTAATGCATTGGGTTTTCATCCGTGTTTTTATTAACGAAAGGAAATTCTGCTCATCCATTTCTTTTTCCAATGTACCAATCATCCCCGAACCGGTGTTCTGAGAAATATTTTCGAGCGGATAAATATCATATGCCGCTTCTTCATAAGGATGTGTTTCAAACAATGCGTTCAGAACCTGTTGCTGATTAACCGCTTCAAAAATTATTTCCATCCTGATTTCATTTTCAGAATGCCGCTCACCCTGCTTGCCAACAAACGGATTTGTTTCGCTTCCCGCTTTAAACGTTCCTGTCCCTTGCGCATTAAAGCTGCATTCGCTGTAATTGCCTATGTTGCCGGCTCCGGCAGCGAAAATTGCAGTCCGTACTTTTTCTGCATGATCTGCCGGACAAAAGGTGACTAACTTTTTCAGAAATAATTTTTTAGGAGCAAGGATTTTACAATTGGTTAATCCTAATGTGTCGCATATTTTTTTATTAACCCCATAGTAAACGTTATCCAGGTTGGTGTGCGCTGCATAAATGGCAATGTTGTTCTGAATGGCTTTGATGATAACTCTTCCCACATAATCAGCATGAGAAATTTTTTTAATTTCCGAAAATATAATGGGATGATGCGCCAGCACCATATTGCATTTTTTGCGAATGGCTTCATCAATAATTTCTTCGGTGCTGTCGAGGCAGATTAAAACTCCCTTCAGTTCATCTGCGGAATTTCCAACCTGCAATCCGGCATTGTCGTAATTTTCCTGGTAGGAAGGAGGAGCCGTTTGTTCAATGATTTTAATTACATCCTGAATTTTCATAGTTGTTAAGATTAAAGTTTCAATTATAATAAAAAAAGGAATATGGTACTTTTGTTGCTCTTAAAATGAATTTCCGTAAATTGCTTTTGCCCCTGTCTTATCTCTATGGAGCTGCCGCTTCGTTACGGAATTTTCTTTACAATACCGGAATTTTAATGTCTGAAAAATTTGCTGTTCCGGTTATTTGCATTGGTAATCTCAATGCTGGCGGAACAGGCAAAACTCCTCATGTTGAATACATCATCCGGTTGCTCAAAGACAAATTTACGATTGCTACCCTGAGCAGAGGCTACGGACGATCATCAACCGGTTTTTTATTTGCAAAACCTGAAATGAACGCTGAAATGCTTGGTGACGAACCGTTGCAGTATTTTTTAAAATATCCTGAAGTAATAGTTTCAGTCAGCGAAAGCAGGGCAGGGGGAATAAAAAGAATCCTGTCTAAGCATCCCGGCATTGAAGCAATTTTGATGGATGATGCTTTGCAGCACCGTTCTGTTAAAGCAGGGCTGAATATTCTGATTACTGATTATTCAGATTTATTTACTGATGACACGATTTTACCTTCCGGAAATTTGCGCGAACCGAAATCGGGATACAAAAGAGCCGGCATAATTGTAGTTTCAAAGTGCCCTGAAAATTTATCGCAGGCAGAAAAAGAAAAGATAATTTCAAAGATAAAACCATTGCCCGGTCAGCAGGTTTTGTTTTCATTTTTAAAATATGAATCACCGGTGTCTTTTCACAATGGGAAGGAACAAATTAATCCCGCACAGTTGAAGGAATATGAAGTATTACTTATCACCGGGATTGCAAATCCTTCTCCTCTCTCCGAGTATCTAAAATCAAAAACCGGGGCTTTTTACCCGATGACTTTTCGCGACCATCATATGTTTACGAAAAGCGATTTACTGTCTGCACAAAAAATATTTAATAATATTGCTTCCTCAAAAAAAATCCTTGTCACCACCGAAAAAGATTTTATGCGTTTGAGAAAGGAAGAATTGAAAAAGATAATACTGCAGCTTCCGTTTTATTATTTACCTGTGAAAGTTGAATTCAATGAAACAGACAAAAAATTATTTGACGAATTGATTTTAAATTATGTTGGAAAAAATTAAAGAAACTGTTCAATTCCTCAGGGAGAAAACCAACTTCAATCCCGAAGCGGGAATAATCCTCGGCAGCGGGTTGGGCGGGCTTGTAAACAACATTCAGATTGAGCAATCCATTCCATATGCCGAAATAAAAAACTTTCCTGTTTCTACTGTCAAAGGGCATGGAGGCAAGCTGATTTTCGGATTGCTTGGCGGAAAAAGAATTGTTGCCATGCAGGGACGATTTCATTTTTATGAGGGATACAGCATGGAGCAAATCACATTCCCTGTGCGGGTGATGAAATTTCTTGGCATTAAAAAAATATTTATTTCAAATGCAGCTGGCGGTGTGAATCCTGCTTTCAATGTGGGTGATATGATGATTATTGAAGACCACATCAACCTGATGGGAGCCAATCCGCTGATTGGAAAAAACATTGATGAACTCGGTCCGCGCTTTCCCGATATGAGCGAACCATATGATAAAGAAATGATTTTACTGACGAAAAAAATTGCTGATGAAAATAATTTCCGTTGTCACGTTGGTGTTTATGCCGGTGTAAGCGGTCCGTGTTTTGAAACCCGTGCCGAATATAAATATGTGAAAGCCATCGGGGCTGATGCCGTGGGTATGTCAACCGTTCCCGAGGTGATAGTTGCGCGGCACATGAATCTTCCATGCTTCGCCATTTCAGTGATTACCGACATTGGCGGCAGCGACCATGTTGAAAAAATTACTCACGAAGATGTGCTGAAAGCAGCCATGGCAACTGAGGAGAAACTTACAAAGCTGATAACTGAATTGATTTCGCTAGGATAAATTTGCATCATTCCATTATTCCACTGTTCCATCTTTCCAATTCAAATAAAATCCCTAATTTAGTTGCTGATTTCAAACCCCGGTTTCTAAAACAAAACAAAATCTCATGAAAAAAATCTTTACGAAAATTATTCTTACAGCTTTATCGCTTTTCTTTTTCACCAACCTTCCCGAAACAAAAGCGCAGGTTTACGATAAACTTAATATGAACTTGCTTGGCACATATGACAATCCAACCATTCCACCCGAGCCTGTTTACGGAATACGTTACAACGGAATCTGGGGCTGGTCGAATACAGTTGGACAGGAATTTGCCATCCTGGGTGGAGGTGACGGTGTGTACTTTGTTGATGTCACAAATCCCGCAAATCCTCTTTTAAAAGACTTTGTTCCGGGCGTGCGTGACTCGTGCATCTGGCGTGAACTGAAAACATATTTGAATTATGCTTATATGGTGAGCGATGATTATTCGCCAAACAGTTTTATGATTGCCGACCTTTCTTATCTGCCTGATTCGGTTCACCTGGTTCATAATGGTACGAACATCCTCGAACGCAGCCACACTATTTTTATTGACGGAAATAAATTGTATTGTGCAAGTCCCAAAGGCGGTGCAGTTGGGAATGGAGGCACTTCCATGGCGGTGTTCAGTCTTGCCAATCCGGCTGCTCCTGTTTTGCTAAGAAGGTTAAACCAGGATTATCCTGCCATAGGCAGCGTGCACGATATGTTTGTGCGAAACGATACTATATATGCATCGTGCGGATGGGATGGGCTGTTCATTTATAAATTCAACAGCAATAATACGTTTACTCAAATCGGTTCGCTTACCACGTATCCCGACCAGGGCTACAATCACATGATCGGGCTAACTGATAACGGTGATGTGATGGTGATGATGGACGAAGTTCCCAACCAGCTTGCCATAAAAGTGGTGGATGTTTCCACAGTAAGTAATCCGCAGGTGGTGAGCATGTTCAAAAGTTCGCTGGGCGATACGCCTCACAATCCGTTTATACTTGGAAATGATTATGCGATTTGTGCCAATTACCAGGACGGAGTTCAGATTTATAAAATCACAAATCCTGTTTTGCCTGTGCGCACCGGTTATTTTGATACGCACTGGCAAACTCCGATGGGAAATACTTCGTACGGTTATCTTGGCTGCTGGGGCGCTTATCCGTATCTGCCCAGCGGAATTATTCTGGCTTCCGATATGCAGAACGGTTTGTATGTGCTGGATGCAACGGTTGCTTTGGGAGTCGGAGTGAATGAACTTCCGGATAATTCAAATGCGGTGAATGCGTATTATAATAATTTAGAAAACAGTTTTCAGCTTTCATTCAATCTTCTTTCTTCTCAAAATGTCAAAGTTGAAATTACCGATATGACGGGAAGAGCGGTTTATTCACTGCAAAAAGATTTTGCTGCCGGAAAATTTAATTTCAATGTTCCGGCTGCGCAATTTGCTTCCGGCATTTATGTGGTTGCGGTGGTGAGCGATAAATTAAACCTGACTGAAATGGTTTGCAAGCAGGATTGACGGGAAAGAAATTAGAAAATAAAATCCGTTCAGTTAAAAGCAGGACGGATTTTTTATTGTTTTACAACTTTTCCTTTCTTAATCACTCTGTTTGCATTTCTCATTTCATAAAGATAAATTCCTTTTGCAAGATGTGATGTGTTTAACGAAACAGTGTTTAAAAATTTCTGTTGCATTAATTTTCTTGAAGCAATGTCATAAAGAATAATTTCTGAATGCTCTTTATTATTGATTGTGAAATTTAGTTTATCGGAAAAAGGATTGGGAGAAATTGTGGTTAAATAATTTTCAGGATAAATATTTTCCACATCGGTTATGAGTACACAATTAGTAATTGTATCAGGATAAAGCGTCTAACCATTTTGCGTGAAGCAAGTGAGTGTATAATCTGCAAAATCTACTATAAAGCCGGGAGATGGAACAATCAATCCGTAAGTTGAACCTATTCCTTCAATAAGATAAATATTATACCAGGGATTTATGTTCCATCTTTTCCGATAATTAGTGCCCACTAAAACTGAATCAATAGAATGAACTGTATCAGCGGGAGATGCAAAGGATTCAAGAAAACCTTTGACGGTATCACCCATTTGCATATTAAAATCGTAAAGCAACTGTTCCAAGCTATCAGAAGGTGGAACATAAAATACTGTTCTATTAGCTGTATCCTGACGAATCGCTCCGTCATAACCACTATTTACATAGGGAGTGCAAGTGCCTGTAATAATGGATTGGACAAATGGTGTTGAAAGCTTATGATAAATCTGGCTGCTTATTAAAGTATCTCCTGAAATGGTTACGGAATAATACGAATCAATTGTTCCACCAATAGGAAAGCACATTACTTGAGAGGTATGAAAATTCCATACAGCCAATGAATCCGGAAACGGAAGGTAAACCTATGTCTGCGATTTTGCAGAAAGAGTGAAGAGTGTCAGAATAAGAAGTGAAAGTTTTTTCATTGTCGTATGGATTTGTTTTATCGCAACCGCCAAATAATTTCCAACAACATTCAAATATACAAAACAAACTTATCCGGGCTATGCAAACTTGCCCTTTGCAACTTGCCCTTTGCCTCATACTTTCACATCCTGTCAATAAAGTACAGGTAGCAGAAAACAAACGGAGCCGAACCGAGCAAACCGTCAAAACGGTCGAGGATACCGCCATGACCGGGCATAATGCTGCCCGAATCTTTAATGTTCAAACTTCTTTTCAGCATGGACTCGGTCAGATCGCCAAAAGTTCCGGTTACAACAATTATTACAGCAATAATCATCCAGTCAATAAACGGTAGTTCGGTATAATATTTTGAAATGATAAATGCAGCAAGCAGAGCGGCAATGCCACCTCCAATACATCCTTCCCATGTTTTCTTAGGCGAGATGCGTTCAAACAATTTATGCTTCCCGCATTTCGAACCAACCAGGTAAGCGAATGTATCGCTTGTCCATAATAAAATAAAATATCCGAGAATGATGTATGGATGATAGTTTAATTCACCTGCCGAATCGTAAGCAATTATTGTAAACAATGAAATTGGAAGTGAAATGTAAATTACTCCGGTAATTGTAACTGCAATGTTTAAAAATGGTTTTTGGGTATTGCGGAATAATTCAAAAATAAAAATGAGAAGCAGAAGAAGAATGATAGCGAATGGTGTTTTAAATGCAATGTCAAGTGATGTCGCAAAGTCAGGAGTTAAAAATTGTTGTCCTGAATAACTGACATATAAAAAAATCAGCAGTGAAATAATTGTTCCCGTAATTACCTGCGGCTTGATTTCATCAGTGCGTATCAGGCGGTAAAACTCAAGAACCGATAACAGTGTGATGATAAAAAACAAAATAAAAAACGAAACGGGAGAGAACAATATGGCGCCAATCATCACTGCACCAAAAACGGCACCGGTAACTGTTCGCTGTTTTAAATTGGTCATAGCTTGTTATTTATAATAATAACTTTCGCCAGAATCTCATCTTCGGCTTTCACATATAATTCAACTTCTCCGGCTGAAATATTAGCAGAATCTTTCATATTTATTTCAAATGAGACAATGCCGTTATCTTCCAGCACAGCTTTTACAATTTCAACTTTATGAAATTTATCCGAACTGTAAATTTTCACCCAGTCAATTTGCATGTTTTCTTCCGGTTGAAATAAACCTGCCTGCTTTTAAAAAATAACTTCGGCAGTTGAATCAACCAAAAGTAAAAATAGTTTTCTGAATTGTCAGCGTTGAGGTGTCGGTACTTTTACAGGCTGCGGGGTTTCCGGCTCCGGAGTATTTTTCTTTTCCTCAATTATGCCAGGTTCTCCGTTTGTTGAAAAAGCTGTATCCGGTTTTTTTTCTTCGTGCCTCATCGGAGCCATTTCGGGAGTTTCCCATTTCCGTTTCCCGAAAATTTCTTCAAGGTCTTCTTTAAAAAGAACTTCTTTTTCCAAAAGTTTATTTGCAAGTATATCGAGCTGGGTTTTATGTGCAAGCAAAATCTCCTTTGCTTTTACGTATGCCGATTCTATCATCTTGCTTACTTCTTCATCAATCACCTCGGCAGTTTTTTCACTGTAAGGTTTGGTAAATGCATACTCCTGATTTCCGCTCGAATCGTAATAACTGATGTTCCCTATTTTTTCATTCAATCCGAAAATGGAAACACTTGCATATGCCTGCTTGGTAATTTTTTCCAAATCACTCAATGCACCGGTTGAAATGGTTCCGAAAGTAATTTCTTCCGATGCCCTTCCGCCTAATGCTGCACACATCTCATCAAAAATCTGTTCTTTGTTGGTGATGGAACGTTCTTCGGGCAAATACCATGCAGCACCAAGTGAAGTTCCTCGCGGAACAATGGTAACTTTCACCAGCGGATGCGCAAACTCCAGCAACCAGCTCACCGCAGCATGACCCGATTCGTGCCATGCAATCACTTTCTTTTCCTGCATGGAAACAATTTTATTTTTCTTTTCCAGTCCGCCAATGATGCGGTCAACGGCATCAAGAAAATCCTGCTTGTCAATTGCTGTTTTATTATTGCGAGCGGCAATCAATGCAGCTTCGTTGCAAAGGTTTGCAATATCGGCTCCCGAAAAACCGGGAGTTTGTTTGGCGAGAAAATCAAGATCAACCGTTTCGTCTAACTTCAGCGGCTTACTGTGCACCTGGAAAATTTCTTTCCGTCCGTTCAAGTCCGGAAGCTCAACATAAATCTGTCTGTCGAACCTGCCCGGACGCATCAGAGCACGGTCCAGTACATCAGCTCTGTTGGTGGCAGCAAGCAGAATCACTCCGCTGTTGCTCGCAAAGCCGTCCATCTCAGTCAGCAATTGATTGAGCGTACTCTCACGTTCATCATTTGCACTGAACGATGGTGCGCGTCCGCGTGCACGACCAATAGCATCAATCTCATCAATGAAAATAATTGCCGGAGCTTTTTCTTTTGCCTGCCTGAATAAATCGCGCACACGCGAAGCACCAACTCCGACAAACATTTCAACGAAATCAGAACCAGAAAGTGAAAAGAACGGAACCTGAGCTTCACCTGCAACGGCTTTTGCCAAAAGTGTTTTGCCGGTTCCGGGAGGTCCTACCAGCAAAGCACCTCTCGGAATTTTACCACCAAGCTGCGTATATTTTTTAGGGTTCTTTAGGAAGTCAACTATTTCCATTACTTCCACTTTTGCTTCTTCCAGTCCTGCCACATCACTGAATGTAACCTTCACATGCATATCTTTATCAAAAAGAGTAGCGCGTGATTTTCCGATGTTGAATAGCTGGCTTCCTCCGGCACCTCCTCCCATCCTCCGCATGATAAATATCCAAGCTAAAATCAGCAGCGCTGGAAACAAAAGCCAGCTGATAAGAATATCCCAATAACTTTTTTCGCTGGTACTGTAAGTGATGCTGATACGATCAGCATCGGTAATATTTTTCTGAGCATCCTCCATCTTTTTTTCAAAACTTCCCACATCACCGATGGTAAAAAAATAATGCGGACCCTCATTAATGGTATTGCCTAACGCTTTATTGCGGATGGATTTATAGTCTTCATTACTGATCAAACTGTCTTTTTTAATATAGACATACACTTTTTCTTTATTCACCACTTCTACATGGTCAATATCTCCTGACTTTAAATAAGTGTTTTCAAAACGCTGCCAGTCTATTTCCTTAGGCTTTGTTCCGAATGGATAAAAATTTATTGCGAATAAAATAACAAGCAGCAATCCGTACACCCAGTATAAATTAAAATTTTTGGGTCCCTGTGGATTCGGTATTTTATCCAGCGGATTTTTTGAACTCTTTTTCCTGGTGCGCTTTTTCGGTTCTGTTTCTGCCATTTCTTTGTATTAAATTATGATTTTTACCGGAGTCAACTAATATGCCAATGACATATTGCCATTAACTGATTTACCGGTTTGCAACTTTCTGAATTTTTGCATCGGCCCACAACTGTTCGATTTTGTAAAACTCACGACTTTCTTTAACAAATATATGAATTACCACACTGAAATAATCCAGAATAATCCATTCTGCATTTTCGAATCCTTCTTTATGTGAAGGTAATTCTTTGGTCATCTTATAAATGACTTCTTCAACTGAATCTGCAATTGCATCCACCTGCGGACGCGATTCACCATGACAAACAATGAAACAATCAGCAACCGAACTTCCCGTTTTCCGTAAATCAAGGCTTACAATCTCATGCCCTTTTTTCTCACGTATTCCTTCTATTGCTGCATTTAGTAATCTATCAACTCCGGTTGCTTTTTTCTTTTTTCTTTTTAACGGAACACTCTTTCCGGCTT
>Ga0247727_10007387_pt1 | contig 20937 bp, 20 predicted proteins | sample WisWelCaveWW1625_FD_202498 | JGI IMG/M metagenome (GOLD analysis project Ga0247727, IMG submission 202498) | Biofilm microbial communities from Wishing Well Cave, Virginia, United States - WW16-25 | ecosystem: Environmental > Aquatic > Deep subsurface > Groundwater > Cave microbial mat | place... | reverse complement strand
GATCACTTTCTGCTGGCGTCGGTCCACAAGCGGGTCGACGTGCACCTGACCAGCCTGGACGTGGGCCGGCTGCCGTTCGGTGAGGAGCGGCTCGCGTTCTTCGCCATGGTGGCTGACGGCGTCGGGGGCGGCGAGTTCGGCGAGGAGGCCAGCCGGCTCGCGCTGGAGGCCGTGATGCAGTACGTCACGCGCAGCATGCAGTGCTACTACCAGGCCGACGGGCGCGAGGAAGAGTTCATCAACGCGCTGCAGGAGGCCGCCATGCAATCGCACGCGATGGTGCGAGAGCGCGCCGCGGCGACCCCGGAGGTGCGGAGCATGGCCACGACGCTGACGCTGTTGATGGGCGTGTGGCCGTGGGCCTACCTGCTCCAGGTGGGCGACTCGCGGTACTACGTGTTCCGCGAGGGGCACCTCACGCAGGTGACGCGCGACCAGACGATGGCGCAGGAGCTGCTCGACCAGGGCGTGTTCACCCGCACCGACGCCTTCCAGTCCAAGTGGGCGCACGTGCTGTCGAGCGCCATCGGTGGACAGCAGACCGCCCCGGTCGTGACGCGGATGCAGAACGACTGGCGCAACGTCCACCTGCTGTGCAGCGACGGGCTCACCAAGCACGTGCCCGACGAGCGGATCGCGCAGCGCCTGGCGGCGATGACCTCGGCAAAGGGGGCGTGCGAGCAGCTGCTCCAGGACGCCCTCGACGGGGGCGGCTCGGACAACGTCACGATCATCGTCGGGCGCGCGGTCCCGCGGCCGGCCTAGCCTCGGGTCGCGGCGGGGCTTCCCGATGGCCCGCCGCGCTCCAGCAGGTTGATCAGCTCCAGCAGACGCGGCGTGAAGCGCGATCGATAGGTCGCCACGCTCGGCGCCAGCCCTTCAGGCACGTCTGGCGAGAACAGGGCATGGAACCGCGACCCCTGCGTTCTGACACGCGCATGGCCCACGCGAGTGAACTCGCGGCTCGGCTCTGCCGCTGAAGCGGCGGGACGAAGCCGCTCTCAGCCGCGTGGGACCGCGAATGCCTGCCGCGGGCCGGCCTCAGGGTCTCGCGGCGGCCGGAACTGCGATCCGCACGTCGCCCGTGTCGCTCACCAGCGTCCAGTAGTACACGCTGTCCGGACGGGCCGTCAGCTCGAGGAAGCGCGGGACGGTCTGCAGCAGCTGCGTGCTGAGGTGGCCGGGCACGCTGCTCGGCAGCATCGCGCCGCGGCCGAACCAGCTGCGGACCAGCACGCTCGAGGGCCCCGCCGGCAGCGACCGCACGTTCGCGACGAACGCGGGAAACACGCCGTTCTGGAACAGGTACATCTCCACGTTCGACACGTAGAGCACCGATACCGTCCGCCGCGTTTCGCGCAGGTGCGCGGCGATCGCCTGCACGGCGCGGGGGCCGGCCAGGTCGCCCACCACCGGCACGATGCGATGGCGGCGTTGCAGGGCACGCACGACGCGCCACCGCTCGTCGGTCGCGAGGTAGCCCGCGGTGTCCCCTTCGTCGGTCGTCTGCAGATACAGCTCGCGCACGGTCGGGTAGTTGCGCCGGTTCATCCGCCCGCGGCTCGTGAAGGTGAGCGCGAGCCCCTGAGTCGCGAACTCGTCGTGGAACCGCCGCAGCGTCGTGCGGTCGACCGGGGTGAGCGGCACACCGAACTGCGCCACCCGGCGCATCATCTCCTCGTGCTGCCGGTCGTGCAGCGCGGAATCCGCGGGAGTCGCCTCGAGGTAGTTGAGCAGCAGCTCGAGGTTGCGGTGCGACCAGGCGCCGAGGTCGCGCGGGGCCGGCCGGCCGAACAGGAGGCACAGGTACTCCAGGCGGCTGTCCGCCGCCTCGAACATCGCCTTGAACAGGAGGTGGAGCAGCATGTTGTCGCGCCGGATGTCGATGATATAAGCGATCTCCGGGCGGAGCTCCGCGATGTAGCTGAAGCTCTGCTCCGGTCCGACCCCGATGTACGCGCCGCCGCGCACGCCGAGGGCGCGCAGCCCGCCCAGCACGTGCAGGTAGGAGGTCTCGTTCGAGACCAGGTTGTCGCTGTCGAAGAAGCCGGCGTCCTCCGAAAGCCGCGCGGCGAGCCGGGCGAAGTCGGTGGTCTGGGCGACCGCGGGTGCGGGCGCCGGAGCCGCGGCGAGCGGGACGGCGAGCAGCAGGGCCAGGACGCGGCGGGTCATGGCGAGAGTATAGCGCCGGCCCTGCTTGACGGACACCGCCCCGGGGGGGCACAATCGCCGCCGTGACCCCCATGTTCTCCCTGACCCTGCGCGACTTCGAGGATGCCCGCGCCCGCATCGCCGCCCACATCAAGCGGACGCCGCTGCTCACCTCGCGCCAGCTCGGCGAGCGCACCGGGTTCGACGTGCGCCTCAAGGCCGAGCTGTTCCAGCGGGTCGGGTCGTACAAGATCCGCGGCCCGCTCAACAAGTTCGCGCTCATGCCCGAGGAGCAGAAGCGGCGCGGCGTGGTGTGCTCGTCGGCCGGCAATCACGCGCAGGGCGTCGCCCTCGCCGCGAAGATCCACGGCATCCGCGCCGTCGTCTGCATGGCCGAAAACGCCACGCCGTCCAAGATCGCCGCGACGCGCGCCTACGGCGCCGAGGTCGTGCTTCACGGCACCATCTGGGACGAGGCGAACGAGAAGGCGAAGGAGCTGGTGCGCACCGAGGGGCTCACCTACGTCCACCCCTTCGATGACGAGCAGCTCATCGCGGGGCAGGGCACCCTCGGCCTCGAGATCGTGCAGGACTGGCCCGAGGTGGACGCGGTGGTGGTCCCGATCGGCGGCGGGGGGCTGATCTCGGGCGTGTCCATGGCCGTGAAGGGCCACAACCCGAAGATCCGCGTCATCGGCGTCGAGTCGTCGGACGGCCCGGCCATGCAGCAGAGCGTGAACGCGGGCCGGCTCGAGACGATCGACTGCCGGACCGTCATCGACGGCCTGCGGGTGCGGCGCGTCGGCGAGATCACCTTCTCGGTCGTCCAGCGGTTCGTCGACGAGGTCGTGGCGCTGCCCGACCACGAGATCTTCGAGGCGATGCTGTGGGTGATGGAGCGGTGCAAGCTCGTCGTCGAGGGCGCCGCGGCGGCCCCGGTGGCCGCGCTGCTGCTCGGGCTCGTGCGCCTGCCCGCGGGCTCGCGGGTGGCCGTGGTCCTCTCGGGGGGCAACATGAACCTGGATCAGCTGAGGGGCCTGACCTGGAACTGAGGGGCCCCGGCGGTTGCCGAACCCGCACCGTTGAATCCGACCGCCGAAACCGGCTATCCTACAAGGCTATGCCCGATGACCGGCTGATCGTTCGCGGCGCCCGCGAGCACAATCTGCAGAATATCGACGTCGAGATCCCCCGCGGGTCGCTGACGGTCATCACGGGTCTCTCCGGCTCGGGCAAGAGCTCCCTCGCGTTCGACACCATCTACGCCGAAGGCCAGCGCCGCTACGTCGAGTCCCTCTCGGCCTACGCCCGGCAGTTCCTCGGTCTGATGGAAAAGCCGGACGTGGACGTCATCGAGGGCCTCTCCCCCGCGATCGCCATCGGGCAGAAGACGGCCGGCCAGAACCCGCGCTCCACGGTCGGCACGATCACCGAGGTCTACGACTACCTGCGGCTGCTGTTCGCGCGCTGCGGCACGCCGCACTGCCCCAACGACGGCTCGCCCATTCAACGCTCGAGCGCCTCGCAGATCACCGACACCGTGCTCGGGTGGCCGAAGGGCACCCGGCTCGAGATCGTGGCCCCGCTGGTCCGCGGCCGGAAGGGTGAGTTCCGCGAGCTGTTCGACGAGGCCCGCAAGGCGGGGTTCGTGCGCGCCTACGTGGACGGCGGGCTGGTCGAGCTGGAATCGCCGCCGAAGCTCAACCGCCGCCAGAACCACGATATCGCGATCGTGGTGGACCGGCTCACGGTGGATCCGTCGGACCGGCAGCGGCTAGCGGACAGCATCGAGACCGCGCTGCGCCACGCTGATGGCGTCGTGCAGGTCGTGCGCCAAGGGGCGGCTGTGAGCCGTGAGCTGGGAGCCGTGAGTGACTCACAGCTCAAAGCTCCCAGCTCCCAGCTGTTCTCCGAACGCTTCTCGTGCCCCAAGTGCGGCTTGTCGCTCCCCGAGCTCGAGCCCCGGCAGTTCTCGTTCAACTCGCCCTACGGCGCGTGTCAGGCATGCGACGGCCTGGGCACCCGGCGCGAGGTGAGCGAGGACCTCGCGCTCGCCGACGCCAGCATCTCGATTCTCGAGGGCGTGGTCCTGCCGTGGGGCGAGCCGCAGGGATTCTTGCGACGCACCGTGCTGCCGACGCTCGCTCGGGACCTGCAGTTCGATCTCAACGCCCCCTGGGGGAAGCTCCCGCAGGCCGCGCGGACCGCGTTGCTCCACGGCATCGAGGGGCGCAAGGTGAAGTTCGGCGACTATGAAGCGCCGTGGGAGGGCATTCTCCGGAACGTCGAACGCCGCTGGAAGGAAACCACGTCGGAAGCCGTGCGCGGCCAGCTCGCGGACTTCATGATCGAACGCCCGTGCTCGACCTGCGGCGGCCGGCGCCTGCGCGCCGAGTCGTTGAGCGTGCTGATCGACGGCAAGAGCATCGGCGACGTGGTGGAGCTGGCGGTGGGGGACGCGCTGGCGTTCGCCGAGGGCCTCAAGGTGCGCGGCAACGGCCGGGGTGGCCTCGACCCGCAGGTCGCGGCGCCGATCCTCAAGGAAGTGAAGGACCGGCTCCGGTTCCTCCGCGACGTCGGCCTCGAGTACCTGACGCTGGGCCGTGGGGCGGGCACCCTGAGCGGCGGCGAGGCCCAGCGCATCCGCCTCGCCACCCAGATCGGCTCGCGGCTGGTGGGCGTGCTGTACATCCTCGACGAGCCAAGTATCGGCCTGCACGCGCGCGACAACGCGCGCCTGCTGGCGACCCTCAAGGAGCTGCGCGACCTCGGCAACACGGTGCTGGTGGTCGAGCACGACGAGGAGACGATCCGCGCCGCCGACCATGTCGTGGACCTGGGGCCGCGCGCGGGCCGCCACGGCGGCCACGTCGTGGCCTCGGGCCGCCTCAAGGAGGTCCTGCGTCACCCGGACTCGCTCACCGCGCGCTACCTGCGCCGCGAGCTGCGGATTCCCGTGCCTTCCGCCCGCCGCGCGGCCGATCCGTCGACGGTGATCCGGATCGTGGGCGCCCGCGAGCACAACCTCAAGAATCTCACGGTCGGTTTCCCGCTGGGCCTGTTCGTGGCGGTCACCGGCGTCTCGGGGTCCGGCAAGAGCACGCTGGTCACCGACATCCTGTACCAGGCGCTGGCGCGCCATTTCTACCGCGCCAAGGTCATCCCGGGCGCGCATACGCGGATCGAGGGATTGGGCCGCGTGGACAAGGTCATCGACATCGACCAGAGCCCCATCGGGCGGACGCCGCGCAGCAACCCGGCCACCTACACCGGCCTGTTCACCCCGATCCGCGACCTCTTCGCCGAGCTGCCGGAGGCCAAGATGCGCGGCTACGGGCCGGGGCGGTTCAGCTTCAACGTGAAGGGCGGTCGCTGCGAGGCGTGCCAGGGCGACGGCCTCGTGAAGATCGAGATGCACTTCCTGCCTGACGTGTTCGTCCCGTGCGACGTGTGCCGCGGCCGCCGCTACAACCGCGAGACGCTCGAGGTGCGCTTCAAGGGCAAGTCCATCGCCGACGTCCTGGAGTTGACCGTCGCCGACGGGCTCGAGTTCTTCGCCAACCAGCCGCGGGCGCGCCAGAAGCTCGAGACCCTGAACGACGTCGGTCTGGGCTACGTCCACATCGGCCAGAGCGCTACGACGCTGTCGGGCGGCGAAGCGCAGCGGGTCAAGCTCGCCACCGAGCTGTCGAAACGCGACACCGGCCGCACGCTCTACATCCTCGACGAGCCCACGACGGGGCTCCACTTCGAGGACGTGCGGCTGCTGCTCGAGGTGTTGCACCGGCTGGTGGACAAGGGCAACACGGTGGTCGTCATCGAGCACAACCTCGACGTCGTGAAGACGGCGGACTGGGTCATTGACCTGGGGCCGGAGGGCGGGGAGGCCGGCGGCCGGGTGGTGGCCGAGGGGCCGCCGGAGCAGGTCGCGCGCACCGCGGCGAGCTACACCGGCAGGGCCCTGGGCCCGTTGCTGGAGAAGGCCGGGTCACGGCCCTAGCCGCGTGACGCGCGGGGCCGCATCTTAGCCGCGACCGCATGCCAGACACCGTGCGCCTGACGACGGCCCTTGGCGACCGCTACCGTATCGAGCGCGAGCTCGGCGCGGGTGGCATGGCCACGGTCTACCTGGCCCACGATGTCAAGCACGGCCGCGACGTGGCGCTCAAGGTCCTGCGCCCCGAGCTCGCCGCCGTGTTAGGCGCCGAGCGGTTTCTCAACGAAGTGCGCATCACGGCGCAGCTCGACCATCCGCATATCCTCACGCTGATCGACTCCGGGGCCGACGACACGTTCCTGTGGTACGTGCTGCCCTACGTGCGCGGCGAGTCGCTGCGCACCAAGCTGACCCGCGAGAAGCAGCTCGGTCTGAGCGAGGCGTTGGCGATCACGAAGCAGATCGCGGCGGCGCTCGACTACGCGCACCGCCACGGGGTGATCCACCGCGACATCAAGCCCGAGAACATTCTGCTGTTCGAGGGCGAGGCGATGCTGGCCGATTTCGGCATCGCGCTCGCCGTGAAGGAAGCCGGCGGGAATCGGCTGACCGAGACCGGCCTCTCGCTCGGCACGCCGCAGTACATGAGCCCCGAGCAGGCCACGGGGGACCGGCAGCTCGATGCGCGCAGCGACGTGTATTCGCTGGGTGCGGTGCTGTACGAGATGCTCGCGGGCGAGCCGCCGGTCACCGGCCCCACGGCGCAGGCGATGATCGCCAAGCTGATGACCGAGCGGCCCACGCGGCTGCGGGTGGTACGGGACACCGTTCCGGAGGGGATCGAGAACGCGGTGGCCCAGGCGCTCGCGAAAACACCGGCCGACCGCTTCGCGAGCGCCGCCGACCTGGCCGAGGCGCTGGGGCGCGCGGCCGACGCTCCGTCGACGGCTGTTCCGCCGCCCGGAAGGCCGCGGTGGCTCGTGGGTGTGTCGGCAGCTGCCGTGCTCGTCGTCCTTGGCGGGGTCGGGTGGCTGGCCCTGGGCCGAAGCCGGGTCGGCGCCACGGCGTTCACGCCGCAGCTGGTGCAGCTGACTACCGACGGCAACGCCCGTCTTCCGCAGCTCTCGCCCGACGGCACGCGACTCGCGTACGTCGCGCGCGACTGCGACTCCCTGGAGCGCTGCACCGAGCGGCTCGTCGTCCGGGATACCGGCGGCGCGGGATCCGCCACACTCATGCGGGCCAGCTCGTTCTGGTTCGTGCGATGGGCCACGGGCGGGCGGTTCCTGGTCGTTACCCGCGTCGATCCCCAGGGCTTCGGTGTGTACGCGGTGCCCACCCTGGGCGGGGAGCCGCGCCTGCTGGGCTGCTGCTTCGGCGTCCCCATCGGCGCGACGGACACGCTGCTGTTGAGTCCGTACTTCGCGGCCCCGACGGACAGCGTCGTATGGCTGCGGTTCATCACCGTCAGCGACGGGCTGGCGCACGACAGCGTGCCGGTGCGGCGGGTTGGCGTGGTCAACGTCGGCTACCCGGCGGGTGCCGGAGGTCGCATCGTGGTCGTACGTCACGTCAGCCCGACCACGGGATCGCTCTGGCTGCTGCACCGCACGGGCCGCGTGACGGATTCGATGCCGGAGATCACCCAGTTCGGCAGTGCGCCGCTGTGGTCGCCCGGCGGCGACGCGCTCATCTGGGCCTCGGCGCGCGGGCGCATGTTCTGGGGCACGCCATCACCGTCCGTGCTGCTGCGCCGCCTCATCACCTCCGAGGGCCGGTTCGCGGGCTCGCCGGACACGCTGCTCCGGCTTCAACCCGGCAGCGACCTCGCGGCTCTTCAAGCCGACGGTACGGCACTGCTCACGCAGGGCCCCGTGGATGCCGAGGCCTGGGCCCTCGAGCGTCCGCGTCCGGGCCGGCTCGGCTTCTCCACGCGCCGGGTGGCAGCGTCCACGGCGGGGCTCCAGGCCCAGCTCTCGCGTGACGGCTCGCACGTTTGGTTGACCCACGGCTATGCCGGCTCGGGCTCGGGGCGCCGCGACGTCATCGTGCCTTTCGCGGGTGGGCCGGAGCGGGCGTTCACCGCGCCGGCGGGAGACATCTATGCCTGGGATTGGACCCGCCCGGTTTCGTCCGGGCTGTTGCTGGCCGCGCGCGACAGCCTGGGTCATGCCCGGCTCGTCGAGGTCTCGGTCGCGACGGGCCGGGTGCGGGCGGTGGCCTCGCTGCCCGAAGGCAATGACTGGATCCTCGCCGTTCCCGGCGGCGGGTATGCGGCCGTGGACTTCGAGGCCGGGATGGCGCGGGTGCAGGGCCGGCCGGGAAAGGCCGATACGACCTGGACGCCGACCTCCGAACCGGTCCGCACCGTGTTTCTCGCGGACGTGGTGATGAACGGGAGCGCGCTCCTTTGGGCATCTCTGAACGCGACCACGGACTCGGCCTGGTATCGGCGCGAGCCACTCGACGGAGGACCCGCGACACCGGTCACGATGATCGCCGTGCCGGGAGGCATTTACTGGCCGTTTGCTCTCGAGGACGGAAGCCTGGAGTACATCGTCGCGGAGACGGCCACGGGCTGGGGGTGGTACCGCGTGCCCCCTGGCGGCGGCCCCGGGGTCCGACTCGGCGACGCGCCGGTCCGAGGAGCTGCGTGGTGGACCGCGTCGGGGGATGGGCGCCGGCTGGTCGCCATGAAGAACACCGACCGTCCCGACGTGTTCGTGGTCCGCAATTTCGCCGAGCTGCTGCGGCGCTGATCGCACACCCACGCCCGCTCCAGCCCCTTCTCTCCGCCGCTGGCGACCACCGCCAAGTCCGCCTAGATTCGAGTCTTAGCGAAACTTTCCGGACCGGCGCGCCGTCGTGGCGCGAGGGGCTTCGAAAGGAGCGCGTCGCCGTGCCGGGTGAGCTGATCCCGATCGTCCTGTTCATCATGATGGGCGCCGTGGGCATCTCTTTCAGCCCGATCGGTCGCGCCTTGGCGCGCCGTGCCGGCGGTGCCAAGGACGACCCGGACGTCGAGGAGTTGAAGGCCGAGATCGCCGAATTGCGCGAGCGCCTTTCCGATGCGGAGGCTCGGCTGGGCGGCGAGCTGGACGAGCTGCACAACCGGATGGACTTCGCCGAGCGCGTCGTGGCGCAGCAGAAACCGCGCGAGGCGTTGCCGGGGGGCGCGTAGGTGGACCACGTGTTCGAAGCGATCGCGGCTACCGTCGCAATGGGTCTCGTGATCGGCGGCATCGGGATCCCCATCGCGCGGGCCATCGCGAGCCGGATCATGCACGGGCCGGTGCCGCGGGCTGGCGCCGGCGGCGAGGACCCGCGGGTGGACGATCTGGCGGACGACGTGCGCGCGCTGCAGGCTCAGCTGGACGAGATGCAGGGGCGGCTCGATTTCGCCGAGCGCGTCATCGCGCAGCAGAAGGCGAGGGACGCGCTGCCGGGAGCCCGCTGATGCTCGAGAGCTATCAGATCACCGAGCTGCTGACGACGATGATGATCGTCTGCGGCGTCGGGCTGCTCGCGTACAGTCCGCTGCCGCGCGCGCTGGGGCAGGCCATCGCGCACCGGCTGATGCACGGCAAGTCGGCGGGGCCCGCCGAGGGCGTGACGGATCCGCGGCTCGACGCGATGGTCGAGGAGATGTCGATGGTGCGCCGGCAGCTCGAGGAAACGCAGGAGCGGCTCGACTTCACCGAGCGGTTGCTGGCCCAGGCGCAGAAGGGCGCGCTGCCGGCGGGGCGGGAGTAGGCCGTGAGGGGCGTCGTCGTCGCGATCGCGATCTTGGTGGTCTTCGCCGGCGTCTTCGGCGTGAGCATGATCGCATTCCACCCGATCGGCAAGGCGCTCGCCGACCGAATTCGCGGCCGATCGCTGCCTGCGGGGGACGTCGCCGAGCTCCAGGCAGAGGTCGCCGCGCTCCGGGAGCAGGTCAGCGAACTGGCGGAGCGGCAGGACTTCACCGAGCGGATGCTCGCGCAGGCGCGCGACAAGGGTCTGTTGGGCGCGGGCCAGCCGCCGTCATGATGCAGGAGATTCCCGTACCGCCGGCGCCGCCGGCGCCGCCGCCGGACTTCCCGATCCAGGTGTTCGACGGCCCGGGCGAGTGGATCCCCATCGTCGGCATGCTCACCGGCGTGGTGATCACGGCGATGTTCGTGCTGGGACCCATCGGGCGGGCGATCGGCGACGTGATCCGGCACTGGCTGGGCGGCGGCCGCAAGGACGACAAGGTCCTGCCCGCCGACGTGGATGACATCGTCGCGCGGCTCGAGCAGATTCAACGGCAGCTGGGCGAGCTGGCCGAGCGGCAGGATTTCACCGAGCGTATGGTGGCGCAGGCGCGGAAGGAAAAGGCGCTCCCTGGCGGCGACCGCGTCGCCGGGTGAAACATTCCGGGTCCGGCGCTCGTAGCGCCGTGGACCGGGAGGACATGCGATGGCCACGAAGGATGACATCGAAGGCTTCATTACTCGGCTCGAGGCCGAAGGCGTCCACGCGAAGGAAGTGGGGAAGGGCCTGTGGGTGCTCTCCACCTCCCCCGAGGCGCCCGAGGTGGTGGTGCACTTCAATCCGCCGGTGGTCGTGTTGCGGGTGAAGGTGCTGGAGCTCGGCCCCAACAACCAGAAGCCCGATCTGTACCGGCACCTGCTCGAGCTGAACGCGACCGACCTCGTGCACGGCTCGTACGGCATCGACGGCGACGCCGTGGTGCTGACCGACGCGCTCGAGCTGGACAACCTGGACTTCACCGAGTTCCAGGCCAGCTACGATTCGATGATGCTGGCCCTGGCGTCGCACCTCGCGACGCTCGCCCCTTACCGCCAGGCGTGAGCCGCCGACATGGGAATCATTGACCGTCTCACCACGATGCTCCGGTCGAACATCAACGACCTGATTCAGCGCGCTGAGAACCCCGAGAAGATGCTGAACCAGCTGGTGCTGGACATGCGCAGCCAGCTGGCCAAGGCCAAGCAGCAGGTCGCCTCCGCCATCGCGGACGAGAAGCGCCTGCAGGCCCAGGCCGAGGCGGAGAAGAAGCTGGCCGAGGACTGGGAGAAGCGCGCGATGCTGGCGGTGCAGGAGGGCCGGGACGACCTCGCCAAGCAGGCCCTGCTGCGGCACGCCGAGCACATGCAGAACGCCCAGCAGCTCGACGAGACGTGGCGCCGCCACGCGGCCGAGACCGAGGCGCTCAAGAACTCGCTCCGCACGCTGAACGACAAGATCGAAGAGGCGAAGCGGAAGAAGAACATCCTGATCGCGCGGCAGCGCCGCGCCGAGGCGCAGAAGCGCATCCACGAGACGATGAGCTCGATGAGCGAGAAGAGCGCCTTCGAGACCTTCGAGCGGATGACCGAGCGCATCGAGCAGAACGAGCGCAAGGCGCTCGCCTCGGCCGAGCTCACCGAGGAGCTCGAGGGCGACCAGTTGCAGAAGCAGCTCTCGCAGCTCGAGTACAAGGCCGACGCCGACACGCAGCTCATGGCCCTCAAGCAGAAGATGGGCCTGCTGGGCCCGGGCAAGGGCGGCCCCAAGCAGCTCGGCAAGGGCGCCGGCGCCGGCGACGTCCAGGAAGCCGAGCTGGTGGACGACGAGGGCGAGGCCAAGGGCGGAGCGTAGATCGTGACGGAAGCCGTCCCGGGAGCGCGGCGAGCGGCGGGCCTCGTGCTCCTGCCGCTCGCCGCGCTCCTGTTGTTCTTCCTCTACAGGGTCGGCGAGCTCGCCCTCGTCTTCTTCGTCGCGGCGCTGCTCGGCGTCTACCTCAGCGGCTTCACCGACCTGCTGTGCCGGCGCGCGCGGATCCCGCGCGGCCTCGGGCTCGCCGTCGCGCTGCTGCTCACCCTCGGGGCGCTGACCGGCATGGTCGCGCTGCTGGCCCCGGCCGTGGCGCTGCAGGCCGGCGACCTCATCGCGGCGGCGCCGCGCTACTTGACGGAGATCGACAACCGCCTGCGCGAGCTGGCGCGCGCCTACCCCGTGCTATCGCGCACGGGGATCGCCTCGTCCGAAACGGGGCTCGTGGCCGAAGCGCTCCAGGAGACGGCCGAGTTCCTGCGCCGCAGCGCCCTCGTCTACGCGACCACGACCGGCAAGATCCTCATCGACGGCGTCGCCGTCATCGTCATGGCGTTGTACCTCGCCGCGCGGCCCGCGCTGTACCGGGACGGCATCGTGACGCTCGTGCCGCCCCGGTACCGGGCCGTCGCCACGACGATCCTCGACGACCTCGCCGCGACCCTGCGGTCCTGGGTCGGCGCCCAGCTCCTCGCCATGGTCGTGCTCGCCCTCCTCACCGGCATCGGGCTTGTCGCGCTCGGCGTGCCGTTCTGGCTCGCCTTCAGCATGTTCACCGGCGTCGCGGTGATGGTGCCGTTCTTCGGCACGATCACGTCCACGCTGCTCCCGGCCCTGCTCGTGCTCGGCGATCGCGGCTGGCTCGCCTTCCTCGCCGTGGCGATGATCGGCGTCATCGTGCACCTGGTCGAAGCCAACGTCGTGCACCCGCTCATCATGCACCACCGCGTCGCGCTGCCACCGGTGCTCACCATCCTGAGCGTGCTGGTCATGGCCAAGCTCGGCGGCCTGCTCGGCATGGTGGTCGCGGTGCCCGCCCTGGCCACCGTGATGGTGATCGTGCGCCACATCCTCATCTATCAGGTGTACGGCGAGCACCCCGAGCTCGCCGAGAGCCCGCCGCCGGCGGTGCTCCAGCCCAGCAAGCGCACGCCGATGGGCACACCCATCGTCCAGCCGCAACCGGGCCCCCCCCCCGGCCCCCAACCGCACCCATGATGTGACGACCGGTCAGTACCGCTACCTCGTCGTTGCCGACGGCAACTTCGGCCCCGAGACGTCGAAAACCGCCAACAGCGCCATCCGCTACCTGCCGGAGCGCTGCGTCGCCGTGCTCGACGGCACCTGCCCCAAGCGCACCGTGCAGGACGTGCTGGGCTATGGTGGAGCGATCCCGGTGGTGGCGACGATCGAGGAAGGCTTCGCGCGCGGCCCCACCGCGCTGATGATCGGCATCGCCCCCGCCGGCGGCCAGCTGCCGCCCGCCTGGCGCGGCTGGATCCACGCCGCGATGGACCGCGGCCTCCACGTGTGGAGCGGGCTGCACTCGTTCCTCGGCGACGACCCGGAGTTCGCCGCCAAGGCGCGCGCGAAGGGCGTGACGATCGTGGACGCGCGCAAGCCGCCGCCGGACTTGCGCGTCTCCGACGGGCGGGCCCGCGACGTGGACGCGTTCGTCGTGCTCTCCGTCGGCAGCGACTGCAACGTCGGCAAGATGACGGCGCAGCTCCAGATCGTGAAGGACTTGAACGCGCGCGGCCTCCGCACGCGCTTCGCCGCCACCGGCCAGACCGGGATTCTCATTGAGGGCTGGGGCACCGCGGTGGACGCCGTCGTAGCCGATTTCATCGGGGGCGCCTCGGAGGCGCTGGTGCTCGAGGGCGCGCAGAACGCCGACGTGGTGCTGGTCGAGGGGCAGGGCAGCCTCATTCACCCGGCGTACTCGGGCGTCACGCTGGGCCTGCTGCACGGCAGCTGCCCGCGGGCGATGATCCTGTGCCATCAGAGCTCGCGCACCATGATCGGCGACTACGGCGGCCGCGAGCCATGGGTTCCGATCCCGCCGCTGCAGGAGCTGGTGCGGATCTACGAGGACGCCGCCCGGCCCGTGGAGCCCTCGAAGGTGATCGGGATCGCGCTCAACACGTACGACCTGCCGGATGCCGTGGCCCAGGCCGCCGTCGCCGCCGCGCGGAAGGAGACCGGCCTGCCGGCGACCGATCCGGTGCGCTTCAGCCCGGCGCCGCTGGTGGACGCCGTGGTGGCCGCGCGCGCGGCCTGGAAGAGAAAAACGTAGCCCTCCCGGCCGACCCGGGCTGAAGCCCGGGCTCGGCCAGAACCCGGCCCTGAAGGGCCGACACCAACCGCAACAGAATGCGCCGGTTCGCACGCGAATGATGGCGGTCGCGTCCCGGTCGCCCATTACTGTGGCGTTACCTCGGAAGGGTTCCGAGGCGGCGCGGAGCCGTCCCCGCCCTCGCGCACCACTCGTTGGCGGAGGACGGCCCGATGTACGCGAAGTCCCTCACCCTCGTGCTGGTGACCGAAGGGCCGGCCCGGCTGGCCGCGCCCGTTCTGGCGGAACGCTTTCCCCACGTGCGCTGCGAGACCGGCTCCGTGCTGGTGCCCGTCGGCCGACGCGAGACCCCCGAGGCCGTCCTCGCGTACTGCCGCGAACGTCGCATCGGTGTCGTCGCCTCGTGCGTCGTGTCGCGGACGGTGATTCCGCCGCAACCGGCTGAGCAGGGGGTGTGAGATGAAGCGGAAGATGGCAGTGATGGCCGGCGCGGCGTGGCTCGCGCTGGCGGCCTCGGGGTGCTCCACGGATGGGGCGCTCTCCGGGCCCGAGCGGGCCGCCGAAGGGCGGCGCGTGGCGGGGAGGCTCACGGATGTGATCGAGGTGAGGGACCCGGCCGGGCAGCTCCAGCAGCTGGCCCGGCGCGACACGGCGTTCACGACGCACGTGCGGCGCGGCGAAGCCCGCGCCGGGGCCGACCTGGTGGCCTCGGTGAGGGGGGCGCGACGCCCGCGCCTCCGGGCGGAGTTCGCGGACTCCGCGTCGGGTCGGCGCCACACGGTCGAGGCCGACCGGCTGCTGGAGGGGGCGCCGTTCGGCCGGCTTCGCACGGTGGTGGACGGCCAGACGCTCGTTGAGGTCACGCGGGACTGGCGCCGCGTCGGCGGCCTGTGGGTGCTCGACGAAGAGCGCGCCACGGTGCACGTGGCCGGGCGGCAATTGCTGGTGCAGCGCCGGACCGCCGGAATGGACGTGGCGGCCGCGGGCCCGCTCGACGGGCTCGCGCGCGCCCGGCGTCTGGCGGTGTCCGCCGTCGCTCCCGGCGAGCTCGTGGCGGCGCAGGCCTGCTGGAAGGAGGCGCTGGAGTACGCGGCGTCGGTCATCGTCCTCGCTGCGGCCAGCGAGTTGGTGATCGCGTCGCCGGAGAAGATCGCGGCCGCGCTGGTCTGGCTCGCGGCGTGGGACAAGTTCAACGCGGCCCTGTACAAGTACGCGGCGTGCATGGATGGGTCGGCGGCGTAGGGGGAACGGTGACCATCACGCTCATACTCCTGACCATCGGAGCCGTCGGTGTCGGCCGCGGCCTGGTGCGGCTGCTCGCCGGCCGCGCCGCGCTCCGAAGCGCCGGCCCGGAAGTGCTGGCGGGCGTCGGCGTCCTGCTGACGGCGGCCGGCGACCTCGCCGATCCCGGCACGCCGCTCGCGCGCGCCTTCAGCCTCGCGAGCACGGTCGTCCTGGTCTCGGCCATCGTGGTCCTTGCGCGGCTCGATGCGGGCCGGCGGGGTCGCATCGACCCGCCGCCCAGGATGACGCACCTACCTCGGCCGTGACGCGGGGCGGGGTTTGACGAAGCGAGGCGGGCCGGCGTAAGCTTGGCCCGCCTCTGTTCCCAGGCGTCACCAACCGGTGAGACTCGGCCGATGAGCGTGCGGACCATCGAGCACAACGGCGTCCCGATCCTCGTCTACGACTTCTCGCGCACCACCAGCCGCGCGGAGTCGCTGGCGAAGGTCGCGGAGGCGCGCGGGTTCGCCGCGCAGCATGGGCCTGGCCAGCGGACGCTCACCGACGTGCGCGAGGCGTTCCTCGACGCCGAGGTCGTGCGCGCCGTGGGCGCGCTGGCCGAGGAGAACGCGCCGTACGTCGCCGCGAGCGCGGTGGTGGGTGCCAAGGGAGCGCTGGAGCAGGCTCGGCAGCTGGTCGGCGGCCTCACGGGCCGGCGGTTCGAGGCGTTCGACGACGCCGGCGCGGCGCTCGACTGGCTGGCGGCGAGCACCTAACCGGCAGCGACGGCCAGCTCCTCCGCCCGCCGATCCCAGCCCGGCACCCGCGCTTTCGGCCACTCGCGCGCCGCCGCCACCAGCGGCGGCAGGTAGCGCGCCGGACCCGTGCAGGTCAGCCCCAGCAGCTTCGTGCCGAGCGCCGTGTCCAGCACCGACATCCAGGGCCCGCTCCACGGTGAGCACGCCGGCAGCAGGTCGGCGGCCGCGAGTGCGGCGCGCGGCACCTGTACCAGGCGCGGCGGCGCGACGCCGAGCGCGCCGGCCACGAGGTCCAGCATCGCCTCCAGCGTCAGGGTCTCGTCCTGGGAGACGTTGACCGTCGTGCCGGCGGGGACTCTCCCCTCCGGATCGAGGGCGCGCAGCGTGGCGGCCACCACGTCGTCGCCGCACACGTGCCTGAGGCGCAGCCGGCCCTGGTCGTCCGGCACGAGGATGGGGCCGCCGTCGAGCACGCGGTGCACGTAGGCCGCGAGCCGCCCGTAGTGGTCGCGCGCGCTGGTGATCATCGGCATCCGCAGGATCACCGCCGGAAACGCGGCTCCGGCGTGCGCGGCCATCAGCGCGTCCTCGGCCGCGCGCTTGTCCACGCCGTAGCGCCACTGGGGATGGTCGCCGCTCGCCTGGGGGGGGGGCGGCTCCGCCATCACCGGTCCCGCGTAGTCGCTCTCGCGGAACGGCGGCGTGAGGCCCGCGCGCACCAGATAGACCTGGCCGGTGCTCCAGCACACGTAGCGTCCGACGCGCCCGGCGAGCACGCGCGCGACGGCCGCCGCGTCCGGACCGGTATAGAGCGTGGTGTCCACCACGGCGTCCCAGGCGTTCCCCCGCAGGACCGCGGCGAGCGCCGCGGCGTCGGTGCGGTCCGCCGTCAGCCGGCGCACGGTGCGCGGCAATTCGTCCGGCGTGACGCCGCGGTTCAGCACGGTGACCTCGTCGCCGCGCGCCTGCAGCGCGGCCACCAGGTCCGGGCCGAGGTTGCGGGTGCCGCCGATGATCAGGGTGGTGCGGGGCATCGGGAGGAAAGGTAGATTCGCGGCCATGTTCGCGCGCGCGTGCGGCGGCGTGGCGGTGGCGGTGGCCGGACTGGTCGTGCCCGTGCGCGCCCAGTGCCCCGACGGGGCGCCGCCGCCGTGCCGTACCCGCGCGGCGCGCGCCTCGGCGCCGCGTGCCAACAGCGTGGCTGTCCTGTACTTCGAGAACAACTCGCCCGACACGGCCGACGTCTACCTGGCCGATGGGCTCACCGACGAATTAATCACCCAATTGGGGCGCATCAACCGGCTGGCCATCGCCCCGCGCAGTGCGGTGCGGCGCTACCGCGGCCACGCGGAAGACCCGGCCGCCCTGGCCCGTGGCCTCAGCGTGAGCCATCTCGTGTCCGGCAGCGTGCGGCGCGCCGGCTCGAGGCTGCGGGTGGATGTGGAATTGGTGCGGATGCCCGGTCAGCAACGGCTGTGGGGCGAGAGTTACCAGCGCACTGACGGCGACTTGTTCGCCATCCAGGAGGAGATCGCGCGCGCCATCACGCGCGCGGTTGCCGGAACGCTGCTGCCGGCGGAGCGGGCCGCGCTAGCGCGGGCGCCGAGCCGCGATCCGGTTGCCTACGATCTCTACCTGCGTGGATCGCGCTCGCTGCGCGAGGTGAGCCCCTCGTCGGTGCAGCAGATGAAGCTGTCGTTCGACGAAGCGCTGCGCCGCGATCCGATGTTTTCCGCGGCACGTGGCCGGCTCGCCTACGTCTACGGCTGGGCGGTGAACTGGAGCATCCCGCTCGAAGGCCTGACGATCGAGGACATGCGCCGCCGAGGCCTGGCCATGGCCGATCAGGCCCTTCGCGAGGACTCCTCCTCGTCCGACGCCTGGCTCGGGCGAAGCTTCCTGCTGTTCTTCGGCGATCCGCCGGACTACGACGGCGCGCTCGAGTCGGCGCGCCGATCGGTCGAACTCGACACGGCCAGCGCGTGGGCGCGCCAGAACCATGCGGTGCTGTTGCGCCGGTTGGGCCGATTCGCGCAGTCCGAGTCGGAGTACCAGCGGAGCATGGCACTGGCGCCCGACTTCGACCAGCCGGTGGCCGATCGCGGCTTCATCGCGTTGACGCAGCGACGCTTTGCCGAGGCTCGTCGCTGGTATGACAGCGCGATCGTCCTGCTGCCGACCGGGTGGCATCATTTCCACTATCGCGCCCGGATCCAGCTGCTGCTGGGCGATACGACAGCCGCGCAGGCGGATTCGCGCCGCTCGATGCAGCTGGTGGGCGACGCCTCCCGGCACCTGGCCCAGTCGGCGCGCGCGGGCCTGCTGGGCCGGACCGGCGACACGGCGGGGGGGCGGGCCTTGATCGAACCGATCCTGGCGCGCTTCGCCACCGGGCCCATCTCGGTGCGCGACGGCTACGAACTGGCCGGCGGGCTGGTCGGCGCCGGCCTGCACCAGCAGGCGCTCGATGTGCTGGAGCGTATCCGGCCGCGTGGCGCCTGGCTCTGGTCCTACCTGCCATTCCCTGACTACGACCCGATTCGTTCCGATCCGCGCTTCCAGCGCATTTACGACGAGGCTCGACCGCCCGGCGCGCCGCGGCTCCCGTAGGCATCACGTCGAGTTGACGCGCGGCGCCAGGCGCGGCTAACGTCCGCCCGTGCCGCTCCGCCTCTTCAACACGCTCTCGCGCCGGCTCGAAGAGTTCCAGCCGCTCCACCCCCCCAAGGTCACGCTGTACACCTGCGGACCCACGGTCTGGAACTACGCGCACATCGGCAACTTCCGGTCCTTCGTGTTCGAGGACGTGCTGCGGCGCTACCTCGCCTACCGCGGGTACGACGTGCTCCAGGTGATGAACGTGACCGACGTGGACGACCGCACCATCAAGGCCGCCGGCGCGGCCGGCGTGCCGCTGATCGAGCATGTGAAGCCGTTCACGCAGGCCTTCTTCGAGGACCGGGATTACCTGCGCATCCTGCCGGCCCACCACTACCCGACCGCCACCGGCCACGTGCCGGAGATGATCGCGCTGATCGAGCGGCTGCTGGCGAAGGGCGTGGCGTACAAGGGCGAGGACGGCTCGGTGTACTTCGCGATCGGGAAGTTCCCGACGTACGGGAGGCTGTCGAGAGTCGAGAGTCGAGAGTTGAAGGCGGGCGCCCGGGTAGACTCGGACGAATACAGCAAGGACGATGCGCGCGACTTCGCCCTGTGGAAGGCGACGGACGCGGAGGACGAGGCGGTCGGGGCGGCATGGGACGCGCCGTTCGGCCGCGGCCGCCCGGGCTGGCACCTCGAGTGCAGCGCGATGGCGATGAAGTACCTCGGCGAGACGCTCGACGTCCACTGCGGCGGCGTGGACCTGATCTTCCCGCACCACGAGAACGAGATCGCCCAGAGCGAGGCCGCGAGCGGCAAGCCGTTCGCGCGCACGTGGATGCACGGCGAGTTCCTGCAGATCGACGGCACCAAGATGTCGAAGCGCTACGGCAACTTCCTCACCGCGCGCGACCTGAAAGACAGCGGCTGGGACGCCGCCGCGATCCGGTTCCTGTTCGGGCAGACGCACTACCGGAAGCAGCTCAACTGGACCGACGACGCGCTGAAGGGGGCGGCCGCCGGCGCCGCGCGGCTCGCCGAGCTGCGTCAGCGCCTCACGACCGCCCCGGCCGGGGCGTCGTCCGCGCTCGGCCCGCTCGCGGCGGCGATGGAAGAGGCGTTCCGGTCGGCGATGGACGAGGACCTGGATGTGCCTAACGCGATCGCGGGGCTGATGACCTTCGTGCGCGACGCCAACGCGGCGCTCGACGCTGGTGCGCCCACGGCTGCCGCGAAGGCCACCACGAGCGAAGCCTTCGCTCGCGTCACGGACGTTCTCCAAGTGGTCCCCCCGCCCAGGCCGGAGGACAACCCGTATTGGGCAGAGAAACGGGCCAAAGCGGAAGCACTTGCGGCGGAGCGCTGGCGCGCGAAGGAGAGGAAGGACTTTGCTCGCGCCGACCAGCTCAGAATCGAGATCAGAAAGCTCAACTTCGTGGTGCACGACAAGGCCGACGGATACGAACTGAGGCTCGCTCCGCCACCGGGGGCAGGCTAAACGCCACTTTCACAGAGACTTACGCGCACGGAACTCGACCTTGGGCAGCCTCAGGAGAATCACCTAAGCAAAGGCCCCGCCGTGACTTGACTGCATCTTTCGTGCCGGTTATGCTTCAAGGCTCGCGAAAGATTGAATTGAGCGCGCTGGCGTAGCTCAGCTGGTAGAGCAGCCGATTTGTAATCGGCAGGTCCTGGGTTCGAGTCCCAGCGTCAGCTCCAGTGGAAGTCGACAAAGAGGAGACGCCGCCGCGTATCAGACCACCCCGCGCCCACACGAACGCGGGGTGGTCTGTTCAGCGGCCCTGGGGTGGGTCACGGAAGTTGACGCTCGGTGGGGTGCCGGAGCGGTCAATCGGAGCGGACTGTAAATCCGCCGGCCATGCGCCTACGAAGGTTCGAATCCTTCCCCCACCACTGCGGGCGTAGCTCAGTTGGTAGAGCGTCAGCCTTCCAAGCTGAGGGTCACGGGTTCGAGTCCCGTCGCCCGCTCGCTCGCGTAGCTCAGTCGGTAGAGCGCGTCCTTGGTAAGGACGAGGTCACCGGTTCAATCCCGGTCGCGAGCTCTGGGAACGGCAGCTGTGAGCTATGAGCTATGAGCCGTGAGCTAAGAGTTGTGAGCTATGAGATCTGAGCTATGAGATCTGCGTTGGGCAGGGAGCGGGGTTGAGCAACTCACAGGTCACAGCTCACAGCTCACAGCTCACAGCTTATGGCTCCATGGCTCCAAGCCCTTGAGAGGTACGTGATGGCGAAGGCGAAGTTCGAGCGGACCAAGCCCCACGTGAACGTCGGCACGATCGGGCACGTGGACCACGGCAAGACGACCCTCACGGCGGCCCTCACGAAGGTGAGCGCCGACAAGGGGTGGGGGACGACGTACATCTCCTACG
>Ga0247727_10007386_pt1 | contig 20937 bp, 14 predicted proteins | sample WisWelCaveWW1625_FD_202498 | JGI IMG/M metagenome (GOLD analysis project Ga0247727, IMG submission 202498) | Biofilm microbial communities from Wishing Well Cave, Virginia, United States - WW16-25 | ecosystem: Environmental > Aquatic > Deep subsurface > Groundwater > Cave microbial mat | place... | reverse complement strand
CCGTTTCGTCGCAAACCTTTAGTTGAAAAGACTCGCGCGCCCCTCTCAAGCGGCGTTTCGCGACCCTCTTGAGCGCTTCTCGACGACCGAAAATTTAGCGGAATGAAGAATCGCTCAGTTTAGGTATGAGTATCTCTTGTCGATCGTCTCTCCTCATGGAACCGCGGGCAGTATCGCGTATTCACAAGCGGATTTCCTGCCTTTCATTCAAATCTCGTCACTGACGGGCATCTGGGGGATGACGTTCATCTTGACGCTTGTTCCGGCGGGCGTCGCCGCCGCGTGGCATTATCGCGAGACAAAGAAAACAGCTCTCACCATCCTTCTGAGTTCCCTTACTACCGGCTTCATGGCGACGGGTTACGGGGTGATTCGACTCAGTGGGTCGATGTCGGCCCAGTCAGTCCGAGTCGGCGTCGCAGCAATAGACTCGACAGCGGAATACTTTGAGACAACTGAGCGCGCCGAAGCCGTGCGCGTCATTGCGGCGTACACCCGCGTGATTGGAACGCTGGCGGAGCAAGGCGCGAAGGTCGTCGTGCTTCCCGAAAAGCTCTTCGGCGTGACTGATGAGTATGAAAGCGAGGTTTTCATGCTCCTCGGTGAAGCTGCCCGGCACAGCAATGTGTTTATCGTGGCCGGTCTCAGCCGGTTCAGCTCGGAACGCAATCGCAATCTTGCTGCGATCATTTCACCTGATGGAAAACTTCTCGCGGAATACGACAAGGCCTTTCTCATTCCGGAGTTCGAATCGAAATATCATCGAGGCGCAAAGCCGGTTGAGTTCAGCTTGTCCGGTTTATCCGCAGGAGTGGCAATTTGTAAGGACATGGATTTCCCTGGCTGGATTCGCCGTTACGGCAATGCCGGCTTTTCTCCTGATGCTCGCGGTGATCGGCGCCATCGTCGCGCTGATCGCCGGCAGTTATCCCGCGCTTTTGCTTTCAACTTTCCAGCCGGCGAAGGTGCTCAAATCCGCGGTGCAATCGAGCGGTCACGGCGCGGGCTTTCGCAAGGGCCTCGTGGTCGCGCAGTTCGTGATTTCGATAGCGCTCATCAGCGGCGCCGCGGTGGTGTATCAGCAGCTTGATTATATCAACAATAAAAAATTGGGCTTCGAAAAAGAGCAAGTGCTGATCTTGCCGATGCGCGATTGGGCGTTGCGCAGCAAATACGCGACGCTGAAATCGGCGTTTGCACAACATGCCAACATCGTGAGCGTTTCCGCGGCAGCCGGATTTCCGGGGCGCGTCTTGGGCGGTTATGGCATGCAGGCCGAAGGGCTTCCCGAAAATCAAATACTCGAAGTCGTCGGTTATCCCGTTGACAACGACATCATCAAAACGCTCGGCCTCGAGTTGCTCGCGGGCCGCGGCTTTCCGGAAACGTGGACGGAAGCGCAGGGTTATGTTTACGTGATCAATGAGCACGCGCTGCAAATTTTAGGTTGGAAAAAAGAGGAGGCAATTGGCAAATGGATGAACCTCCCGGCGAATCGCATGGGCCGCGTGGTCGGCGTGGTGAAGGATTTTCATTTTGCCTCGCTGCACGAAGAAATCAAGCCGCTGGTGATGTTCATCGAGCCGACGGAATTTGCCTACCTGCTGGTGAAACTGCGACCGCAAGATTTTCCGAACACGCTCGCGTTCATGCGCACGCAATGGCAAGCACTCGCGCCGAACAGTCCGTTCGATTATTCTTTTCTCGACCGCGCTTTCGAGTCGCTGTATCGCGCCGAGCAGAACGCCGGACGGTTGTTGGGCGTGTTTGCCGCGCTCGCGATTCTGATTGCGTGTCTCGGCCTTTTCGGACTCGCGTCGTTCACCGCCGAGCAGCGCACCAAAGAAATCGGCGTGCGCAAAGTGTTGGGCGCAACCGTCGTCGGCATCATCAGCCTGCTCTCGCGCGATTATGTGAAACTCATGACCATTGCTTTCGCCCTCGCCGCGCCCATGGGTTATTTCGTCATGCAATATTGGCTGCAAAACTTCGCCTATCGCATCGACCTCGGCTTCTGGATTTTCGCACTCGCCGGCGGCGTGGCTTTGTTCATCGCTTTGTTGACGGTGAGCGCGCAAGCGATCAAAGCCGCGCTGGCGAATCCGGTGGAAGCGTTGAGGTATGAGTAATAAGTCGAGAAATTTTACGCCGCTTTTAGCAGGTCGGCGATTTTTAAAAGCAACGACGTTTTTTTGGTCACACTTCAACGCGAGGGTGAGTCTAAATAAATAAATTCACCCAATAACCTTCAAGGAGACGACCAATGAAAACGTTTGAAGTGCAAAGCCTCGAAATCAGGGCGCCATTCGAAAAAGTTTTCGACTATGTCGCAGAAGCCAGGAATTTGCCTGAATGGACGAGCGCGTTTAAAGTTGTTTCTAATGGACGCGCCTTGATGCACACGCCGAATGGGTCGGTGGAGATCGCGCTGGCCGTCAATGCCTCGCGCGCCGCCGGCACGATCGATTGGATGATGACGTTTCCTGATGGAAACGTGGCTACAGCCTATTCCCGTGTCGTGCCGGCGGGAAAGAATTGCAGTATCTACAGCTTTATTTTGATGGCGCCACCGGTTCGGTTGGAACAATTGGAAGGCGCCCTCGACCAGCAATCCCAAACTCTGCGCGAAGAGCTTGCCAGGCTTCGCGCCATTTTGAGTGAAAATTAACTTTCGCCTTTAAGGCGCCAGCGTATGGATTTGAATATGGAGCAGCTTGTTGAACAAGCGCAAGCCGGCGACAAATCTGCTTTGGAGCATATCGTCGAGCAAATCCAAAATAAGATCTACGGGCTTGCTCTGCGTATGCTCTGGCACCCGGAAGATGCTCGTGACGCCACGCAAGAGATTCTCGTGCGGGTGATTACGCATCTCGGGACTTTCAAAGGCAAAAGCAAATTCACGACGTGGGTGTACACGGTGGCCGCCAATTATTTGCGCACGGCACGCAAAAGCCGTGTGGAAGAACAGCAATATACTTTCGCGCGCTTTGGACACGAGCTTGACGAGGGACTTTCTGATGCGCCGATTCAAACCGAAAGCGATATTGATGAAGCGTTGTTGCTGGAAGAAATCAAGATCGGCTGCACGCAAGGAATGCTTCTGTGTTTGGATCGCGCGCATCGGTTGGCCTATATCTTAGACTTAGGCGAGATTTTGGAGCTTGACAGCCCCGAAGCCGCAGCGATTTTGAAAATCAAGCCGGCGACTTTTCGCAAGCAGCTTTCCCGCGCCCGGGCAGAGATCGTGCGTTTTACGCGCATGAAGTGCGGGTTGGTGAATCCCCCCAATGCATGTCGGTGCCGCCGTCGCGTCAACCATGCGCTGCGATCGCAGCGAGTTGACCCCAACCACTTGCTCTTTGCGCACGCCCTTGAACGGGCGCGGCGGTTTCCCGAAGTCTTGCGGGAAATCAGAAAGCTCGAAGATGCCCAACGCACAGCGGCATTATACCGTTCACATCCGGCTTACGCCGCTCCAGCGAGCTTCGCCGCCATGATAAAAGATTTGATCAAGACGTGACTGCTTTATTGAATAAGCCGGGGGCGAAGAGCAAAGGGTGGAGGGCAAAGAAGCGCTAAGCTCTTTGCCCCTCCGCTCTACGCCCTCTGCTCTAAGACTTCGGACATCGGACAAAAAACTTCGGAGTTTGCCATGTTCAAAAACTATCTCAAAATCGCGCTGCGCAATCTGCTGCGGCACAAAGCGTATTCGTTCATCAACATCGCCGGCTTGGCTATCGGCATGGCTTGCTGCATGGCGCTGATTCTGTTCATTCAACACGAGTTCAGCTACGACCGCCATCACGTGTACGCCGAGCAGATTTATCGCATGAACACGCGCTCGGTGATTTTCGGAAGGGAGATTCTGTGGACATATACTCAGGATGCTTTTGCGCGAGTATTGAAGGAAGATTGCCCGGAGGTTCTTTATGCTTCCCGTTTTGATCGCTCACGGAACGTGACTTTGCGGATCAACGAAGAAGCTGTTAACGAGACAAACTTTTACTGGGCGGATCAGGACATTCTCGATATTTTCACGTTCGATATTCTGCGCGGCAATAAAGCGGAGTTGTTGAAGAATCCCGGCTCGGTGATCGTCACCGACGAGGTTGCGCAAAAATACTTTAGTGCCATCAATCCGGTTGGCCAGATTTTTTACATGGACACCACCGCCTATCACGTCACCGGCGTGATGAAAGCGCAGCCGGCCACTTCTCATTTTCATGCGAACTTCATCGCCTCCAACAACACCTTTCCGGAGGAGCCGGAGCCGCAATGGTTCAGCTTCGGCACCAGAACTTATTTTCGCTTGCAAGAGGGGGTCAGTGGGGAAGCCTTCGCCGCCAAATTGCCCGGCTTTATCGAACGGCACTTCGGCGCGCGTGCCCGCGAGTTTGGCTATCAATATGAATACATTCCGCAGCCGCTGCTCGGCATTCATCTCCATTCCAACGTTCGCGGTGAAATAGAACCGAACGGCAATATCGTTTATGTTTACATCATGGGCATCATCGCGGCGTTCATTCTGTTCATTGCCTGCATCAACTTCATGAATTTGTCCACGGCCCGCGCTGGCCGGCGCGCTCGTGAAGTTGGCATGCGAAAAGTTCTCGGCGCCTACAAAAACCGTCTCATTTCCCAATTTCTCGGCGAGTCTTTGTTGATCGCCATGATTGCTTTTCTCTTGGCGTTCGGCGCATTGGAATTGATTCTACCTTATTTCAACCAGCTTGCCGGCAGAACGATCACGCTCAACTTCGCAGACAATCCCCTTATCGCGCTCGCATTTCTCGCCGTGGCGTTGATTGTCGGTTTGGGCGCCGGACTCTATCCCGCGTTTTATCTCACGCGCTTCACGCCGACTGAGGTGCTGAAAGGAGAAACCAATCCGCGCGGAACGGCGGCATTGATTCGCAAAGGATTGGTGGTCGCACAATTTGCCATTTCCATCAGCTTGATCACCGGCGCCTTGATCATCGGTGATCAATTGCAATTTCTGCGCACCAAAGATTTGGGATTCACGCAAGACCCGGTTGTGATCGTGCCGTTAGGAACCAGACAGACCGCAGATAATTATGAAGCCTTCAAGAATACGCTGCGCAGCCATCCCAACATTGTCAGCGTCACCGGAGGAAATAATTACCCCGGCAGCAGCCACATGACTTGGGATCATTGGGCCGAAGGCTATGGCGATGACGAAGGCATTTCCATCGACGCGGGCTACGTCAATTTCGGTTACTTCGAAACGCTGCAAATCCCCATTGCCGAAGGCCGCGCGTTTTCTCAGGAATTTTCCACGGATTTGGAACAGGCGGTGATGATCAATACCACTGCGGCAAAAATGCTCGGCTTCGCCGGCAGTCCGGTCGGCAAAAAAATGTTTACTTCCGGACCTTCCGATACCAGCCGCACCGGCCGCGTGATCGTCGGCGTCTTTCAAGACTACAATGCCTGGTCGCTGCGCGAAACCATCAAGCCGCTGATTCTTTATCCGCGCTATTCCACGGGCGGCACGAACAATTTGATTGCCCGAGTGAGCGCCGCAAATCTCTCGGCCACGTTGACTTTTATCGAGCAAAAATTTCGGGAAGTGAATCCCAACGCGCCGTATGAATTTCGCTTTATGGACGAAGTGCTCGCTGAATATTATCGCTCCGAACAAAATCTTTCGGCGATCATCAGCAGCTTTACGGTTTTGGCCATCGTGATCGCTTGCCTGGGGCTGCTGGGTTTGATTTCTTTCACCGCCGAGCAAAAAACCAAAGAGATCGGCATTCGCAAAGTGCTGGGCGCTTCGGTTCCCAATTTGGTGCTGCTGTTGTCCAAAGAGTTTGCGCTGCTGGTCATCGTTGCCAATCTCATCGCGTGGCCGCTGGCGGGATTTGCGATGAGTCGCTGGCTGCAAGGCTTTGCGTATCGCATCGACCTCGATTGGTCACTGTTCGCCTTGGCCGGTAGCTCGGCTTTGCTCATCGCCTTGCTCACCGTGAGCGCCCAAGCCATCAAAGCCGCGCTGGCGAATCCGGTGAAGGCGCTGCGATACGAATAATAAAACGTGAAACGTAAAACGTAATCTTACGCATTACGTTTTACGCATTACGCATAAGGACATTGACATGCTCAGAAATTATCTCAAAATCGCGCTGCGCAATCTGCTGCGGCACAAAGGCTACTCGTTTATCAACATCTTCGGGCTGGCAGCCGGGCTGGCGTGTTGCATGCTCATCGCTCTTTATGTTTTGGATGAGCTGAGTTATGATCGCTTTTACGAAAAAGCCGATCGTCTCTTTCGCCTCGCCACGGATACACGCGAGGGTGATCATCTCGAATCGGATGCCGGATCGCCGGTGCCTCTGGGGCCGGCTCTCAAAAACGAATTTCCGGAAATAACCGAGGTCGTCCGCTTCTGGCAGGCGTTCCGGCCGGTCATCCGTTATCAGGACAAGGTCTTTCGTGAGGAGCTCTTTTACTTCACCGATATTCCGGTCTTCGCGGCCTTCTCTTTCGAGTTATTGCAGGGAGATTCCCGTACCGCGCTCGCTTCTCCGCAGACCGTGGTCTTGACTGAAACCACGGCGAAAAAATATTTCGGCGAGGAAGATCCCATCGGCAAAGTTTTATCGTACAAAGGTTTTCCCGCCGGTGAGCTCGATCTTACGGTCACCGGCATCATGCGCGATCTTCCCCACAACACCCACATTGATTTCGATTTTCTGGCTTCAATAGAAGGGGTCACGACAGAAAAGGACAACTGGGGCTCGACCAAACCGATTTGGACGTATGTGTTGTTGCCACCACGCCATCCGCCGGCGCAGCTTGAAAGCAAATTGCCGGTATTTGTCAACCGCTATTTCAGCTCCGGTTACGCCTTGAGCTCCAATTATACGAAGACACTCCATCTCGAGCCGATCACCGGCATTCATCTTTATTCACGCTTCGAGGGAGGTTTCAAGCCCAAGAGCGACATTGCCTACGTTTATTTATTCTCGGCCATCGGCTTTTTCATTCTGTTGATCGGCTGCATCAACTTCATGAATTTGGCCACGGCCCGCTCACTCACCCGCGCCAAAGAAATCGGCATGCGCAAGATGTTCGGCGCCTATCGACCGCAATTGATCAAACAATTTCTGAGCGAAGCGATTCTTCTCAGCAGCCTGGCGCTTCTTCTCGCCGCCGTATTGGTTGAAACCTTGCTCCCGCTCTTGAAAAATCTTTCGGGCAAATCCCTCAACCTGGTTTATTTCGGCAGCGGCTACACACTGTTCGTGCTGATTGGGGCGGCTTTGCTGGTGGGCATTCTTGCTGGAAGCTATCCGGCATTCTTTCTCTCCGGTTTTCAGCCGCTGGCCGTGCTGAAAGGCAGCTTCAGCACCGGTGCCAGAGGCGCCCGGATTCGCAAAGGACTGGTCGTCTTTCAGTTCATCATCTCGACGGTGTTGATCGTGGGCACCGTTGTCGTCTATCGCCAGCTCGAATTTGTTCGAAACAAAAAGCTCGGCATTACACAAGACCAAATCGTCGTGATGCCCTATAGCCCTGCGGCTGAGCCGATGACCACCGCGCTGCTGCAAAACGCGCGCGTGAAAAAAGTTTCGGTTTCCCAGCGCGTGCCGGTGAACACCATCAACGACGATACTCGCCCTGTCCGGCCGGAAGGCGCAGAGACTTCTCATTCCATGCACAGCTATGTCATCGACGAAGAATTCCTCGCGACGTATGACATCCCGCTGGTTGCCGGACGCATGCTTTACAAAAATTTTCCCGAAGGCGAGACCCCCTTCCTGCTCAACGAAACCGCCGTTAGACAATTGGGATGGCGGTCCAATGAAGAAGCGCTGGGGAAACGGATAAGATGGTCCGGCACGTATAAATCGGGCCTAATCGTCGGCGTGGTGCGGGATTTTCATTTAACCTCGTTGCATGAGGAAATCGCGCCGTTGGTGCTGACGACGATTCCCGAAGATCAGTGGTGGCGCACGTTTATTTCCGTGCGGCTCGACGTGAGCTCGCCAAATCGGATCGAGCCGGCAGACCTCGGCGGCACGTTGAAATTTCTCGAAACCACCTGGCGAAAATTCACGCCCGACGGCGCGTTTGAATATTTCTTTATCGACGACAGCTTCGAACAGCTCCATCGCGCCGATAAGCGAATGGGCGAGCTGATCGGCTATTTGGCAACGATCGCTATTTTAATCGCGGGTCTCGGCTTGTTTGGCCTGGCGGCCTTCACGGCGCAACAACGCACCAAAGAGATCGGCATTCGCAAAGTGCTTGGCGCTTCGGTTGCCGGCATTATCGGATTGCTCTCGAAAGATTTTCTCAAGCTGGTTTTCGTCGCCAATCTATTCGCCTGGCCCATTGCTTATTATGCGATGAACCAGTGGCTGCAGGGTTTCGCGTATCGCATCAACCTCGGCTGGTGGGTATTCGCGCTCGCCAGCGGATTGGCGCTGCTCATTGCGCTGCTGACGGTGAGCACGCAGGCCATCCGCGCGGCGCTGGCGAATCCGGTTGAGGCGCTGCGGTATGAATGAATCTGGTTGCTGGTAGCTCGTCGCTGGTCGCTGGTAAAAAAAGCTGCGAGCAACCAGCGACAAACAACAAGCAACCTGCAACCAGCAACAAGGAACCAAACCATGCTCAAAAACTATCTCAAAATCGCCCTGCGCAATCTGCTGCGGCACAAAGCGTATTCGCTCATCAACCTCACCGGTTTTGCCGTCGGCATGGCCTGCTGCATCGTGGTGCTGCTCTTCGTGCAAGACGAGGTGCAGTACGACACCTATCATGAACGCGGGGATCGAATATACAGAATCTCCAACCGCGCGGTGCTCATGTCTACAGGGGAAGAAGAAGTCGGCGCTGATTCTCCTTTTCTTTGGGGACCGGCGATGAAGCAAGAGTATCCCGAAGTCGCCGACTACGTGCGGTTCTCTCCCGCCACTTCGCCGAACGAGCCATGGGAGATTCGCCATGGCGAGACCGCATTGAGCGAAAGCCGCCTGCTTTACGCCGACCCCAGCGTCTTTCGCATTTTCAGTTGGCGTCTGAAACACGGCAATCCGGCGACCGCATTGGCACAACCGAAATCAATCGTGCTCTCCGAAAGCATGGCGCGGAAATATTTTGGTCAAGAGAATCCTGTCGGAAAAATTTTGATCGTCGATCCCAAGCGGCGTGACCGAAGCGGGCGGCTGACTCATGAAACCCTTGACTACAAGGTCACCGGCGTGATGGAAGACATTCCGCGCCGCTCGCATTTTACCGCTGATTTCTTGCTGGCATTCGTCGATCTCAATGAAATTTACGGCGGCGATGTAACGACCGGCAGCGGCTTGAACCCCGGCTTTTGGCGCTGGCGATTTGCGCACACTTACTTATTGCTGCGGGAAGGTGCTGAATCCGCTGCGCTCGCGGCCAAGCTTCCCGATTTTTTGGAGCGCCACGTACACGAAGCTTCCAAAGCGCGGGGATTTTATTACAAGGCTTTTCTGCAGCCGCTGCCGGAAATTTATTTGGGCGGAAATTTCAGCAGCCAATTGGCGCCGGTGGGAGACAAGAACAAGATTTATATGTTCTCCCTCGTGGCGTTTTTTATTCTCTGCATCGGCTGCATCAATTTCACCAACCTTTCGACCGCACGCGCCACGCGGCGAGCCAAAGAGGTGGGCATGCGGAAAGTGGTCGGCGCCGAGGGCCGGCAGCTCATCAAACAATTTCTCGGCGAGTCGATGCTCATCAGTTTTATCGCCCTGCTCTTTGCGCTCGGCCTGGCAGAAATTATCTTGCCATTTTTTTATCAATATCTCGGCAAAACTTTTGTGCGCGAGGCGTCGGATGTTCTTCCGCTTGTGCTCGGCATCGCCGGCATCGGATTGTTCGCCGGCTTGTTGGCCGGCAGTTATCCCGCCTTTTTGCTTTCGCGCTTCAAGCCGGTGACGATGTTGCGAGCTGATTTGGGCAGCACAAAAGGTCAAAGGTTGCGCCAAGGCTTGGTCGTCTTTCAATTCGCCATTTCCGTTTTTCTCATCGTGGCAACGCTGATCGTGTTCAAACAACTCTCGTTCATGCGGAATTATCAGTTGGGATTCGATCAGGAGCAGGTCGCGGTGCTGTCGCCCAACCTCGGACGCGCTTTGATGCCGGATTACCAAGCTTTTAAAAACGAGCTGAAAAAACAAACGGGCGTTGTTGACGTGATCGTGGCCTCGGCGCTTCCCGGCTTTGGCGGCGGTGGCGATGTGTACGGAGAAGCCGGCGCGCCCGGCGAGCAGGCGAAAGGCATTGCCGAATGCTGGGTCGATTTTAATTTTATTGAGATGTTCGGCCTCGAGCTGATCGCCGGACGGAATTTCTCGCGCGAGATGACGACGGATGCCGGCGTGCGGGATGAGAACGGCCGGCTCATCGATCTGGCGCTGATCGTCAACGAAGAGGCCGTGCAAGCATTCGGTTGGGAATCATCTGAAGCGGCTTTGGGCAAACGCCTCGTGCGCGATCCCAAAGCGAAGGATTTCATCGGCACGATTATCGGCGTGGTGAAGGATTTTCATTTTCAATCGCTGCGGCAGCCCATCGCGCCTTTAGTGATGAGCGTATTGCCCGACTACGGTTTTATCGCGGTCAAAGCGCACGCCAACAATCTGCCGGAAACCATCGCGGCGATTCGGCAAACCGTCGAGCGTTTTGCGCCAGGCGTCGCATTCGAGATGTCTTTTCTCGATGAAAATTTTGCCGGACTTTATCAAGCCGAACAAAAAATGAGCGAGATCTTCGGCTACATTTCGTCGCTCGCCATCTTCATCGCTTGTTTGGGATTGTTCGGCCTGGCCTCCTTCACCGTCGAGCGCCGCACCAAAGAGATCGGCGTGCGCAAAGTTCTCGGCGCATCGGCCACCGGCATTGCCGGATTGCTCTCAAAGGATTTTGTCAAATTGGTTTTGGCGGCAAATCTCATCGCCTGGCCGCTGGCCTATTTCGCGATGAATCGCTGGCTGCAAGATTTCGCCTATCGCATCAACATCGGCTGGTGGGTGTTCGCGCTGGCAGGTGGAATCGCGCTGGCCATTGCATTGCTAACAGTCAGTACGCAAGCGATCAAAGCCGCGCTGGCAAATCCGGTCGAGGCGCTGCGCTACGAGTAAACGAGTAATCAGTAACCAGTGATCAGTATTCAGTGAACTGATCACTGATAACTGGAGTCAAACATGCTCAAAAACCACCTCAAAATCGCCGCCAGAAATCTGCTCAAACACAGAGCGCATTCTTTTCTCAACATCACCGGGCTGTCCATCGGCATGGCGTGCTGTCTGTTGATTTCTCTGTATGTTATGGATGAGCTGAGCTACGATACGCATAACGAGAACGCCCATCGCATTTACCGCGTGGCCACTGAAAGCCGTTTCGGTGATACCGAGACCGCATCGGCTCTCACACCGGCGCCGCTGGCCATGATGCTGGTGCGGGACTTCCCCGAAGTTCAAACCGCGGCGCGGCTTTTTACACTTTTCGGCGAGGTCACGATCAGCCACGGTGAAAATCGATTCAATGAAAACCGGCTCTTTTTTGCCGATTCAACTTTCTTCGAGGTATTCAGCATCCCGCTCATCAAGGGCAATCCCAAGACAGCACTCACCGAGCGTGCGTCCATTATTTTAACTGAAGCGATGGCCCGAAAGTATTTCGGCGATGAAGACCCGCTCGGCAAAACGGTGATGCTCAATACCAACATCGGGCTGAACGTCACCGGGGTGTCGGCGAACATGCCGCACAATTCACATTTTCATTTTGACTTCTTGATCTCGCTGGCCTCCTTTGGGGCAAGCCGCAATCCGAGCTTTACCTCGCAATTCAATTACCATACTTACATCGTTTTGCAGGAAGGTTTTCCGCCGGACCGTCTCGAAGCCCAATTCCCGGAGGCAATCAAGAAGTACATCGGCGCGCAACTTCCCGCCGGCTCCGGCCCCACAGCGCCGGGCGGGCAATTTCGCTGGTGGCTGCAACCGCTCACCAATATTCATTTGCACTCTCACCTGGCGTATGAAATTGAGCCGAATGGAAACGTGATCTACGTTTACATTTTTTCGGCGATCGCCGCCATGATCCTGCTCATCGCCTGCATCAACTTCATGAACCTCGCCACAGCGCGCTCCGTAAGCCGTTCCCGGGAAATTGGTGTGCGAAAAGTTTTAGGCTCGAATCGTTCACAGCTTATCCGGCAATTTTTGAGCGAGTCCATTCTAATGAGCTGTATTGCATTTCTGTTGGCGTTGGTTCTTGTCGAATTGCTCCTGCCCTCCTTCAATCGTCTCGCTGGCAGGCAAATCGAAACCGATTTTTTCGGCAATGCATCAGTAACGTTCATCCTGATTGGCCTGGCGCTGCTGGTGGGTGTGCTGGCAGGAAGCTATCCGGCGTTCTTGCTTTCTTCCTTCCGTCCGGTTGCGGCACTAAAGGGAAAACTGTCCGCGAGCAAGAGCGCCGCCGGAATCAGAAGCGGATTGGTGGTGTTTCAATTTGCCATTTCGATTGCCTTGATCGTGGGAACCCTGGTCGTTCAGCAGCAATTGCAATACTTTCAAAGCAAGAATTTGGGCTTTGTAAAGGAACAGGTCTTGGTCTTCAAGAAAGCTTATGCGCTGGCGGGAAAGCATGAAAGCTTCAAACAGGAATTGCTGCAAAACCCGTCCGTGATGAGCGCCGCCATCTCGCACACGATTCCCGGAAAACTATTCGGACTGAATGGATATCGTATTGAAACCGATCCGCCGGAGAAATCCTACTCGATGAACGTGCTCTATGCCGATTATGACTTTGTCAAGACCTTGGGGATGGAGGTGATCGCCGGCAGAGATTTCTCCCGGGAATTTGCACAGGATACTTCCGCCGTTCTGCTCAACGAGGCGGCGGTAAGATTGTTGGGATGGAGCGATCCGGTGGGGAAACAGCTCCTCATGCCGGGCGACAAAACCTGGCGCGGCGCCGTGGTCGGCGTGGTAAAAGATTTTCATTTCGCCTCGCTGCACCAGGAGATTCGCCCGCTGGTCATTCACAATGCCGCGTACGCGCAGTTTTTGTCTCTGCGCCTGCGTTCGGAAAATATTCCCGCGACGCTGGCATTCATCGCCTCGAAGTGGCGGGCATTCGCGCCGGAGCAGCCATTGGATTATTTCTTTCTCGACGAGAATTTCAACGGGCTGTATCAAGCCGAGCAAAGAACCGGCAAAATTGCCGGCGCTTTTACGGTTCTGTCCGTCTTCGTCGCCGTTCTCGGCCTGTTTGGACTTGCCTCGTTCGCGGCGGAACGGCGCACCAAGGAAATCGGCGTGCGCAAAGTGCTCGGCGCGACCGTTGCGAATATTGTTTCAATGTTGTCGCGAGATTTCGTCAGACTTGTGTTGATCGCAAATGTGATCGCATGGCCGGCGGCCTATTTTGCGATGAACAAGTGGTTGCAGAATTTTGCGTATCGTGTCGATCTTGGCTGGCCCCGTGAGATAACGGGATTGCAGTTCGTAAAGTTGATTGCACAGGATCCAACCGCCGGACTTTACTTCTTTTTTAGTGAAATTTTTATCTCACGGGGCTGGTGGGTGTTTGCGCTGGCTGGCGGGATGGCGTTGCTCATCGCGCTGCTGACCGTGAGCACGCAAGCAATCAAAGCGGCGCTGGCGAATCCGGTGGAGGCGCTGCGGTACGAGTGAATAGTAAGCAGTCAGCAGTGATCAGTATTCAGTAAACGGATCACTGATAACTGAACATTGAATATTGGAGTCACCCATGTTCAAAAATTATTTCAAAATCGCGCTCAGAAATTTGTTGCGACACAAAAGCTATTCCTTCATCAATATCTCCGGTCTCGCCATCGGCATGGCCTGCGCTATTTTAATCCTGTTGTGGGTTCAGGACGAGTTGAGTTTTGATCGCTTTCATGACAATGCAAAGAACATTTATCGCGTCGTCTCGGAGTGGCGTGAAAACTCGACCAAATCCGCGAAGACGCCAGGACGCCTCGCGCCAACGATCAAAGCGGAAATTCCCGAGATCGTCAATGCCGCCAGAGTGATGAAAGGCTCCAGAAGCGCTTTTCAATATGGCGACAAAGCTTTCTATGAAGAGGCGTTCTTCTCGGTTGATCCGGCGTTTTTCGAGATGTTCTCTTTTCCTTTTATCAAAGGCGATCCCGCGACGGTGCTGAACGACAAGCGCGCTCTTGTCATCACCGCAGCGATGGCCAAAAAATATTTTGGCGACGAAGCGCCAATCAGCAAAACCTTGAACTGGAACAATTGGCAAAATTATCAAGTGACCGGCGTTTTGCGCGACGTTCCCGAAAACGCGCACCTGCAATTCGATTTTCTCGATTCGCACCAACTCGGCGAGCAGTTTTGGCCGAGCGGCTACAACTGGGGCAATTTCATCCACGAAACTTACGTGCAGCTTCAAGACCACGCCGATCCCCAACAAGTCGGTGAAAAGATCACGACTGTTTTGCTGAAAAATTCTCCCCGAATTTCTCCCTATCTGAAACGATTGTACCTGCAGCCGCTGGCCGATATTCACCTGGATGCAGAAGTGGCGGACGGTAATGCCGTTCTCGGCGACATGAAATATGTGTATCTCTTCGCGCTCGTCGCCGGCTTCGTTTTGTTCATTGCCTGCATCAATTTTATGAATCTCTCCACAGCGCGCTCGCTGCAACGCACCAAAGAGGTCGGCATGCGCCGAGTCGCTGGTGCGAGCCGGTTGCAGCTTATCGGGCAATTTTACGACGAATCCATTTTGCTGGCTTTCTTCTCGCTTTTCCTGGCGATGATCTTGGTCGAGCTTTCTCTGCCCGCTTTCAACCAGCTTGCCGGCAAAAATTTGGCGATGGATTATCACGATCCACGATTGGTTTTGGGATTCACTGCGATCATCTTGGTGACCGGCCTGGTCGCCGGTTCATATCCGGCGCTCTATCTGTCATCCTTCAAACCGGTGAAAGTGCTCAAGGGCATGATGGAATCCGGCACCCAAGGCGCCCGTTTCCGCAAGGCGCTTGTCGTTACTCAATTTTCTCTTTCAATTATTTTGATGATTGGCGCGGCAGTCGTTTATCAGCAACTCGATTACATGCGAAATAAGAAATTGGGATTCGAGAAAGAGAATTTGGTTTATATTCCGGCAAAAGACAACGTTGGCGCCAAGTACGAAGCTTTCAAAAATGAATTGCTGCGAGCGCCGAACATTATCGGCGTCACCGCCCAAGGCTCTTTGCCCATGTTCTCGTTGAACAGCAGCACCGTCTCCTGGGAAGGCAAGGATCCGAGTATTGAGCAGGTGATGGAAAACAAGGCAGTCGATTATAATTTTGCCGAGCTGTTGAATTTGAAGATCGTGGAGGGAAGAAATTTCTCGACTGCGCATCCGACCGACGCCAAAGAAGCTTTTATCATCAATGAAGCAGCAGCGAGAATCATGGGAATGGATTCTGCAGTAGGAAAACGCATTGCCACCGCCGGCCGCGAAGGAACCATCATCGGCGTCGTAAAAGACACGCATTTCAAATCGCTGCACCATAAAATTCATCCGCAAATTTTTTACGTTTTGGCGGATTTTACTTCCGAGGTAATGAACCTCTACGGCATTGTGTTGATCAAGATCAACGGCAATGATGTTCCAAAAACCATTGCTGCAATTGAAAATGTCTGGAAGCGCGTCAATCCGAACATGCCTTTTGAATATCATTTTCTCGACGAGACCATCGACCGGCAGTACGCGGCTGAAAAGAAGGTCAGCGCGATGGCCAATTATTTTACCGTTCTCGCCATTGCCATTTCCTGTCTCGGCTTGTTCGGTCTCGCGGCTTTTGCCGCAGAACGCCGCACCAAAGAAATCGGCGTGCGTAAGGTGCTCGGCGCGACCGTTGCGAATATTGTTTCCATGCTGTCGCGGGATTTTGTCAAGCTCGTGCTGGTCGCAAATCTGGTCGCGTGGCCGGTGGCTTATTTTGCGATGAACAAATGGCTGCAAAATTTCGCGTATCGCATCGATTTGGGATGGTGGGTGTTTCTGCTCGCAGGCGGGATGGCGTTGCTCATCGCGCTGCTGACCGTGAGCACGCAAGCGATCAAAGCCGCGCTGGCGAATCCGGTGGAGGCGTTGCGGTATGAGTGAGGCAACAAAGATGAGCAGATAAAAAAGAAAAAATGACCTCGAGCAAAAGACTTCGGACTATTTTGGAGAAACCGTGCGTAAACATTTTGCTTTCGCGTTGTGCCTGTCGGTTGTTGTTTGTTCGCATAGTTTTTCGAGCTTCGCTTTTTCCCCGGCACAAGAATTCTCCGGCGAGCAGGACATTTTCAATACGCTCGCGCAGATTTCCAACCAATTCTCCGCGGCTTATGTGAAGGGCGACGCCGAAAAAATGGCTTCGTTTTATACCGACGACGCCGTCATCTTCCCCGGCAACAGCGATCTCATTCGCGGCAAAGAGGCGATCAAAAAATATTGGACGCTGCCTACGGGTCGAACCATCACACATCATAAAATCACTTCAGTGGAGATAAAGCTGCTCGATGAGTTTGCTTATGATTACGGCTATTACGAAGTGAGCGGCACAAACAACGGAGAGGCTTGGGGATTGAATTACGGCAAATATCTCATCGTGTGGAAGAAGGACAAAGAGGGCGTTTGGAAAATGCACTTGGACATGTGGAATAGCCGCCCCAAGCCGGAGTGAGGAAGCAGCGCCGGAGATCAGTAATCAGTTTACTGCCGGTTAACGGTTTTTGAAATTGACAAAAGGGTTTGTGCCATGAATCGACGGCAATTCCTGCACAGCGCCTCGGCTATGGCGTTTCTCGCCGCGCACGAGCAGTTCGTGCGGAAGGTCTCGAGTGTGTCAAGATTGGCCATCCCAAACAATGGCGTGGCGCGCATTCTCAAGCTGCGGCTCGTCACGGCGGCGCCCTTGGCGGAGATGAAAAAATTTTATCACGAATTGCTCGGCTTGCCTTTGCTGGAAGACAAAGCCGAAGAATTCACTTTCAGCGGCGGGCAAACACCGATCACGTTCGCGCAAGCGCAGCCCGAGCACGGCGAGCCGTTTTATCATTTCGCATTCGATTTTCTTTTGGGATCCCGCGGGCAATCTCGTCGAGTACATTGCGCGGCATGATTTGAAGAACAGCACGGAAGGTGTTTTTTCGGCGAAAGACATTCTTTATGCCAGCGAAATCGGGTTTATCTCGAACGAGGTTACAAACACGGCTGCGGGAATGAAAAAGGCTTTAGGTTTGGAACAATATCGCGGCGGCGATGACAACTTTCGCGCGCTCGGCGATGAACACGGCCTCTTGCTCGTGATCATTCGCGGCCGGCGCTGGGGCTATGAAGAAAAAGCGCCGCCCACCGGCATTTTCCCGACGGTTGCCGAGATTCGTGGCGCGCAATCCGGCAAATACGCGGTTCCGAATCATCCTTATGAGATTTCTGTAAAATGAATCGAGTTGCCGGTTGCTCGTGCTTCAAAAGCCGGCAACCAGCCGCGAGCAACCAGCAACAAGGAACCAAACCATGCTCAAAAACTATCTCAAAATCGCCGCCAGAAATTTGATCAAGAACAAAATGTTCTCGTTCATCAATATCGGCGGATTGGCGATTGGCCTGGCCTGCACGATTCTCATCATGCTGTGGGTGCGGGACGAGCTGAGCTTTGATCGCTTTCATAAAAATGCGAATGCCATTTATCGGGTGAATTGGGATTTCAAATGGAATAACAATGAAGGCATCGGCCCGGGCACGCCGCCGCCGCTGGCTGCGACGCTCATCAATGAGATTCCGGAAGTCTTGGCAACAACCCGCGTCTTTCCGGTTTCCAAAATGATCGTGCGGTACGAAGAAAAGTTTTTCAACGAGCCCCTCATTCGCGGCGTTGACGCAAATTTTTTTGATCTTTTTGATTTCAAGTTGTTGTCGGGAAATTCGCAAACGGCGTTGATTGAGCCGAATAGCGTGATCTTGACCGACGAAACTGCGGCTAAATATTTCGGCAATGAATCTGCGTTGGGTAAAATTCTGACCATCGGCGAAGAGAAGCTAATTTTCGGCAAGAGAATGTATCGCAATGCTTTTAAAGTAACCGGCGTGGTGAAATCCCCGCCGCGCAACTCGCACTTGCAATTCGATATGCTCACTTCGATATCATCGCATCCCGAAGTCGCGTATTTCGATTGGAGTTGGTTTTGGATGCAAGTGACCACTTATGCGAAGCTCAAGCCGGACGTCTCAACCGGCGCCGTCGAGGCGAAAATTCCGGCGGTGGTAAAAAAATATGCGCCGGCTGCTTTCAAACGCGTCGGCTTTTCGTACGATGAGATGATCGCCACCGGCGGGCGTTGGAATTTTGTGTTTCAGCCGATGACCGACATTTATCTTCGCTCGGGCCAAACCGGCAATCGTTTGGGGCCGGCCGGCAATGAAGTCTACGTTTATATTTTTGCAACCATCGCCGTTTTCATCCTTTTGCTCGCCTGCATCAACTTCATGAATTTGGCGACGGCGCGCTCGGCCAATCGCGCCAAAGAAGTCGGCGTCCGTAAAGCGCTCGGTTCCAAAAAGTCGATGCTCGTCGGCCAATTTTTGGTTGAAGCAATCGCCTTTAGCGCGATCGCCATGATGATTGCCCTGTTCTTGGTGGAATTGTTAATCGCCCCCTTTAACCAGCTCACGGGAAAAAACCTGCAACGCAATCTTTTCGCTCCCCCCTGGTTGCCAGCAGTTTTGATTTTGCTGGCGCTGCTTGTCGGCGTTGTTGCCGGAAGCTATCCTGGTTTTTATTTATCCTCTTTTAGGCCGGCGCAAATTTTCAAAGGCGCGGTCCGCGCCGGCAGCAAAAATCAAAAGCTGAGAAGCGGCCTGGTCGTTTTTCAATTTGCGATCACCATCGGATTGATCGTCTGCGCGCTGCTCGCGCAAAAGCAAATGGATTTCTTTCGCCAAGCCGACATGGGTTTTGATAAAGAAGGCGTCGTCATCATCTCCAATGACAATCAACGGCTGGGCAATCAAGCCCAGGCGTTTAAAGAAAAATTGCGGGGCAATGTCCGCTTTCTCAATGCCGCCATTGCCACCGCGATCCCGCCATACTACGGCTTCGAGGATTCTTACAACGCCGAAGGCCAAGGCGGCGAGCGCATCGACATCCAATTGAACTCTTATATGGCCGATGAGAATTATCTGAGCACGCTGGGCATCGCAATCGTTCAAGGCCGCGGTTTTTCGAAAGAATTTCCCACCGACGCCGCCGGCGTGCTTTTGAATGAGTCCGCGGTGAAGTATTTCGGCTGGGATGACCCGCTCGGCAAAACTCTTACCTATCCCGGCGGCGACAATAGAGAGTATAAAGTCATCGGCGTGATGAAGGATTTCAATTTCATGACGCTACACTTGCCGATTACGCCCTTTGCCTTATTTCACCACGCGTCACAATCCTACGAGATTCCAAATTCTTGCATTGTGATTCGCGTTTCTCGCAACGACTTGGCAAACAGCCTCGAGCTGTTGGAAGCCGAATGGAAGACTTTCGCTCCCACGATGCCGTTTGAATATAAATTCTTGGACCAAGGTTTTGATGAACAATATTTGGCCGAGCAGCGTTTGGGAAAAATCTTTTTGATCTTTTCCGTCCTGACGATTTTCATCGCCTGCATCGGCTTGCTGGGGTTGGCGGCGTTTGCGACGGAACAACGCACGAAAGAGATCGGCGTGCGCAAAGTGTTGGGCGCGTCCGTGCCGAACCTCTTGGCCCTGCTTTCCAAAGATTTCAGCAAGTGGGTCCTGCTGGCCAATCTCATTGCCTGGCCAGCGGCTTATTTTGCCATGAACAAATGGCTGCAAGATTTTGCGTATCGCATCGACATCGACTGGTGGGTGTTTGCGCTCGCCGGTGGATTGGCTTTGCTCATCGCGCTATTGACTGTGAGTACGCAAGCAATCAAAGCGGCGCTGGCGAATCCGGTCGAGGCGCTGCGCTATGAGTAACCACTGACAACTCATGAAAGGTGCAAATATGAAAGCTCTCGTTAAAACAATTTTTATCGGCATAAGCGCGTGCGCTTTGTCGCTGCAAGCGCAAGCCGCGGCAGATACCGCTGCGATCAAAAAAGCGGCGCTGGATTATGTCGAAGGTTGGTATGAAGGCAATGCCGAGCGCATGGAGCGCGCGGTTCATCCCGAACTGGCCAAACGCATCGTGCGCACGGAGCAAAGTTCCGGCAGAAGCCGGCTCGAGAAAATGAGCGCGATGACGCTCGTGCAAGGCGCGAAGCGCGGCGGCGGCAAGGATACGCCCGCCGAGCAGCAGCAAAAAGACGTTTTCATCCTCGACATTTACGAGAACACTGCCAGCGCCAAAGCCGTCATGTCCGGCTGGATCGATTACATGCATCTCGCCAAATGGAACGGCGAATGGAAGATCGTCAACGTGCTGTGGGAGTTGAAGCCGCAGAAGAAGTCGCAATAGCGATGTAATCGCATAACCATTGATCGGTATTCAGAGTCTTATCATAAACTGATCAATGGTAACTATACTCATTGCGGGTTGGCTTGTAACTCAAGTTGTCATTCTGGAAGAATCTTCCCTCGCGCTCGGAATAGAGCCAAGCGCTAGGGAAGTTCCTTCCAGGATGACAATTCTAAAGAAGGGCATTACAAATTAACCCTGAACCAGTATAATCACTGATTACTGGAACCAACCCATGCTCAAAAACTATTTCAAACTCACCCTCCGCCATCTGCGCAAATACCGGACGTACTCCTTTATCACTCATCGTTCGCTTATTTTTTGCGCCTTCTTGGAATTAACCATCGGGTTTGGGCGCGGGCACATGATAGAGGGTTTCGGGAACGTGCATCAAGTTTAAAAGCTGTTTCTGTAAATCCGACAACGGG